>Ga0209986_10001771_pt1 | contig 20404 bp, 17 predicted proteins | sample BlataG_FD_183168 | JGI IMG/M metagenome (GOLD analysis project Ga0209986, IMG submission 183168) | Deep subsurface microbial communities from Black Sea to uncover new lineages of life (NeLLi) - Black_00105 metaG (SPAdes) (version 2) | ecosystem: Environmental > Aquatic > Marine > Oceanic >... | reverse complement strand
GTGATAGGATCGGCTTCCTTGTCAGTGCTCAGGATTTGTGCCTGGATACGCGATTGGACCGTGGGGTTTAGCGGTAATAGGCTAACTTCATTTATCGCCGGCGGTGTATTGGTTTTTTCTTTACCCTGGTCCTGCTTTTTCCCGTTACCACAATGAACGACAAATAGACTAACGAGCAATATGAAAAAAAACTGTTTTGCAAAAAATTTCAAATTTCACCTCCATTCATTAAATATAAACAAAAAAAAAGAGATGTCAACATAATCATTATTCAAACTTGATGTAAAAATCAATGAGTTTGCCTGTTTTATCAAATACTCTATGTCGATACTTATAGACAACATCAACAGTTCCATCGTTCTTCACCTCGAGACTAATTATTCTGGATCTCTTGCAAGATACGCAAATGGGGAATAAATAAGTCCAGCTCTTGTGCGTTTTGAGGTCGATTGAATGGATATAATCCCATGTTTTCTTATTATAGGGATTCTTGGCGTGAAATGCGATATACCTCATGTTTGGTGAAAAAGCATATTTCATGATTCTTCGCCACTGTTCCTTTGTGACGACCGTGTCTGACTTACCGTCTTTGATGATTTCCATACTAGGGGATATACCATATTTATCAGTCATAACCATGACTACCCTATCGTCGAATAGCGTGCTGAGGTTGAAGGAGATTTTTCTGTGATGCTCAGAACAGCGTTCCCATATTTTCTTCTGATTTGATTTGTAGAGGGTGAGCTTTGTGAAGAAACTATCTCGGGCCGTATGGTATTCTTGTTCATAGAAAAGGAAGTGTTTGTTGTCAGAAGAGACTTTAGCACATCTCGTGTATATTAGGTTTCCATAATTGAGGCCGGTTATTTCTTCGCCCATTGTCCAGGTGTCAACAGTCTCATTACCCCTCATGAATTTAAGAGTGTCGGTCTCTTGGAATACAAGAAGACCCGCAAAGAGCAGGTATTTGGTGAAGATATTCCTTAAAACGTGATACACAGTGGGTTTATGAGTACCAGTTTGATTCACTGTTGAATATGGGATGCGTTGTGTATGTGTTGAACACAGTGAAGGGGTCAGGTCTTCGGTGGTGAGCGAAGACCTGACCCTAAACTGTACTAATCCATCATCGTCTCTTTAATTAACCCTTCGCTATCGTATTGATATTGTTTTAAGATCTTGACTTTTACAGGGACGATTTCATCTTCAATATATTGGAACGTTAGTTTAACCAAACATGGAGCAGTCAGGTTATTTAACCCGATTGATTCATCATCTGCATTGGATACAACAATAGATCTCTGTTTCGCTATAAAACGAATCGGTAACCACGCTTCTTCAAAGTTTATTCTATTGCTCTCAACTGCAAGAATAAGGCCTGTCATGATATTTTCGTTTTGAATATCTGCCTCCTGTGCAATCAATGGTAACGCAATCAATAATGTTAGAATTAAAGCATATTTCCTCATGATTACCTCCTATCTGCCTTTCCAGATTATTACGCCTGATTTTGGTAAACCAGGGATACCGGTTTCTGGTGAGACAATACCACCGCCTGCTTGAATAAAGACCTTGGTCTGATCGGCACTTACGTACAAGCTTGGTTCTGATGGCATACCCGGTCCGAGCGAAATTTTTTCTGGGTGACGTATATCCAGAGAATCCGGCGTGAGAAACGGTTGGATATATGCCGTACCGGTTCTGTAGAAAAGTGCCCAGAGATTACCTTCTCCACCATAAGAGCAGATGTCGCCGGTTGGCACAAAAGCGGTGAATAAAACTGCGCCACCAAAGACAAGAGACGTTGCAATGACTCGTTCACCTTCTTCATCGAATTCTCGCCACCAACCAGTTGCTACGTTTACCGAATCAATGAGATCGTCAAAAGCTGTGATACCAGGTGCGCCTTGCACTTGTTGTAACGTATCAATCCAGACATTCGTAACATCATATAGATCGGCTACTGTGGCTGCATGCGACGTCGAGTCAGCCCTCATGCCAATATAACGTTGGTACGTCATATCCACTTCATCAATATCTGAGAAGAACCTGCCGCTGCCAAAATAAACCCAGAGGTGATTATAGTCATCAGTTGAAACACTTCCTTCGCCAGTTATCGGTCGTTCCATGTCAAAGAGCTCAGTCATGGTCCAGGTATTCGGGTTAATCTTATCATGGGTCAGAATCTCATAGATCTTACCGCCCCAATTACCCGGCAAAGTATTATCCTCATGGCAAGTGCCACAATATATCCGGTCAACTGTATAATCCAGGCCCCAGTCAACCCCGAAGATATTGGTTATAAAGGAAGCGTCTTCGGCGATTGTAAAATCTTCGCGCAGGCTACCGGTTTTAAGGTCAAGTACAAAGATTTTAGCGCGTTGATTACTTTCTCCACTGCAGGTCATAGGACCTGAACCGAAAATCAAGAACCAACTAGTGTCGACTTTTACCACGACTGAATAACAAATGGTCAAAGCGAGGTCAGGGTGGGTGAATTCCCACATCGGTACCGGGTTTTCTGGATCAGTCACATCGATCGCAAAGTAAGCCGAGGTGCACGTGTCAATATCATTATCAATCGGCATGCCGCCGAGGCGCATACCACCGATAAGGATGGTTCCCCAGCCATTGGGATGGAGTCCACCGGGCGGATCAGGTGGGAAGATTTGGGCGTCAGTAACATAAGGTCTAAGGTCAACATAGTAGACATGACAATATTGAGGGTCTTTGAGCCATTTTAGATGGGGTAAGAGGTTATAAGGAATGTATGCCCAGAGTTCCTCACCTAAGTCGAAATTATGTGGATCAAGCATCATTGGAATCATTGGATCATTATGCAACTCAACCGGTATTCCACCGTTAAAGCAGTGTAACATACCATCATTTGCACCAACATATACAACCTGTCTTCGGTCTTTATACCCTTCATAATAGTCAAAATAACTATTGTCACCATAAATGAAGTCGTATCGTTCGATTGCGCTTTGAACTGCTACTGCACCCGAGCTAATTACATCACCAAGTTTCCAGACTTTACCATCAGCGGTTCTTGAACGTAATACTGTAGTATCAATATCTTCACCGCGCACATACCTGATTGTAGTATCAGCCATGTCCTGGTTCAATCCAACACCTAAATAAGGTCTAAGTTGTACATTATTCGCTAAATCGAAGTCAGTTTTTATACCATTAATAAATGTCCAGATGTTTCTACCAGCAGGTGGATTAAAATGATCCCACAGCCATTTTCCGGCATCCCAGACTGGTTCAAGCTGTTCGATAGGTACAGGAATACCAACCTGGACAAGACTGTCACCGTTTCCATACACATCCTGGTATCGAGTAATCATTACATTTCCTTCACTCGGATCCCATACCACTTCTATAACATAGTCATTTTGCAGATGCAAAATAGCATCGCTTTGAGTATCCTCTCTTAGCAAGCCAAATGGGTCAAGCCATAGACTCTGGGTAGTTCCAATCCAATCTAAAACTTCACCTGTGTCAAAGATCTTTCTTGGATAAAACTGGGATTGACTAGTTGAACCCCCAGCCTTGGTTCCTGTAGTAACAACTGATACTCCGCTTGATGATGATACCTTTGCCAGAATATCCATAATTATCTTCTTCATTGCTTCTTCAAGTTCCTGACCATTCTCAGCTTCAAAATAGTTATCAGGAACACCGTCGCCGTCTTTGTCGTATTCTTCTACCTGTGGAATATTATCTGCATTAGCATCTTCGAATCCACCATCCTTGGCTATTTCTTTAAAGAGAGCTGATCCTTGGCCAAATGCAAAAATAGAATAAAAAGTAATATTTTGCATGTCCTCAAGATCATAAACTCCATCACATCTTAAGTCAGTAATATGTCCATAATAGGCATAGTCATCAGCAGGGTGGTGGTCTGTTCCCCATTGGCATTTGTCTGCTTGCTCATCAAAGGTATCATAATTGTATAGATTTCTGGGGTCAAATGGCCCAGGTGGAAGATCAGCGTCACTTGTGTACCACTTATCAGAATTAGATTCGCCATCACCTATTAATATACAAAATGCCTTGCGGCACCAAACAGGAACTACATGGGCACCAAAACCATCATACCATGGGTCTTCAGGTCCTCCTACTTTATTTATATTCCAGGTATAGTCACCTGTCCACTTCGGCTTACAAAATCTTATATAATGAATTGCCTCAAGCACTGCATTGCCAACCGGTGTAGCCCCACTTGGTGTAGTGGTATTAAGGTCATTCAAGAAACTCGTTATGGTATTCTGGTTATCTTTAAAGGGTCGAACAATCTCCTGACCATAATAAGTACTGAAAAACATTAAGGCAAAGTAAGGTGCATCATCATCCCATTGAAAATCACGATCTTTATCTGCTATCTGGATAATAACACCAGGAAAGAAATCCTCGCCTTCGACATTAATTTTGACATCATATGTGCCTTCAGGTAGTGGACCAGGGTTACTGATTTCAATTTGAGTAGCAGTTCTTTGAAACCTTTGACCATTATGTGATTTTCTCCACCAAGACGCATCTCGGCTTCTTAGATATTTAGGATCACCTCCACCAATTTTAGGATAGCGGTCACCACCAGAAAGAACCTTTCTTGCAACATCAATACGGCTCATACATGCCCAGTTCATCACATTGCCTGGGAAAGGTCCGGTTGGATCCCGCCAGAACTTTTGGCTTTGATACCGGTAATTTGAATGTGGGTCGAAATAGCCGTAATATTCAGTATTAGAATCGTAATTGCCTGCATATGCTTGCCAGCACATACTACCGGTCATATCCAGCGATATGAGAACAAGAGGTTTTACCACAGTCATCACAAATGGTGGAGCACAGCAATATGGTGCCATTTCCTGGGCAAAACCAGCTGAGACAAAAAGCAGCAAAACAAATGTCGCAGTTTTGCCTCCTATAATTTTAGGTATTTTGGATTTTAGGTATTTTGGATTTTTGTACATCTTATCCTCCTATTGCGCCAAAATCGTATAGCGCTGTAAGACTTCGAGCATTACCTGCTCGCCGGCTTTTCCTTTAGCGCGCGTGTTAATATAATAGGTACGGTAACTCCCGGTCGAAGGTGTTGAACCCGGACCTGATATAGCGCGGGCAAACTTCATCGCGGTACCAGAAAGCGTAATCGCCACAGCTGATGTTCTTTCAACGTGAAGAGAGCATTCATAACTGCCTACCTGTATTACTTCTGAGGTGTCCGGGAGCTGGAGGTTTTGATTGAGATAAAGAGCTCTTGCCAGACCTATTTCTAATGAAGCTACCCCAGCTTCATAAACAGTTTCATACCGTGTTTGACCAGCCGTGACTTTTAAGCCGCGCGTTATAATATAGATGCTTAAAGAAGCAATGATAAGAATTACTATCATTGTACCGAGGGCAACGAGCAAGGCAATACCTTTTTTTGCTTTAATTTTAGGTATTTCGGAATTTAGGTATTTAGGATTTTTATTCATCATATCCTCCTATGGCTGCAAATTAGCCGGTGCGATGATTCCAGTAAGGATTGCTCGCTTGCGCATTCTATCAGTAGTTGAGAGGGCATAGGGATTGTTTTCGAGATTGATTGTATTGAGCGGGTATTCATACCCACCCATTGTTCTTGAAGTTACAACCATGGAATAGCGAATCGCCCACTTTTTGCCCGCCGTTGCAAATTGGGGTACATTATTGAACCATGATTCTATAACACCGTCACCATTACTATCAATACCATAGGCGAATTGCAGGTCTTCAACGTTTTCAAGCAGGACATCATTGCCTCTTATCAGTTGATTATTAGCGTTTAAACTGAGAGTAATTCCAGGGGTGTATATAGGGTCGTATTTACAAATCACCACCAAGCCAGCAATAGCACCGACTGGATTATCAACCGTAACTAATTGACCAGGGATACTATCGCCCCATTGGTCAATAAAAACAAAGCTCGCAGTACCAAGCACTTGGATATCGCCTGGAGGGTTCATTATTTTACGATTCACATCCAGGACAACCAACCATTCGCCGGGCACAAAATTGAGTTCATCATTATCGTGCTTGCGCAGTTTGAGTACATCTGTACTCGATCTTTCGAGGAGCCAGGACCATTTAATATTTGCCGATTCAAAACCAAGCCCTACAGCTCTTAGAGTAATTGCGTCGGATCCATTTGCACCAACATTATCCTGGGATTGCACTGCATCATCTTGCATTGGATAACCAAGACCAGCCGCGCCTAAGTCCCATTTCAGAAGCGTTAGCGCAACTTGAGCATCAGTCTGGAGGATTGCGGTTTTTTGAACCTGGATAGACCTGACCATTTGAAGATTGAGTATTGTATAGATTGCTGCGAGTATGAACGAGAGGATTAAAAGTGAAACCAAAATCTCAACCAGAGTCATACCTTTTTTCATAATTCCTCCTTGCTACATTCTCTTGATAAGGTCGGTGGAGATTGTATGGTTCATGGTTTGCCCCCACACAACCCAGATTCGAATAGTCTTCATGCCTGTTTCAGGGGTATTTTCCGCGACGCGCCACCAGGTCATATAGCTGTATGGAGCATTAGGATCAGTCACGCGCCAGAAGTGGTCAGCTCCAGAGGAATCAGCAGGTCTGGTCAGATCGGGTGTGCCATCAGTATCATCTAACCATGCATGGTTACTCGGCAGGGTGTTGAGGTTTTCAAATACGTTAGCCATGACAACGCGCGCGTACATGCGTTGATTTACCGTGGTATTAACCTTCATACCCATTACCGTCATTTGACTTACCGCGAGAATACCGATAGTCAAGATGGATATGGCAACAAGGACTTCCACAAGCGTGAACCCGGGGGAATTCCGTATTCGTGATTCGTTAGTCGTATTCGTCTTTTTAGGTATTTTGGACTTTGGGTATTTTGGACTTTTTTTCATGATGCCTCCCTGATATTACTTGGTCGCCCAAACGCCATTTATGAATTGGTAAACCTGTACTTTGCCGAGTGGATTAACACCGATAGCGTAGTTTTCTCTATTATCAGTAATATAGGCGACGCCTTTAGACGCAGCGCCCCTTGATTCCATGATTAAAGAACCCAGATTAAAATCCCAACCATTACCTGGTATAGGACCATTGGCTTCAGGTGGTGTGCCTACCACGACACCGCTCTTGCCAAAAGAGACGTTACCACCAGTTGCTTGGCCGAGTCGATAAAGGGTGATGTGTCCATCTGGATGCAATACCTGGTAGTGCCGATTATCTGGTGAAGTAATGGTGAAGCTTCCACTCAGTCCGAGTGCACGTTCCCTTATCTGCCTGAAGTCCTGTGCAATTTCCTGAGCACCGGCACGAACGCGTGCTTGACTCTGCATACGGGCAAAATTCGGGACTGCGATAACCATAAGAATACCGATGATCGCCACGACAACCATTAATTCAATCATTGTAAAACCTTTAGTTTTTCTAATGCGCATCTGCGCATTCGGCATTATGAGCCTTTTTTGTTTTACGGTCATATATACCTCCAATCTCAGTATTATAATATGCAAGATTTGTGCCCAGATTCCTGAAAAACATCGTGCAATATCGGGCGTTTTTCCAATGAAACACATGAATTATGGAAAAATTTACCCATATCGGGTAGAACTGTACACAACCATGTATTTAGTCAGTAAAATAAGGTTATGGGATATTGTCAGAAACTTGGAAACCCTCACCCCTTCGGCTTCGCTCAGGACAGACCTTTCCTTCACCCCCACCTTTATCCTCCCCCTTCAAGGGGGAGGAAGTTGTTTGTGTAGGCTCTCCCTGGAAGGAAGAGGGTGTATTAATTGGTCACTTTCCTTTCCTCGGAGATATTATGTTTGATAAATCAAACCGCTACATTTATTTTTTGTTAGATTTTGTAGCGGTCGGATTTATCCGACTCTTTCAAATTTTTCAATATAGAAATTATTTCCTATTGTTAGGATGTGTCCAAGTTTCTGATATTATGCATTGACATAGTAATTCAGCTAAATATAATTACCATATGCTATTGTTGCTTGCTGTCCTGTTTTCTATGCCGCCTAATCCCTATGCAGACATTGACCATCCAGTCAGGCGACCACTATTCCCGGCATTAATGAACGCGCCGATGAAACGGGTTGAGCAGCCTGTCGGTGAGAGAAAAGCCCTGGTTTTATTGATTGATTTTAATGACAATTCCTATACTTATGAAGCAAATGAATTCGATTCCTTGATCTATGGTGATAATCAGAATTCGCTGCGGGATTACTATACTGAGGTTTCTTATGGGAAATTCACAATCAGTAAAGACAGCGATATTTCGCAGTGGGTCAGAGCGCCAAATGATTATTCATATTATATTGGCGATAGTTTTGGTATTTACCCGCCGGGTAATTACCCTAATAATGTACAGGGTATTGTTATTGCAGCATGTAGTCTGGCTGATCCATTTATTGACTTTTCTCAGTACGATGAGGATGCAGACGGTGTTGTCGATGCCATTTTCATTGTCCACGCGGGACCCGGAGCTGAAGAAACCGGCAATATTCATTATGTGTGGTCCCACCAGTGGCAGTTGTCAAATACTGGCAGCGGGTGTCCAGGTCCATATCATACAGACGATGGTGTTGATATTGACCAATATTCAATGGAACCAGAGCGGTTCGAGACCGTGACTGGTCGGATAACAGTCGGTGTTTTTGCCCATGAATTCGGTCATGTCTTGGGTTTGCCAGACCTTTATGACCGTGACCATTCTACATACGGGATTGGATGGTTTGGCATAATGGCAGCTGGTTCCTGGGGTGATGCGAATGGTCAGGGTCTGCCTGGAGAGTATCCAACCCATTTTTGCGTGTGGTCCAAATATCAGCTTGGTTTTGTATCACCGGTTGAAATAGGTAGACACGGTATTTCCAAACTTGAACACGCATCGGTCGCTAATGCAGCAAACAATGCCGTTGCTTACCGACTCCTTGACGACCCGAATGGTCCAGACTGGGATTGGTCTGGGGGCACGGGTGAGTATTTTCTTGTGGAAAACAGGTTTCGTACTGGGTTTGATAGAAGTCTTCCAGGCGACGGTTTACTCATCCTGCACTGTGATGATTCCCGGACCCATAATGATAATGATAATCATCCATTGGTCGGAATTATGCAGGGTGATGGAAATGGTGATTTTCTCTTACCTGACTGGGGCACTGGTGAAGACCTGTGGAAGAATGCGACCTATGGTTTTGGAGATACTTCAAAGCCCGCCAGTCTTGACTATGACGGAAACCCTACCGGTGTACGGATATATGATATAGGTGAAGCAGGTTCAACAATGATCGCATCATTCTGGGTCACCCCGGTTTTCTTAGGCAGAGTATATTCGTACCCGAATCCATACCGTGTTGATAATGAACCATCCTGGGGTACCAAGGTTATAATTACCTATGTGCCGTCAGATACGGTTGAATTAGGGAATCAATACCCTCAATTCAAAGTAACCCTCTATAATATTGCAGGAGAACGGATTAGAGTTCTTGATGCCGAACCGCGCGAGATTAACCGCTTTACCAGACAGGCTTTCTGGGATTTGAAGAATGACAAGGGAGCAGATATTGTCAGCGGTATGTATTTGTACGTGATTGAAACCCACGGGGAAAAGGTTGAAAGGAATAAAGGGCGCCTGACCATTATCAGGTGAGGGTTATTATTAACACAGAGATCACATGAAAGGCTCTTATCCAAGAAATATAAGCATTATTGCCACGGTTTTTATTTGCCTTATATTATTCCTGGCGATAGTCAACTTCTACGTTAGCATCCAGCTGAGAAGTGAATTCATTAATTACGATAGAGAAAAAGTGATTTCCGTGGCAAACCTATGTGCTGGATATATGAATCAATATCATGATCCGGTAACGCTTCGTTATGCGCTAAAAGAAGTCAACGATGCATTCAATTTGGGTCACATGATTATCATCGATACGCTGGGTAATAAGCTATATGATTCCAGGGCACTGCCTTTGGAATTCGATTTGGGTGTGAAGAAAATCGACCTCAGGAGGGATTTTAAAAAACTACCATTATTTGATCAGCTCATCCAGGAGCATGACAGATTTATTTTCCTGAATGGAGAGCCTCCTTTTTATTTATATACTGTGCTATCATTTTCATATACCTCTATCTTTGATAGGTTTTTCAAGTGGTATATTTTTTACATAACGATTTCACTTTTCTTTCTCGGCTTTCTTGGTATTTTCTTGATACGTAACCTCTTTTTACCGATGCGCTATGTAGCCAGACTCGCTCATGATATGGGTGTCGAGATGAAGAAAGAGGATTTTGTGCCGGCAACATTTAACCAGATATACAAAAAGATGAAAGCAAAGGAAGAAACGCTCATTGAATTTTCTTCTTATGTCGCTCATGAATTCAGGAACTCGATCGGCGCGATTATCGGTCTGGCACGTTTGGTTGAAAAGGGGAAAAAACCAGCCGCTGATATTGTCGTTGAATGTCGGCTCATGGAGAACCTCATCAAACGGCTCTTAGAATACGCTCAGCCATTAAAAGCAATACTGACGCCGGTCCAGATAAGCCAGCTAATTAACGAAGCGATTAAAAGAGCCAAGATACCGGCAAGGATTAAGGTCAAGTTGAAATTGAGTGACGACGTCCCTGAACTAATGGGTGATCACGAATTGCTTTCCGTTGTTCTTTCAAACTTAGTACAGAATAGCGTGGCGGCAATTGCACGTAAGGGTTTCATTGAGATTGAATCTGGCAAAGAGGATGATTTTGTGTTCATCAAGGTCCGGGACAATGGTCAAGGTATGGATGAATCAGCCATGGACAAAATATTCAAACCTTTTTACTCAGCGACTGACAAAGGTATGGGTTTAGGTCTTGCGTATGTGAACAAGGTTGTCGAGATACACAATGGCAGAATAAGTGTTGAGAGCAAAAAGGGCGAGGGCACAGAGTTCACCCTGAAGTTTCCAATAAAAGAATAGATAGTTGAAGCCAAGCTTGATTTTTATAAAAAATCGGCTATAGTTAAAAACAAGAGGTATTTATGAAGCAATTTATGAAAAGAATTACAAGTAATTTAAAGGGAAGAAAAGTAGACTATGGAGATGTTCGGGTTGTCGAGCGAGAAATGGAAATGATCGTCTTGAAAAACGGCGTCATCGAAGCCTTGACCCACACTACAGATATTGGTTTTGGCGTGAGGCTTCTTAAGAATTCAGCGTGGGGGTTTTCTTCATCTAACTTGCTGCAAAAGAGTGAAGCCGACAAAATAACCCGGGATGCCCTGAGTACGGCTCGGGCGTCAGCAATGGTCAAATCGTCAGCAATAACGCTGGCTGCTCTGGTTCCGCAAAAAGGAACCTATGTTACGAAGTTCAAGATTGATCCAATGAAGGTCTCACTCGATAAAAAAATTGAGTTGTTATTGTCGTGCGATAAGATCCTTAGCAAAAACAAGAAAGTAAAAGCTCGAATGGCACGTCTCATATTCCATAAGGTCAAAACTCATTTTGCCTCAACCGATGGCTCGTTAACCACCCAGGAAATGGTTTTCTCTGGTGGCAGTCTCCGAGCTTTTGCCATGGATAAGGGTGAGGTCCAGTCGCGTTCTTACGGCAACACCAATCAAGCGGGTTTTGAATTTATTGAGTCACTGAAGTTTTGTGATAACGCGGCGCGCGTGCGCGATGAAGCAGTGATGTTACTCAGTGCGAAACCATGCCCGCAGCTGAAGACGACACTAATCCTCGACGCTGAACAAATGGTTCTTCAGACCCATGAATCTTGTGGCCATCCGACTGAGCTGGACAGGGTCCTGGGTACTGAAGCATCCTATGCGGGTACGAGTTTCATGACGCCGGACAAACTGAACAAATTACGGTACGGTTCAGAGATAGTGAGTATCGTGGCGGATGCGACAACGCCAGGTGGGCTAGGTACTTTTGGCTGGGATGATGAAGGAATTCCAGCACAAAGAATCTATCTCGTTAAAAATGGTATATTTGTTGGTTATCTTACTTCACGCGAGACCGCCCCGGTTGTCAATGACAAATCAAGCGGTGCGATGAGGGCTGATGGTTGGAACAGGATCCCCTTAATCCGTATGACCAATATCAACTTGGTTCCGGGCAAGTGGCGCATTGAAGACATGATCAGTGATACAGACAAAGGTGTGTTTATGACAACAAACAAATCATGGTCAATCGATGACAAAAGATTGAATTTCCAGTTTGCCTGTGAACTGGCTCGAAAAATAGAAAAGGGTAAGCTTACTGGAGTTTACAAAAATCCGACCTATGCTGGTATAACACCACAGTTCTGGCGCAGCTGTGATGCCTTGGGCAATAAGAAAACCTGGAAGCTTTTTGGCGTGCCGAATTGTGGCAAAGGTGAACCTGGTCAAATTGCTTTTGTTGGGCACGGTACAGTACCCGCACGCTTCAGAAATATTCAGATAGGAATCGCAAAGTAATATGATAAGTTACAAATCCCAAGCACCAAATCACAAACAAATCCAAAATTCGAACACCCCCACCTTCCTCCCCCTTCAAGGGGGAGGATTAAGGAGGGGGTCATTTGATATTGGTGTTTTAATATTATTTAGGATGTGGAGAGTACTGTGGTTATTATCGCTTGTACTTGCAGCAAATTGTTCTTATTTTAATACTTTTTACAATGCACAGAAATATTTTCGGCAGGGCAAGAAACTGGTCGTCCATGATACGCTCAAAGTCATTAGTTCAGAGCCCTTTGACAAAACGATTGAAAAGACCACCGCAGTCATAATCAAGTACCCAGATTCTCGGTATGTCGATGATGCACTGTTTATGATGGGCGCGTCATACTATTACAAAGGTGATTACCGTAGGGCATTGGAAAAACTTGATTTTGTGGTCCTGAATTACACGGATTCCAAATTCCACGATGATGCTCTGTATTACAAAGGGTTAGCACATTACAAACAAGAGAAATTTGCCCAGGCAATCATCGCGCTTAAACAAGCAGAAAAGTCAAATCAGTATCGGGTTAAGGCAATGATAGCCTTGTGCTATGTTTACTTCAAGGACCACAACTACTTAGCCCTCACCGAGGTAGCCACAAACTTACTTAAAGAAGGCATTGATAAGAAAGAAAAACGATGGGTACTTCATTTGCTTGGCGAGGCTCAGTTCAAGCAAGAGTTTTATGAAGATGCCCTCGTGACTTTCCAGGAGCTGCTTTTCATAACCCGGGTCAAAGAAGACAAGCGCGAGATAACACTCAAGATCGCTGAAACCTACCTTGAGATGGGTGAGTATGATAGGTGCCAGGAATTCCTTAGAGGTCAGGCCGACGTTGAGTTCAAGAACATACTCGCTGACCTCAATGTAAAACTCGGCAACATTGCTAAAGCCAAGGAATTATATTTTGATATTGCGATCAACAGCAACTTTGATTTTTCATCGGAAATGTTTTATAGATTAGCCGAACTATATAAGACCGACGACAGTCTTGAGCAAGCAATAGCCTACTATGATTCTTCAGTGAATCGAGCACGAGCGAGTGAGTATGGCATCAAATCAAAAAAGATGGCGGATATCTTGAGCAAGGTCGACATATACTCAAAGGAAACTGAGAATATTGACCACGCACAATTTCTGCTCGCCGAGATATACTTTGTTGACTTTGAAGACCCGGAACGAGCCGTGACCGAATATGTCAAGGTATATACGGATTTCCCGCAAAGTGAATGGGCGCCCAAAGCAATGTACGCTCAATTTTGGATAGCCAAGGATATTTTTAAGAATGACAGCCTGGCGCAATCGTTGGCAAGAGATTTGCTGAAAAGATATCCAAATTCTGAATACTCCGAGAGTGCCAGCATTTTCTTACCACAGAATGAGGATGACGAGGAGTGGTTAGAAGAGTAACCATTAAAAAGAAACAATGGTTCACCGATGATATTTTTGGCTTAGAAATCTATCTGCCAGATATTGATCCGCAGCCTGGTCAGTTCTTTCAGGTCAGGGTGAGTACGACTTACGATCCTTTTCTCAACCGACCAATAAGTGTTGCTTCATATAAAGGCGGAAGATTGCTCATGATAATCAGGGTCCTTGGACGTGGTACGAAAATGCTCAGTCAGAAAGAAGCAGGTGAAGATTTGCAGGTGCTCGGACCTTTTGGTAAAGGTTTGAGAGTGAAAAAGAAGAAGAGTCTCCTCATCGCCGGTGGTATTGGAGTTGCGCCGCTGCTTTTTCTTGCCCAGAAAATGCATGGTAAACGGATAGAGTTCGATTTTGTCTATGGTGTAAAAAGAGAAAAGGATTTGATTAAGAAAAGCCATATATTACAGATCGCCAAACACGCAATATTCGTAACCGAACAGGGTAGAAGCAAGATGACAGTACTTGGTGCACTCGATATGCTTGATGTTGAATCATATGATATTGCCTATGCATGTGGTCCCAAGATAATGCTTATTGAGTTACAGAAGCTGAATTTGCCAATACCAGTTTACGCTTTTTGCGAGGATTTCCTTGGCTGCGGTTGTGGTTTATGTCTTGGTTGTGCAATAATGTACAAAGGTGAGTACAAACGGATTTGTGAGGACGGACCGGTGTTTGAACTCAAGGGGATCGAATTTAACTAATGGGCATCAGATTTTCTAATGATTAAACTTTTCGGGACAACTTTCAAAAACAGGGTTTTCATTGCCTCAGGCGTATTTGATTTTGGTCTCAAATACAAAAAGGTTTCCAACCGAGTTGGCGCCATTTTCACAAAGGGTATTACACTCGAACCGAGAAAAGGTAATGCGCCGCCGAGAATTTTTGAAACAGCGGGTGGTCTTATAAATTGGGTTGGTTTGGAAAACCCTGGCGTTGAAAAATTCTGCAAAGATATCCTACCCAAGATGAAGAAACTACGCACAAAGATTTTCGTTAATGTAGCTGGTTCTGAAGTAATACATTATGAGCGCATCGTTGAGAGGATTGGTGGACAAGTAGATGGTTTTGAGTTGAATATTTCCTGTCCTAATGTTAAAAAAGGTGGTGTGGCATTTGGTCAGGACCCGAAGATCGCGGCATCGGTGGTTGCGCGTGCTCGGACAAAAACCAAACTGCCGCTCATTGTTAAGTTGACCCCGAACTTTTGCGATCCTTTGAGAATTGCCAAAGCGTGTATTGGAGCTGGTGCTGACGGTATATCGTTGATCAATACATTGTATGGGATGGTTTATGATATCAAGAGGAAAAAACCTCTGATTACTGGAGGGCTATCAGGGCCAGCGATAAAACCTTTTGCTCTCTATTGCGTGAATCGGCTGCGCGGGCTTGGCGTACCGATTATTGGTATGGGTGGTATTATGACTGGACAAGATGCCTATGAATTTCTTTTGGCTGGTGCCTCAGCCGTGGCAATTGGCTCAGCGATTTTACGCGACCCTTATGCACCGCTGGAGATAATCAAGGAACTTAAGAAATATCCACCCCCACCTTCCTCCCCCTTTAAGGGGGAGGATTAAGGAGGGGGAGAAAAAGGAGCTTAAATGAAAGAACATTTAATCGTTTCACTTGACTTGAATGATTTTGAGAAAATAAAAAATATTGTAAATCAATTAAAAGGCTTGGTTGGTTTTTACAAGGTTGGTGCGATCCCCTTTACCTATTTTGGTTTGGACCTCATCAAGTTCCTAAAGGATGCAGGATCCAAGGTTATGCTAGACCTCAAATATCATGATATACCCAATACTGTTGCCCGGGCATGTGAAGGCGCGGTACAAATGGAGGTTGATTTCATAACGGTCCATACGAGCGGTGGGTTTTCCATGCTTGAGGAGGCAGCAAAGGCAACATTCATAGCATCAGAGCTTAAGAAAATAGACAAACCAAAACTCTTGGGTATTACTGTATTGACGTCCATTGATGAGGCATATTTCAAAGACTTATTTGGTGATTTGAAGCGAAGTCTTGATGAACAGGTAATTTTTCTTGCCCAGTTAGCGCGCAGCGCAGGCATGGATGGTGTTGTTGCATCGCCCAAAGAAATAAAGCTTATACGAAAAGAATGCGGTAAGGATTTGCTTATTGTAACGCCTGGTATCAGACCCCGGGGCGAGACAATAGGTGGTGATGACCAGGCACGCACCATGTCCCCAAAGGATGCCATCATTGCCGGCGTTGATTACATGGTTATTGGTCGACCCATAGTCAAAGCTGCTCAGCCCAGACAAGCAGCAGAAAGTATTATCAAGGAAATTGAAGATGGACTTAGAGAAATTGCTTAAAACCTTAAGAGTTTTACAGGCAGGGCATTTTGTGTTGAATTCGGGGTTACACAGCCAATTTTATTTCGAGAAATTCCGTATCCTTGAAAACCCTGATGCAGCCGTTAAATTATGCAGTATGATTGTCGACAAATTCAAAGATAAAAAGATCGATTGGGTGATCGGACCGACTACTGGCGGGATTATAATCGCCTTTGAGGTTGCCCGCCAAATGGGTAAACTTGCAGGGTTTGCTGAGGTACGGGAAGGCAAGAGAGTCGTTGGTCGAGGGTTTGATATCAAAGATAAAAACGTTCTGATTGTTGATGATGTAATGACGACTGGTAAATCAGTTAAAGAAACGATTGATGCCATCAATGAAAAGGGCGGCGCGATTGTGGGTATCGCAGTTCTTATTGACCGCTGTAGCATAGAGTTACCGTTTGAATATTTTGCTACCTACCGAAAAGTTGTCGAGAATTTCGAACCTGAAGAATGTCCGCTCTGTAAAGAAAACGTACCGCTGAATAGATTAGGGGGTTTATAAAGGGAACAGGCGGCTACATTTAAGATTGCAGATTTCAGATCTAAGATTTTTTTTCTATGATAACTGCTCGACTCACCCCCTCTGTCATTGCCCGACTCGATCGGGCAATCCAGAAATCAACTCGTCATACCTTTTCTCTGGATCATCCGGTTAAACCGGATGATGACACAAGGAAGTACCTCATCGGGCTGCCTGATAAATCATTTGTCTGCCTCAGGCAGAAGCGACTACATTATCATCTAAGACAATTTTAATGGGTAGTAATGATTATATTCCTACAATTTCCAGAACCCTAAAACAACAAGAAGAATAAGCGCGGCACCGGCGATTATTGCGCCGAGCCATCCCAAAAGGCACAGACATGTAACGATTACTCCGGCAATCAACACGCCCAGGCTGATTACGAGAAATGATTTCTTGAATTCGAGCCCGAATAAAAATGCGATGAGCGCACCAGTCCAGGCACCTGTGCCTGGTAAAGGAATTGCAACAAAAGCCAGGAGTCCGATCTCCTCGTATTTTTCAATTACCTTATTGCCTTTACGTCGGGTTCTTTCAAAGAGCCATTTAAAAAATGTGTCGAGGAATTTCACCTTGGAAAGAATTCCTACGATGGGTTTAAGCAACCAGAGTATAAAGGGTACTGGAACCAGGTTGCCAATGTATGAAATCAGGAATGCTTTGAGCCAGGGTATTTTGAAGAGGTTGATGGCCATTGGTAAAGCGCCTCTTAATTCAATGATCGGTAACATTGAGGTTATAAAGACGGCGAGTTCCGGACTCATACCTCTGCTGACCAGGTCCTGGGGTGTCATATAATACCTCTCCTTCTTCTTATTATCCAATCAAGAGCAAGGAGTACGAAAATCAAAATATAAGTTATTGGTGAATCAAAATCTATTTTCTTTTGGCGATGGACATTCTCAGGCTGGGGGACCTCAAAGCTGGCGAGTTCATTAAGGCTAAAATACTCACCCCCGGTCCCAGAAGCAAGGGTTTCCAGAAAATCCTTGTTAAGTCCCTGATCGATCTCGGTTGTTGCTCCGGACACGGTGAGTTCTAAAGTGTTACTGGTAAGGTCTTCATCTTTGAGCTTGCCGGATGCTTTAAAAAGAATATCACCAGCTTTTTTGGGGATAAGGGAAGCCTGGTACGTACCTTTGTTAGTTTCAAAAAAAGGGATTTTGGTATTATTGAATTCAAAAAGGAAATCGCCGCCGCTTGCAAGCCGGTAGTTTTGATCATAACTCTGGAGTTTTAATGTAATGGTCTCGCCAACATTATAGATTCTGCGTAAGGTGCTTAAAAAGAGTCGTTTGTTCTTACCAATCGGTGACAAGAATCTGATTACGTCGCTGACTAAATGCGCAAAAAGGTTTTTTTGTTTCATACCGAGTTGGAGAAATTGCCAGGTACCGATATCAATGCTATTAATTTGGAAGACCGTGCCCGTGCCATAATTATGATACGCAATAACCGGTACATTGTTTGCCTGAGCAATGATTATCGCCTTGTCTTTGACCCCAAGCACACGGTTGATTGCCGAGAGCGGTGGGTAATCATCACCGGGCACAAGACAGGAAAAGGATTCATTTATTCTCAGGGGGAAATCACCTTTGACAATTACTTCAGTGGTGTTAATGGGTAACATATCATTCCATAGCGCAGTGTGTCCTTGCATGGACCCAATACACAGCACGCCCATCCCTTTTTTTAACGATTCTTCAACATTTGTCCATGGTACTTTTCCGAGGTTAACGTTATCTAATATGATGACATCGATGTCATCGAGACGGGGTAGGCTTGTTAGCTTCACGTTGGTCATCAAGTTCAAGACCGCACTTTTGTCTATTTTAGCTAATGGGATAAGATCTATATAGTCATCTTTGGTCAGGGTTCTCAGCATAAACTTTGTATTGAATGATAAGTGGTCCGTATAATAAACGACTTTGGTTTTTTTCTGTAATACACGCAAAGGGAATTCAAGTCTATTATTCTCATAGCTCAGTTCGTCGGGTTGTCGCGCAACATCAATCAAGACTTTCACTTGTTCAGGTTGGTGTACATTTACCCAGAACTCAAGGTTGGTTTTTGCCTTTGTAGCATTAAGCAAGAATGATTTCTTCTGTTCCTTTTCGTTGCACTGTAGAACAACTTGTGCTCTGCCCCCGGCAAAACCTTGCGATTCGATAACCACCTCGATTTTTATTGAATCGTCAACAAAAGTGTACGCCGGATACCTTACATCAGCAATCACTATGTCGCGCGGCTTTTCAGAACCAACGCCATAGCAATAAATAGGTATGTTCAGGTCTTTTATTTCGGGAAACGGGAAATTGCCATAATTATGATTGCCATCAGAGATTAAGACAATGACCCCAGGTTGTGCCTGACCAACTTTCATAAGCGCCTGAGCAATGTTGGTAAAACGGCTCGACACCAGAGACTCTTCCGGCACCGTGGTAAAAAGGGTTTCACCAAAATAGAATTGCGTGTGTGTGAAAGCTATCTTACTTGTTGCATGTTTGATGTCATTGAGGTATCTTGCCATACTTGCTGAGTAGTCAATTAGTACGGCAGGGGGATTTGTTCTCCTTTTGACTTGGTAAGAAAAGATGAAACCAGTTATCAATACATAAAGCAGGATTATTGCTATAATACGTATCGGCGCCAGGGCTAAAGTCTTGTAGTACAGAAAAATGGTTAGTCCTATTGCGCCAAGACTAATTAAAAAGATTATCAATATCCCTGTCTTCCAGTTTGAGATAAATTATATTTGCACTGTCGATTAATACTGTTGCACTGCCCCAGTACTTACCACTGAAGACTTCGACCGTATACGGCAAAGAATCTCTTACTTCGAACTGGAAATCACCGGCTTTGATAAGAGCAATGCCTAAAGCGGTTTCTCTTTTGAGTAGAGCAATACCAGTGATCATTAAACTGTCATTGATTTGAGCACTGCCCTTCAGGATAAACGGCTTGTACGCAGTGTCTGGCGTGATGCTGGTCACCAGGGTTCCCAGCAGGTTGCCGCTTAAATCGCGGCAGCCCTGGTTGATATAGACATAATAGGTTGTATCAAAGGCTAATGCATCAGCAGTATCTGCCGGTACGAGAAAACAGACGCGCAGGTTGCGCCATTCAGAAACGAGTTCCTTTTTGGGGATCATTGAATAGCTGAAAAAGGTTGTGTCCATGGCTTCAGAGAAGTGGAAAAAGAATTCTTTTTGTCCTGCACCTTCAGAGAATTTGATGATCCAGGGACGAATAGTATCGGGTGCCAGAGTGCCAGTGAATTGTGCTTCAAAAGCACCTTTGTTCTGAGCCGTATCAAAAACATACCCGGTTACCTGGTATACGGAATCAATCTGCATTTCGGTTATGGCGACAATCTCGGCGGCTGATAGAGAAGGGTAAAGTCCATCTATTTGGAGCGTGTCGTCACCGAGCGTTATGTTAAAATGGTCCGGTTTAAGGTTCAGGGTATCAATGTTTTCTGAAAAGGTGAATTGTATTTGTCGGTTGTTCAAGGCAACAACATTTTGGAGTTTTGGCTTCATGCGATCTTTGACCAAGGGTGG
>Ga0209986_10001769_pt1 | contig 20415 bp, 18 predicted proteins | sample BlataG_FD_183168 | JGI IMG/M metagenome (GOLD analysis project Ga0209986, IMG submission 183168) | Deep subsurface microbial communities from Black Sea to uncover new lineages of life (NeLLi) - Black_00105 metaG (SPAdes) (version 2) | ecosystem: Environmental > Aquatic > Marine > Oceanic >... | reverse complement strand
TCGTATATCGCGCTCGGCAAGTCGCCGTGCCACCAGGCACTGCCAGGCAAACGAGTCGCGGGTGCCTGGCTCGAGGCCATAGAGCGCATGGGTCTCAGCGGTTTCGCCCGAAAGATCAAACACTTCGGGCGCCGCATTCTGCATGCCAAAAGCAGTCTCGAACGATTGGATGCGGGCCGAGAGATTGGGATCGGTTTCGCGGCCCGTCAGATGCTGACGGTTCAGATAACTGAGCATATCGAGTTCGGTCTGCTGCAACTGACCGGTGGCGAGCGGCCGCATATTGGGAATCGGCTGCTCGATAGGCCGCAACCGCGTTCCCTGATGCATTACCGGCAGGAAATCCGCACCCCACACTTGGCCACCCCCGTAGGGTAGGCCTGGTGAGATCACCATAAACGACGGGAGGTTGCGGTTCTCACTACCCAGTCCATAACTGACCCACGAACCCATGCTCGGTCGATTAAAATTACTCGACCCGGTATGGATGGCAATCGACGCGCCGAAGTGATCGCCGTTGTCGGTCCACATCGAACGGATCAAACCAATCCGATCGGCGATACTTCCCATCTGAGGAAAGAGTTGACTGATCTCCATCCCGCACTCGCCATAGCGATGAAACTTCCAATCGGCCCCCTTACAGAAACCGGGGTCCGCAACTTTTTGATCATGGTACCTGCGAAGCTCCGGTTTGGGATCGAACGAATCGACGTGCGATACACCACCGGTCATGTAGAGAAAAATAACCCGCTTGGCCCGCGGCGGATGATGGGGCATTTTCGGCGCAAGCGGATCGCTCGCACCGAGCGACTGCTCGGCCAGCAGTTCCGAGAGCATCCCCGGCAGCAGCAGTCCACCTGCTGCAAGGGAACGAATCATTTGTCGTCGGGTGTGTTGCATCGGTGTCCCAGTCTCACTACTAGTCGATATACAAAAAGGCATTACTGGCAAACATGCTCCGCACGCAGGCCGCCCAGGCATCACGCTTGGGATGTGACTCGCTCTCTATTTCTTCGGTAGAAACAACTGCCTGACTCGCTTTTTCAAGAAATTCCTGGCTCGCTTCAAGCTCTTCGGCCTCGGCACGGCGACCAAAAAGCAGCCGATATGCCCAATCGATACCCGCCAGGTCACTCTCGGTCTCGCGAATTAATCTTTCGGCGACCGCGCGGCTCTGCTCGTGAATGAATGGGGCGTTCATCAGATAGAGAGCCTGCAGCGGTGTGCTGGTACTGCGGCGTTCGGAAAAAGGCAGATTGCCATCCGGTCCGTCGAACAGATCAATAAAGGGAATTTTACGCAGGCGCGACTGCAGCAGATAAATGCTCCGCTTGTTCGTTGCATAGGATTCCTGAAACGGTTCGTGCTGCCGGTAGTGAAAGGTACGTTTGTGCGGAAACGGATGGGCGCCCGCAGGCACACGATCAAGCTGGCCACTGATTGCCAAAACCGCATCGCGAAACTCTTCGGCACTCAGGCGACGGCGTCCTGCCCGATGAAGCAGCAAATTCTCGGGGTCAGACGCCTCGTTCGCAGCGATCGACTCCGAACTACGCCGGTACGCCGCGCTCCGCATGATCAATCGATGCATCGCTTTCACGCTCCAGCCGTGTTCCATCAAGGAACGGGCCAGATAGTCGAGCAGTTTGGGATGCGTTGGTGCTTCGCCGCGAAGGCCGAAGTCGCTGGTCGTCCGCACCAAACCCCGACCGAAGTGATAGTGCCAGATGCGGTTGACCATCACGCGAGCTGTGAGCGGGTTTTTCGAATCGGTAATCCAATCAGCCAACGCGCGGCGGCCACTCTGCGGATGCCCTTCGGGAAGGGTCTGGCCACCGAGGACCTGCAAAAAACCACGGCGGACTTTTTCTCGCTTGATGCCCGGGTCACCCTGCCGCTGTACCTGCGCATCGTGCGGGCTGCCTTCAGAAATGGCATACGCAATATCGACTTCCGGAAAACTGCGGGCAATCTCTGTATACTCTCCCCAAAGCTTCCTAATCTTCCGTTCGAGTTGCTTGAATTCTTCTATTTTATCGGGGCGTTCCCGAATTACCTTCCTCCGGTCGCGGAGGGTATTGATCTCTGCAAGCACCGGAGAGAGTTTCTCACGATGCGGACCGAGCACCTTCTCGAGTTCTTCGGGGGCAAGCCGGTATACAAAATTATCGCGTCGCTGCTTGTGTTCGGCACCCGCGTGCGGAAAAGTCGAGCTATCAAAAATACCGTAGAGTGCGTAGTAGTCGCTGGTCGGTACCGGATCGAACTTATGATCGTGGCAGCGGGCACAGCCGAGCGAGAGCCCCAGAAAGGTTTTGCCCATATTGTCGATCACATCTTCGAGCATCACATGCTTTTTGGCGTGTGGGCTGACCCCGATCCGCCGGGCAATCGCAAGATATCCGGTCGCAATCACTTGCCGCCAACGTTCGTCATCGTTGCTGTAGGTCAGTAGGTCGCCAGCCAACTGCTCACGGATGAATTGATCGTACGGCACGTCGCGATTGAAGCTGTCGATGACATAGTTGCGGTATTGAAAAGCTTCGGGCACCGGATAATCCGACGCATCGCCCGCCGTGTCGGCATAGCGGACCAGATCAAGCCAATGACGACCCCAGCGTTCTCCGTAGGCAGGGCTTTGGAGCAAGCGTTCGATCAGTTGCCCGTACGCATCGGGCGATGCGTCCGCGACAAACGCATCGATCTCTGCGGGCGTGGGTGGCAAGCCAATCAAATCGAAGGTCACGCGGCGAATCAACTGTGCTCGGGAAGCGGGCCCGGTGGGGGTTAGACCAGCCGACGCGAGTCCCGCATCAATAAACCGGTCAATGCACGCTGTGTCGTTCGCCGCTGCGTCGGTGCCGCTCTTTTCTTGTGGCACGTTCGATGCTGAAATGGGCGCAAAAGACCAATGGGCGTCGCGTAAGTGCAAAATTTTCGCACTCGGTGGCGGCGTGCCCAGGGGCATGGCCGCAGGCCACACGGCGCCACGGTCAATCCAACGCGTAAGGTGTTGGATCGCTTTCGCCGAAAGCGGTTCGGCCTCGGGCGGCATCACCAGATCGGTATGTGTCTGGCCGACGGTTACAATCAAAAGACTCGCCTTACCCTCGCCGGGCTTGATGGCCGGTCCGCGGGAACCACCGCGAAGCAGCGCCTTACGGGAATCGACTCGTAATTCGCCTTCCTGCATTTCGTGCCCGTGGCACGCGCTGCAGTGTTTGAGAAGCACCGGGCGGACGTGCCGCTCGAAGTGTGCCTCGTCGTTCTGCCCGTCGGCCCCCGCTGCACTGCATCCCAGCAATACCACCAGGCACAAGAACGTTCGGAGCAAAGTTAGAGGAGCGTAGTCCATGGCAATGCGGATCACCGTGGGGAGTCAAATGCGGGAAAAAAGGCGGGCGATCCGAGTATATCGGCCAGTTGCTTTTGGAGTCAACGTTTAACCTGTTTTTCTCGATTAATCCAGCTTTTCTCTACACCGACTCCCCCTCTGAGGTATGGACGATCGGCCGGAAGGCAGTCAAAATCAGCGGTACACACACCAAACAACCGCGAGGAGAAAACCCAGCTATGTCAGAAAATGTGATACTCATCTGCGGAGCAGGACCGGTCGGACTCACCGCCGCCAATAGCTTGGCGCGACACGGAATCCCGGTGCGGATCATCGACACAGCAGAGGGCCCGACCCGCCTTTCCAAAGCGCTCGTCGTCTGGCGGCGCACGCTGCAGGTGCTCGATAGTGGTCTTCCCGCCACTGCGTTTCTTCCGCACGGACATCAGCTGAAAAATATCTCCATCTGGGCCGATGGTAAACAACTCGGTGCGATCAAAATAGACGACGATCCATTCGATCTTCCCACCGGTCTGCTGATTCCTCAGTCGAAAACCGAACGGGTGCTCATCGAAGCGGCTTCCACCCGCGGTGTCGAGATCGAATGGCAAACGCGACTGGTTGATTTTACCGTTGGTGAGGAGAGTGTGACTTGTACGCTTGAGACCCCGAACGGTCAGGAAAAGATAACGTGTTCGCGACTCGTGGGCTGCGATGGTGCACATTCGGTCGTGCGGCACACGTTAGATCTTGCGTTTCCCGGCGAGGCGGTCGATCGCCGTTGGCTCTTGGCCGATATCGAAATCGATCAAGAAACCGATCCACACGCGATGCGGGCCGAAGCATCTGCAGCAGGTGTCGTCGCATTATTCCCGATCGGTAAAAGCCGTTGGCGGATCATCGCCGATGGTGGGCCAGACGACGAAAATACCGAACAGGCAGAACCTAGCTATGAAGAAATTCAGGCGTTGCTCGATACCCGCACGAGTACCGAATGGAAAATTACCACCATCCATTGGAAAAGCGAATTCCGCGTGAGCGAACGACAGATTGAAAACTATGTGCACGGTCGCGTGACCCTGGCCGGCGATGCGGCCCACGTACACAGTCCGGCCGGTGGTCAAGGCATGAACACCGGGATACAAGATGCCGCCAACATGGCATGGAAGATTGCCCTGGTGGAAAAAGGAGGTGCACCGGAAACTTTGATTGCCACTTATCAGGACGAACGCCACCCGGTCGGCGAAGAGGTACTCAAAAGTACGGGTCGGATGTTGCGGACCATCATGGTCTCCAACCCCATCGTCAGGCATTTCCGCGATACGGCCATCCACATTGGTCTTTCGATTCCCGCCATCCGCAGACAACTCACTGAGTTTCTCAGCGAAGAGAATATTACCGCGCGGGGCAGTCGGCTTTGCGGTCCCGGTATCGGTCGTGGAGCCGTTCAACCGGGAGATGCGTTTCCACACGTTCCGCTCGAGCAGCAAGGCCAGCGCATGCTTTCAACCGATCTCTTGCGCGGCAATGAAGCAACCGCGATCGTCTGGGGAAAAGCGGCTGAGCAACCGTTGCCATCCCATTTTGGTATTGGCGAGTGTGGCTTTCCCCTGAAACGATGTTCGCTCGACACGGCAGGCGATATTGAGGCGTTTGGGAAAAAATTTGGTCTTACCCAAAGTGGCTGTATTCTGGTGCGACCCGATGGAGTGGTTGCCGCCGTCGGTGTAGGCACGTCCGTGGTCGGCGAAACGTTCGAGCAGTGGCAGAGCCCGTAAAGCCGCCTACTTAAGAAACTGGTTGCCGAGTTCCATGTAGCGGATTTCGTGGAGTGAGAGCTCTTCTTTCTTCATCTGCCAGTCAACGAAGTTAAACTTCAGACGCTCTTCGAGATTTTTATCCTGGGCCATCAGCTTTTTGTGCCGGCGATCGATGATCTTTGCATGCTCTTGAAGGTGCCGGACAATCGAGATCAGTGCTTCCTTGCGGGCCACCAACTCACCCCACTCCGCGTCCGTATAATTTGCCTTCTTCTGCTTGGAGAGCAGGATTTTGTTCAGGCGGCTCAATTCTGCACCACTTTGCCTGCGTCGCTGCGCAGAATTTTCGCTTTCCAGATAGACGGCCTTGGCAGATCGTCGAATCCGTTCGCGGTCCGTAATAATTTTAGCCCGGTCCGATTCGAATTCTTTCAGCTCTTGATTGCATTCTTTCATCAGATTCTGCAGATGGCTGAGTTCTTGTGCGACCCCTGCCGTCCGCTTAGAACGCGAGGTAGAAGCCAGTTGCTGCTTTCGCTTCTCCATCTCCTTATTTTCAATTCGCTGCTGACGGAGTTCTTCTTCTTGTCTTCGCTGATGGGTCACAAAGGTCGGTTCTCTTCCGGCAGGCAACATGGCAAGTGGCTGCAGCCCTTGGCGGTTATCGATCAGTTGCTGCAAACTTTCTGAGGAAAGGGCAAAGTTGATGTTTTGCGCATCCGTTTGGATCCACGTATTTACACCCACGACCTCCCCAAGAGAATTGACCAGGGGTCCGCCACTGTTACCTGGTGAAATGGGGCTCGATGTCTGGATCCAAGTGATATCTTCGCTGAAGTCGAGGGCTGCCTCGAGCCGTTCGGTGCCATCGGCATCGTCCATGGCGATGTCTCTGATTTCTGTTCCCGTGCGGATCGCGCTGACGATGCCATCGGTAATCGAACCGAGATAACCGCGGGGTGCGCCAAGCGCGTAAACCGTTTCGCCTTTGTGGGGTAGCTTCGTAATTACCGGCAGGGGCTCAAAATCGTCGCGACTCGTCCGGATCCGCAAGAGCACAAGATCCTTTTCTTCGGCAAGGGCGACGAAGCCTGCGATTTCATATCGGGAGCCGTCAACAAACTTAACCTCCGCCGAGCCGATGTTCTGTACCACATGCAAATTGGTGGCCACTGTTCCAGTTGAATCGATAATAAATCCGCTGCCGTTGCCGCTCGCCGATTCAATCTGCACGACCGACCGGTCGGTCCGCTCAACGAGCTTGCTATCATTGACTCTCGCCCGCGGCGATGCGGTTGTCTGCTGATTTCCTGTGGCATCTACAGGATTCGTCGACCTGCGTGCAGGAGCCGCCTGTTGAGATGACATCGAGACCGCAGGGCTCTCAAATTGCATTGGCGCATTCGAGAAGCGGTGTTCGATCAACAGCAGGGCGACCAACAATACGAGCGCCGTGCCCATGGCGACGATCACCGGATGTGGGGCGTTGCTAGCCTGGACCGGACGCCGCTTTTTGCGACGACGAACCGGTACGGGTAATTTTTGGGTGGGGGGAACCGAGGACAACGGTTGAAGGGCGGTCGACTCCGGTCGAGTGACGAGGGTCCCTGCACCCGAAAGCACGGATTGAATCTGATCGACAGTTATCCAGGGCGAATTCTCTCCCTGACGGACACGCCCTTCCGGTGGAATGGCTCCCGAGTGTATCAACTGCAGTAGTTGCGCGACCGAAACCGGCCCCCACTGCTTGTCTTCGATCTTGTAGTACCAGCCCATCCGATGCCCTTTTCCTGCGCATCAACCGCAGGTGCCATCCACTTTCCCTTGACGAGGTCCAACACACGATATAGTAGAAGTCCAGTTTAACCGATCGGCTCTTGAGAGTGCAAAAAATGGGTGTTGCCGGTGGCGAAACCCAGGGAAAAAGGATGTGTTCTTCGGCCATTTCCGGTTATTCGGCCTCCTGTACTCTCCGCTAGAAAGGAACTCTCCATGCGTGGTCTACTCGTGGTAATCTTCGGACTTTTTTTTCTCGTCATCCTTTTTTTTACTGTGCGGGCATCGCTGAGCGAAAATATCCTGCAAATCGATCCGGTGGTTCTGGCGAACCGCTGGTTTCAGGCGACGCTCGTCGACGCTTATCTGGGATTTGGCACGTTTTATATTTGGGTTGCCTATCGGGAAACCACCGTACTGCGCCGCACTCTGTGGCTGGTCTTGATCTTACTGCTTGGCAATCTCGCAATGTCGGCGTATGTTGTGATTCGACTCATACTGCTTCCAGCCGACGTCGATCTGGCAACACTCTTGCTGCGACCGAACCAACCCATAAAAATTTAAAAATTTTCGTGAAACCGCACGATGCTCTCACCACTGCTCAATACCATGGGGGCCTTTTTTTTCACCGCCTTTATAACTGGTTGGATCGCGGCACTTGTCATCGATCGCTGCTGCGGACGAGATGGAATGAGTCCGCGTGGATTGGCGCTGATTTTATTTTTTGCTCTGATCGCCGGTTCGGTGGCGGGTACCATCAGTTGGCAGCAGGGTGAATTTCAACGCGACCAAACGCTTGAAATGGATTATGAACTAAGCCACTGAAACACCGGCAAGGCGACCAGTCCCAAAAGAGCAAACAGGCCGAGTAGAATACCGGTTGGTTCGAGAAGGTTTTGTCCGTGAATTTCAAGCGATCCGGCAAAATCGACCTGCGCTGTATACATCGAAAAGAACTGCCCCATCGGTGTGATCTGAATAGTATCCAGGTTGGCCACCACACTCGTGACCTGGTTGCCACCGAAGTCGGGTGTCAGACTAAAGAAGGCCGATTCGTTATAAGTGTTGCTCAAGGGGCCTACATAAACGGTGACGAAATCATCCACCCCGTTGGTCAACAAGTCGGCTGCCTGGCCGAACAGAGATCCGGAATCAAAAACGAGACTCGTACCCGAATCCAATTCCGTGAATGTCTGTTCAAACACGGGAACGGCTGCCATCAACCCGGCGTTATCCTGAAGAAAGATCTTAAAATCCACCGAGTCGATCGGCGAGGCGCTGTACTGCGGCACCGACTCGCTGATAGCCTTGGTCAGCAGCAAACCACCGCAGGCCGTTGTCGGGAGGAAAGAGCAAAGAGCAAGGAGGGCAAGCGGGAAGGTGCAGCGAGCAAAAAGCTCATTTTTCTTAAAATGCACGGAGCGGTCTCGGGGCGCGGTTGTCGGCGGGCCGGTCTTCTAAAGGATAATGGGCGTTTTGCCGCCGAATGCGGCCAACTTTTTATCGAAAAAGTTTATTTTTTGCGACCACCATTTTCAGACCGTGTGGAGCAGGCTTTTAAGGGGCCGCACCCCTCACCAGGTCCGCCGCTCGAGCAGCGTTTCGGCCAGCGTCAGCATGCCCGCTGCCGCTGCAAGAAAGCATCCGGCCCGGAACCAGGGAAATTGGCCCGCCCCGATTTTCATAAATGTCCATACATCGATGGTGGCAAACAGGCTCCACTGATCGATTCCCTGAATCAGATACTGGGCGAAGGAGAGCAGGACGAGGCCCACCACAAGCATGCCCGCACGGAGTTGATGGGTGGAGAGGACCGAAAGCAAGACCGTGGCCGCAATCAGCATGAGCAGAAAGCAGGCCATATACGACGAAGCCATCAGCGTCGCCTTCCAGGGCAACCGTTCGCCGACCGCCGGCGAAATCCAGATGGCCGAAATCGAGGAAAGATAGACCGGGAGCAGGATAGCGAGTGCGAGTACGGCCGTCCGCACACGCAGGACGCGTCGCCGGGAAACGGGCCGGGAGAAAAGAAACTCCGCCGTCCGCTGATCGGCCTCGCGGGCAATGATCCCGCTTCCCATAAAGGCAATGGCGGCAACGCCAAACAGGCTGCAGCCTTTGAACCACTGCTGAATGGCAAAGTAGGGCCAGTAGCCCGACTGCTGCACTGCGGTGAGTAAATCCTGCAGCGACTGGAAGGGAATCAATTTGGCCAGAGCCGGTGTGTTGTCGCGAAACTTTGGCCAGTAGAAAATGGCGGCCACCATCGCCGCTTCGAGAAGGATAAAGTAACCGCATACGAACCAGAAAAGTCCGCGGGCATATTGACGGGCCAGGGCAATCATTCGGCTGCTGCTCCATAAAGGGCATCGAACACTTCCTCCAGCGATCCCCCTCCATCGCGGATCCCCGCGATTGGGAGGCCGGCGATCACAGCAAGTACCTCTTCGACCGCGTCGTTATGCTGGAGCGTCCACCGCACAGCTTGCCCCTGCCAGTTCCATCCAGTGCGGGTGGGAAGTTGTTCTTCTTGCAGAGGTGATCGTAATTCAAGATGCAGCAGACGCCCTGTTTCGGCTGCAAGTTCTGCGGCTGCCCCGGAGCGTACGATTTCTCCACGACAGAGGAAGGCGGCCCGATGGCAAAGGCGTTCGACGCTCGTCAGGTCGTGCGAGGAAAAAAGTACGGCGCGACCACCGTCTGCCTCCTGTCGCAGGTGCGATTCAACCAGTCGTCGCGCTTCGGGGTCGAGCGCTTCGGTCGGTTCATCGAGTACGATCACCGGTCCACCACTGGCGACCGCCTGAGCGAGCACAATTTTGCGTTTCATCCCATGGCTGAGCTTACCGACGCGCCGATCCCGCGGCACGCCGAGTTCCTCGAGCAGCGCCAGGCCCACCGCGAGACTGGCTTTCGGATGAAATGCGATGGCAAAGCCTAAAAGTTCCTCACTCGTCATCTGATGGTAGAGCGCCGTTTCGCTTGGGGCGTAACCAATCTGCTGCCGCGCAGCGAGTGAATCGCGCACGGCATCAATCCCACAAACGCGGACGCTGCCAGCGTCGGGACGAAGAATCCCAACGAGCGACCGCAGGAGCGTGCTTTTGCCTGCCCCGTTCGGTCCGATGAGCCCGACAATTTCTCCCCGCTCGATTTTCAGCGAAACGCCTCGCAGTACCTGCTGGGAGCCGTAGGCGTGGGAAACCTGATCGAAGAAAACGGCAGGCTCAGCGTCCATGGAACTGGAGGGGGCAGAGGAGGAAGCAACACTCCGGTTATAGCCCTTCACCCGCATTTCGCCAGTAGCAAGGCAGCCCGCTCGAAAGTGTTTTGAACGCTTTCCTCCTACTTCCAATATTTTTTATCGAAAAGGTCTTAGGGGCACTTCGTCAGCTTATGCGGCCCGCCGCGTATGACGGTCATTTCGATCGCGTGTGGCGACCGGCGGTTCCTGCTCCGCTTTGAGGCGAATCCCCGCTGAGTCTGTCTTGCGGCGGTGTGCGATACGGAACCAGGCAAAGAAGAGAAATCCTAAAAAACCGGCGACTCCCAAAAAAGTTCCGCTGTAATAGGCTGCACGGTCGAGCAAAAGCTCCGCTTCACCCGCCGACTGCTCGATCCTCTTTTGCGTAATCGCATCGGCTCGGTCGGCCGAACTTGTGGCAGTCGCCTGCACCCACTGCCTGACCGCAAGTTGTTCCTGGTGGACTGCCTGCATGACCGCCTCGCGCTCAGTGCGAATCTGTGCAAGCGCTGCGGCTTGCATCTGGGCAAGGTCGGCTGTCGCCTGTTGGCGCTGGTGATCGACAACGGCTGGAATGGCTGCCAGTTGCTGATCGACCGTATTTTGCATTTCATTCGCCGAAAGAGCAATTTGATGCATCGCCTGCGAGGCGACCGTAAAATTGGCAAGCGCTGCATTGACGATTGGTGATTGGTTCATACCGAGTGCCAGTAATTCTGCCTGCCAGCGAGCCTGCTTGGGAAGATACTCGGCATAGAGTGCCGAAAGCCGCTGCATATCTTTCACATCGTCCTGCATCGACGCCAGGACATGGAGTAGTTCGTGCTTCGGCTGATGAATCTTTTCAATATTTTCTGTCGCGATCGGTGTGCGGTCAAAGTAAAGATCCGACATCGGATGCTGCTGCGCCGTTTTTTCTATAAAAGACTCGATGTAGGTCAGGTTGGGATCGAGTTTGCTGTTGATTTCCACAAGCCGCACATCGAGTTGTTCGCAGGCAATAATCACATCCTCCTGCCAGGGGCCGAACTGTGGATGGTCGGTAGCCGACTGGAACAGATACTTCATCTGCCGCGTGAGTACCCAGAGGTCGCAATAGGAAGCCAGCGGATCAGGCCGACTTGCGGCACCAAAGCCTGCGGAAATCGCGTTGATTTTCCAAAGCAAGGCGTTCTTACGGATCGTTGCATCTTGCGAACTGGCAAGAATAGTATCGGCAGTCGCTTCAATTTTATGGGCATAGCTCGGCACATATTCCGAGACCATCGCCCGTAAGTTACGCGAAGAGATTTTCGAATGGGGAATTTCTGCCTCGAGCAGACCTTCCTGCTGAGGAACGGTCGTGCACGCGGAAAAGCATACCGCACCGACCGCGAAGGCCAGCGCACCGAGGGAGGGAGATTGCATGCGAAAGAAATACCGATTTTGTCGCACGCCGGCAAGATCGAAGCAGTGCCAGCTAAGCTTGGGCTCGGTGAAATGCCAGGGCATTTTCAGAGTTCGGTGTATTTATCGCTCCGGCCCCTGGCCTTCTCGACCGGATATTTCTTCGCATTCTTTTCGATTTTCGCTTCGATGGCGTCGAGGAGATCGATATCCAGGTTATCGGCAAGTTCGAGCAGAAAAATGCCGATGTCGGCCACCTCCTCTTCAATCTGCTCGCGTTTTGTCTCGACAATCTCCGCCTGCTCTTGCTCGGACTTCCAGAGAAAGAGCTCCATCAGTTCGGCCGCTTCGATGGCAATCCCCGCGGCCATATCCTTCGGCTGATGAAACTGCATCCAGTCCCGCGCATCGCGAAATTTACGTATGCGGCCAACCACCCGCTGCAAGTCATTCATCGCCGAGAACCTCGCTGCGTTATGTTATTTCGAAAAAACTTTTTCAATCCGATCATCGCTTTCGACTTTGGCCATCACGCGCTGACCCTCTTCGCGATTGATGTCGAGCACATCGTAAAGAAAGGCGACCGTGTACTCGAGCGTCGGAACCCACCTGTAAGGTCTTCCCGAAAGATTAAATTGGAAACCGTTGATATTCGCAAGTTTATACAAAAGGTGTTCCATTTGCTTTCCATCGGTGCCGGCAATGGCAAAGTGATTGGCCTTGAGTACCTCGACCAGCGTGGCGGTACGCGCGTGTTTATAAATTGCCGCAGTGCCGCCATGCCAGTAGACGTCTGCTCCGGGTCCGAAGATGAAGGGCATGCCAGCTTCGGCCATCCGACTAGCAATTTGATTGGCAAATCCAGGCACAGGCAAAGGCAGGTCGACAGAGACGTTTTCGGCTGCCGTTGCAGGCCCCGAACAGGGACAGAGCTTATCGGATTTCGAGCAGAAAATAAGCAACGGAGCGTTCAACTTGGAAACCACCGAACTCGGAACCGGGCGGGCGCCATTCCACGGTGCGATCCCGACGACCGCCTTGATCAAGCCGGGTTGTTCGGCGTTGACTGCAACACCCACATCAATCGAAACACCGCCCCCCATGCTGTGACCGACCAATACCAATGCATCGGGATTCACATCACTGCGAGATGCGAGGTAGTGCAGATTCTTTTTAATATTGCCCGCCATCACGGACGAGTCGACGCAGTAGCGTAACTTGCCAACACTTTGCATCGACCCGATCGGATTGCGAATATCCGCCACACCACAATCTTCCTGCTGCTGATTCGCGATAATCACAAAGCCCCAGGAACAGAGCCGTTCCAGTGCTTGAGAATAACTTCGAGCCGGGCCACAGAGACCGTGACCGAACACAATTCCAGGCCATTGCTTTTTCGCTTGGGCGCCATCTGCGGCTTGAGGCACGAGCAACAATCCCTGATCGGTGACTTCCGACATCGCAACGCGGTAGGGTCCGTGTTTACCAAAGGCGGGGTAGATTCACCATAAACGTGAAAGGTCATTGCTAAGAGAGAGACAAAACAAAAAACAGTAAGCAGACGTTTTGCAAGTAAATCATTTGGCATGACACTTCCTTTTTAGCTAAAGCCGTTACACCCCGTGGACCTATGCACTCCTGCAGCACTTTGTTCCCATTAGACCTAGGCACTGCTGGGGAAAAAAGAGGGCGCCACTTAAATGTGGAACTCGAAACAATTTTGTTTGTTCGAGGCTGCCGTGCCTAACATAAGTTTTTGCGATTACTTTTTAGGCGAAGGCAATCGCGTCCACGGTGGTGCTTTATCTTCTTTAGGTTTTGGCTCACTTTCGACTTTAGGTTTCACCGGGTTCTGTTTTCGCTGTTTATCCTGCTGGTCTTGATTCGATTCGATTTCCCGCGGCTGTTGTTCCTGAATTTGCTTTGCTTCGTTGATCGGAGTCGCTACCAAATAAGCTATAAGTGCTTGCTCAATCTTGCTCGTATTTGCGTGATTGTGGAAAGATGTATAAACGACTTTCCCTTCACCAAAGGTAAATGTAAAGGCAACAGCTATCTTGCCTTTAGGAGCACCAAAAGTAATGAGAACATTAACATCCTTACTAAATTGCATCGGATACGCCCAACCCACCCCATTAAAATTTAGCTGAACCCACTGCCCAAGCACCTGAGACAAATCCGGGTCTATAACCTGGCAATTCAGAGTTCCCACCGGGCCATCGTGTGCCCATTTTGGAACCATCTGTGGAAAGGCTCTTTGCAAAATATAAAAAGAAAGGTCGGAAACATATAAAACACCACCACGCTCCACGAATGAGCGTATTTGCGCTGGTTGAAAAATCTCAGACGTCGTGCTGACCACCCCCCAGGTTTTGTACCAGGTTGAGTGAGAGAATCCGGGTTAAGTAACACGGCTGTGTTCTGGAGGCTGAGGCGCAGCCGAAGCCGGAAGAACACAGCCGGCCGCAAACACGGCAGGGGTACGATAATCCAATGCACTATGCGGCCGATGGTGGTTGTAGTCCATCCGCCAGCGGTCGATCACAAAGCGCACTTCCGCCAAGCTCAAGAACAATTCTTGGTTCAAAAGCTCGTCGCGCAGCTTACCGTTGAACGATTCGACATAGCCGTTCTCCCAAGGACTGCCCTTGGCGATGAACAACGTCTTCACTTCGGCTCGTTTGAGCCAGCGACGAATACGCTTGGCCACGAACTCTGGCCCGTTGTCGCTGCGGATGTGCTGCGGCACGCCACGCACGGCGAACAAGTACTGCAGCACACCAATCACATCCTGGGCCGTGAACGAACGGCCCACCTCGATCGCCAGGCATTCTCGCGTATACTCGTCGATCACGACCAACAGTCGCAGTTGACGACCCTCTTCGGTGCGATCCGCGACAAAGTCGTATGACCAGACGTGGTTTTTGTGCTTGGCGCGATAACGCACGCAACTGTTCTCGCTGCCGCCGCCCGAAAAATGGCGACGGCGATGCTGTTTTTGCGGTACTTGCATGTTCTCTCGCTTCCAAAGTCGATGCACCCGCTTGTCGTTCACGTGCCAATAGCGTGCGACAAGCAGCTTGTGAATGCGTTCCGCCCCAAAGCGAGGACGTTGTCTGGCCAACGTACGCATTTCGCGAAGCAACCGTGGTTCGTCGGCCGGTCGGCGGGACTGATAACGTTGCGTCCCTCGTGGCTGATCGAGCACGCGGCAGGCCCGACGCTCTGAAATCTTCGCTGGCCCCAAACGGCGACGCACTTCGGCGACCGTTCGCCGTCGACGTTCAGGGCTTACCAGTTTCCCTTCGCGGCTTCCTTCAAAATCTCCATGTCAAGCGCCTGCTCGGCCACCATCTTCTTCAGCCGGGCATTCTCTTTTTCGAGCGACTTGAGCTGCTTGGCCATCTCCGGCTGCATACCGCCGTACTTCTGACGCCAGCGGTAATAGGTCTGCTCGGTGATCTCAATCTGCTTACACACTTCGGGAACCTTCTTCCCCTTGCCGAGTTCCACATCGGCCCTGCGTAACTTGGAAATAACCTGGTCTACTGAATGCCGTTTCTGAGCCATCTGAAAAAATCCTTTCCGGGCTTACCGCCCGAATAGGATTCTCTCACTTCATCTGGACCAATTTTAGGGGAGGGGGTCACTCGCACAAACAACGCATGCGAACCACACTAGATGCCTCGGTCGCGGCAGGTACTACAGACTGCATGCGTCGGCCCGGACGGCCGTCCAGAGGAATCAAAATCACGGAACATCGAAAGAAATCGCTTCTTGCCGCACCGCGAGCAGACCTTCCAGGCACTCGGATCACTTTTCGATTTTGCGTTGCGAGCGGGCGGAATAAAGTGCTTTTCGTCACCGGGCCGAAATGGCTTTCCGTTTTTCCACGTGAGGTCACTCGCACAATGCTTGCACTTTGGGTACTCCCCCTCCAAACGCCCACCGCAACCGGGGCACTTGGGCATTTTATTTTGCCGTTCTTTTTTTCGCTGCTCTCGCTGTTGTTGGCGACGTATTTCCGAAAGCTCTGATCGCGATTGTTCCGAACTTGCATTTCCTTTTTGCAGACTTTGCATAACGAGCCAAAATAGAAACAGCGCACCAAAAGGAATTCCAAAGACAGATGGCCGCTCCCACATACTCTCAGCGAGTAAATGAGGGTAAGGCATGATAAAAGCAAACAACAATGACGTATGCATAATGCTACCCCCCCCCAAGAGATACGCTCCGTCTCTATTAAACCGCGCCCAGCAGCGGAGAGAAAGACTGGGGGACGGCCTCACTACCTTCACATGGGTTATTTGGTAAAAAGATCGTTGCGAAATACACAAACCGTTAGGGGACTAGAACATGCGATACATTACTCTTTTCTTTTTGGCTTCTGTGATGAGCGTTTGTTTTTGTGATGCAGCTATTACTCCACTGTCTCTAGAAGCAAATAGCAACACCCTTCTCAGCAGAAAACAGGTGACGGTCCACAACTGTGATAGTGCAGGTGAAGCCTTGGCAGAAGCCGAAAGCAGAAATCCTGGTTGGACGGCTTACAACGCGAAAAACGTCAGCGGCCGAACATGGGTCGTTTCGATGAAACAGAGCTAACGAGAAGCGAAAACGCCTCAGTAAGTAAAAACCTGCATTCAAGTGAGTGCCGAAGAGAGGACTCGAACCTCCACGTCCTAACGGACACTAGGTCCTGAATCTAAATCCACCACTCTTCGATGTCGCAATAGCCTGTAAAACTAGACGTTTCTGAATGAACGTCCTACACAAAAACTCAAAACTGTACATCGAATTGTGTACAAATTGTGTACGACGATCAAGTGCAGAGCGAAAAGAACAAACGCACCATCAGTCGCGATGTGGGAATACTTCAACTCTCAGCTTTGAACCGACCCCCCACCCCCAGCGCGCATCACGCTACATATATCCTTCGGGGTGCTTGAGCCATTTTAAGATGTGAAGATGGGGCAAATATTATCCGGTTAATTTTTCGATGAGGGGATGCTTGGTGGTTAACCTCAATTGAATTCTATCCGACTAATGAATTCCAATAGAGCGCATAAAAAAACCGCCCCCACAGGGAGAGCGGCGGTCGCTCCGTAGAGCGGTGCCTGCGAATGTTTCGTCTTGTTACGAAAAGACACAGGCCGAGATTGGTTACACTGATTATTATTGTCCATTAAAATCCACCGTTGTCAAGAATATAGAAAACACATAGTAGGCTGGGGCACTGTCATGAAAAAACGTATTCTGGGACTCGACTTAGGTCCAAACTCCATCGGCTGGGCACTTATCGAAGAAGATCAAAACAAGCCCTTAAGCGGTGAACTTATCGATATGGGCGTCCGTGTATTTCCTGAGGGTGTTGCTGCTTTCGATACCGGTAAAGAAGAGTCCAAGAATGAGAGACGCCGTGTTGCACGCTCGATGCGCAGACAAACACAACGGCGCGTGCGTAGACGGCGGCAGTTAAAAGCTGCCCTGCGAGAAAGCGGACTATGGCCCCAAGATGAGAATGAAGAGACCGAACTCTACAAATTAGACCCTTATGAACTTCGTGCGAAAGCACTCCATGAAAAGCTGACGCCACATGAAATTGGCCGGGTTCTTCTGCACCTCAATCAACGTCGTGGCTTTTTGTCGAATCGAAAGAAGGACCGCGCAGACAAAGAAGCCTCTGAGATGCTTGCAGAAATCAGCGAAAATGAGAAGGAACGTGCGGAGTCGGGCTTTCAGACGATGGGCGAATTATTGGCGAGCAAGGCAAGCTCAATAGACCATCGTGATAGGAGCAAAAATGATCATGTCAGAAATCGACATTTGGCAAGAAGCCAGTTCGATCAAGAGTTTGACGCCATCTGGGACGCGCAAAGAAAATACCACCCTGCTCTGCTTACTGATTCGCTGCAGTATGGCCGTACAGGCAAAACTCCAGAATCCATCAAGCCTCGAAAGCCCAAGCATGTCTCGGATGATTCATCACTGCTCCAGGAGTTTGGCATCTATGGACTAATCTTTTTCCAAAGACCAATGTATTGGCCAAAATCTGTTATTGGGCTTTGCGAACTGGAGCCCAAGCAAAAAAGATGCCCGCTATCAGACCGTCGTTATCAGCGGTTCCGACTCCTGCAGGAAGTCAACAATCTCCGATATGGTGACCCCGATGCCCATGAGGAGGTTGCCTTATCCCCTGAGCAGCGGAACCTTGTAATTGAAAAACTTAGCGTGACCAAGGAGCGTTCGTTCGATCAAATCCGCAAAGACCTCGGTTTTTTAGAATCGTGTCGATTCAATCTGGAACGCGGCGAGCGTTCCAAACTGAAAGGAGTGCCGATTGATGCGATGTTCGCAGCGGGAAAAGTACTCGGAAAAAAATGGTATCAGCGGCCCAGTGAAGAACGTGATGCAATTGTTGCAGAACTGCTCGATAACGAAGATGAGGGTGGTCGTTTTATTGAGCGTGCCGTCTCCGAATGGGGCATGTCGGCAGAAGAGGCCGACCTCGCACTGACGGTTGATATGCCCGCCAGCTATGGCCGGCTAAGCCTTAAAGCAATTCAAAAACTGCTTCCATTCCTCGAAAAGGGGATGGTTTACATGGGTGAAGATGAGACCAACTCTGCAATGCACGCCGCGGGCTATCTCAGGCGAGACCAACTCAAACGCAGAATCTTTGACTTACTGCCTATCCCCGGGCGTACCGCAAACTCACCTTTGGGCGACATTCCCAATCCGGTCGTCAAACGAACGCTCACCGAAATCCGCAAAGTAGTCAACGCTATTCTGCGCGAGTATGGAAAGCCCGATGCCGTGCATATTGAAATGACACGCCAAGTTCGGCAGGGAAAGAAAGCTCGACAAGAATACAGCAAACGCATCCGTGAGCGAGAAAAGGTGCGCGAATTTGCCGCCAATAAACTGCGAGAAAATTCGATTCGAGTCAATCGCGATAACATCCTTCGTTACCTACTCTGGGAAGAGCAGAGACACGAGTGTATTTATTCCGGCAAAACCATCAGCTTTGCCAAACTTTTCCAAGAAGGCGGCGGTGTCGAAGTCGACCATATCCTTCCCTATTCCCGCACGCTCGACAATTCACAACTCAACAAAGTAGTCTGTCTGCGGGAAGCGAATCAAACGAAGGGAAATAAAACACCTCACGAATGGCTAGCGAGCAGTCAACCGGATCAGTTTGCAGAAGTCTGTCAGCGAGCGAATAAACTTTTGCAATCTGCTCGCATGCCATATGCAAAGTATCGTCGTTTTTTGCAGAAGGAACTGGAACTTGATGACTTTATCAATCGGCAATTAAGTGACACGAGTTACATCACGAAGGCCACACTTGAATATCTTCGCTGCCTCTTTGATAAAGACCATGATGTGCTCGGATTAAAAGGCCAACTTACGGCCGAATTAAGATATCAATGGGGACTGGATACCCTATTAAGTGAAATCCCCGATAGTCCTGGATGGCAAGATGCAAAAGCAGACAACCTAACGGCAGGTGAGAAGAATCGTGCCGATCATCGCCACCACGCAATAGATGCGCTCATCATCGCCACGACCAACCGCGTGCGATTAAGGCAACTTTCAAAACTGGTCAAAACGGGCGGAGCCAAAGCGCATGGCGAGATACTCGAAGACCCCTGGCCCGATTTTCGTCCGTCGGTTTTTGAGGTGGCCAAACGAATCAATGTTTCTCACCGCGTCGATGCGAAAGTGCGTGGGCAATTACACGAAGAAACCCTCTACGGTAAAGGTCCCAATGCAGAAACATGGGTGGTGCGTAAACCATTGGTTGATCTTTCAGCCAATGAGATAGAAAAAATACGCGATGGCGCTATCCGGCGATTGGTGATTGCTCGCCTAAAATCGCATGGCATCGAGTTTGGTCGCGGCAAGAAACCAAATGCAAAGCAAATGAAGGAAGCGTTGAGTGACTTGCGAATGCCTTCGGGTGTTTCGATTAAAAAAGTGCGAATTTTAAAACCCGAAAAAACAATCCGACCAATCCGTGAGCAATCAGGTGACCAAGCCTACGTAAAACCGGGCTCAACACATCATTTGTGCATTTTTGAATACGAGGAGAATGGAAAAACAAAACGCGAGGCGGTATTCACCACGCTACTTGAGGCGATTAGACGCAAAAATACAGGCGAAGCAATTATTAAAATGACTTGGAATGAGCATCCTAATGCTCGGTTTGTGATGAGTCTTTCTAACGGGGAACAGGTCTTGGCCGATGCGAAAGGTGAGCAAAAACTTCTTTTCTTCAAAACAGCATCTTCTACGCAGGGACAAATTTGGTTTTGCGAACATACTGACGCAAGAAAAAGCGCAGATTACCGCCAGGTCGTATTTAATGCGAACACCTTAAAGGGAGAAAAAGTTGTGGTGGACTGCTTGGGGAGAGTTCGATCAGTCAACCGAAAAACGAAACCTGAGGAATCGCTTGAATCTATTGATTCACGAGTGCTTGAAATTGCAAAAGATTCCATCGCATCGGGCATGACTAACACCCAAATCAGAAAACGACTTAAACAAGAAAATCTAAGCGGATTCGGTGCGGACTTATCAATTGCCTTGAAGTATTTACGTGCAAATCATTGACCAGCCAATTCCGACCAATTAGCGTGGAAGCACATAAGGAAACTTAAAATTCCAAGGATGGCAAACCTTTGCATCAAGCGTTGGTTGCCATGGTCAAACGTACAATTGAAATATCAAGTGGCCCCGCTCAGCTTTCGGTGCGCAGAAAGCAGTTGCTCATTCAGCGGGAAGGCCAAGCGACAGCACAGGTACCCTGCGAGGATATCGGCTTTCTAATTATTGATCATCCCCGTACAACCATCTCGCACGCGGTACTGATTGAGATTTCTAAGGCGGGCGGCGTAGTCCTGCTATGCGAC
>Ga0209986_10001767_pt1 | contig 20449 bp, 16 predicted proteins | sample BlataG_FD_183168 | JGI IMG/M metagenome (GOLD analysis project Ga0209986, IMG submission 183168) | Deep subsurface microbial communities from Black Sea to uncover new lineages of life (NeLLi) - Black_00105 metaG (SPAdes) (version 2) | ecosystem: Environmental > Aquatic > Marine > Oceanic >... | reverse complement strand
CAGTTTTCCGGTATGGCGTGTCTTCACTAGCAATCCGGCTTGGTTTTCATCGCCATATTGGGAAAGGGTGTGCAGGTGAAGAAGCCCCTGGTTTTCAACATGGCTGTCGAGCATCACCCGGACATCAACCTGAGCGGGGAAATCAACCGGCGTAATATGGACCCGTAAAACCATCACATGGGGCTCTGCCAAGCTAGGAAACCTTAAAAAGTGTAGATCAACGGCGGAACCATGCTCTAGATGTGTCCAACGCAGACGCCGGTGGAGTACTCCGGTGCGCAAATCAAGGAAACGGGAATAATCAGTGATCGAACCCTGATCTAATCGAAAGTGATGCCCGTTCACCCGAATTTCAAGGGCTGTCCAGTCGGGCACATTGGCCAATTCGGTGAAAAAAATCGGGGCATAGTCCCAGAAACCATGCACGAAGGTTGCCTGTTGATCGAAGGGATATCGTTCTTCTAGAGTGCCCCGCGTCCCTAAATATCCGTTCCCCTGGGTAAAAATTGTCTCACGGTAGTGCTGGTGAGCGGGGATGAACTCGGGTTCGCTTACTCTCCAGGTTGCAGCGTAAGACAAATCATCAAAAGTGACATTCTCGAGATCGGGTAAGACCAGATCCGCAGCCACGATACGCTCACCAAGTCCCAGACCAACGACAACCATGCCGGCTGAATGGGCAGCTTCAACCCCAGAAGCCGTGTGTTCAACGACCAAACAACGGCACGGGGGAACTCCAAGCTGGTGGGCAGCGTAAAGGAATAAATCAGGGGCGGGTTTTTGACGGGTGACACTGCTTCCATCTACGAGAATGTCGATCTTGTCACGAATTTCCAAACGATCTACAACCGAAGGGGCATTACGGCTGGCAGAGGCGATGGCGATTTTTACCTCTTTACGTTCTAGTTCTTCTAATAGTTTTCTTACACCGGGGAGCAAATCGTCCACCGTGATTGAACTGAGCAACTGTTCGTAGTACCTATTCTTGCGAGCTATCATCTCCTCAGCCTGGAATTCAGGCACCTGACGGTCCCCAAGGAAGAATTCTAGAGACTTGCGACGGGAGACACCACACAGCTTCCGATTGTCCGACGGTGAAAATGGGATTCCTTCCTCGTCCGCCAAATGCTTCCAGGACTGGAAGTGAAAATCGGCGCTGTCGGTGATGACACCATCCAGATCAAAGATTATGGCATCAATATAGGGGTGCACTTTCGTTCTTTGATTAATGTTGTTTAAATCCTAAACTCGAGCCACGGATGATCAATTCTGGGGTGAGCATTATTTGCCGCTCTTCTGGCTGGTTACCGCTTAAGATATCGACCAAGAGTTTGACGGTGATGTGGCCCACTTCATCAATAGGTTGCCGGAGGGAGGTAAGTCCAGGAGAGAGGCATTGGACAAACGGCGAATCATCGAATCCCGTGATGCCAATTTCACACCCGGTGATGAATCCGCGATCTGTCACCGCGCGCATCGCCCCAATGGCTAAGCTATCTACAATAGTTACGATACCTGTTGGACGGCGCGCTTCGGGCAAGTCAAGAAGGGTGTTGGTTGCCTGATAGCCAAATTCGATGGCACCTTCACTCCTTAGGATCCAAGCCTGATCTATTGGGAGGCTGGCTTTTTCCATTGCTTCCAAGTAGCCATTTAAGCGGGCATTCCCGACGCGAGAATTGGGCGGCCAAGCCAAGGCGGCGATCCGCTGGTGGCCTTGGTCCACCAGATGGCTGGTCGCCATACGCAGTCCGGCCCGACCATCTACATCTACATAGAAGAATTCCCATTCTGGATTCGAACGGCCGAAGGCGACGAAAGGGAAATCTAGTTCCAAGAGCAATTCAACGCGAGGGTCATCATAGTTAAGATCGGAGAGTATAAATCCATCAATCCTATTTGTCCTGATTAGATCGCGGTAAGCGGTAAGCATATCGTCCTGGATACAATAGGGGAAGAGCAAGATATGGTAATTGGACTGTTCTGCGGCTTGAACAATACTTCGGAGGAATTGTTCAAGGATAGGATTAACTTTGCTCTGGAAGTTGGGTTTCCAGGAGTAGCCAATCAACAGGTTGGTTTTGGTGCGAAGACTACGCCCGGCAGTGTCAGGTTTGTAGCCCAGTTCGGCAACGGCAGCCTCGATACGAGCACGTGTATCTGGGCTAACTTTGATTTCATCGCGTAACACCTTGGAGACAGTCTGAAAACTGACACCTGCGTGTCTAGCTACATCTTTTAAAGTGATCCCCTTAGGCACTTGTTTGTCCTCTCAGGGAACAACTGTACACCACACTTGGACGAACGTTCGCACGAACGTTCGCACGAACGTTCGCTTATGTTACACCTAGATATTTATTTGTCAAGTAAATCTAAACCCTGTCATCTTAAAATTAAAAGAGGAATCGACCCACCGCTGGTCTCCCTTGGCTCAAGAGAAATGGACCTTATTTACCTCTGGGTCGATTCCTGGAAATTAAAACAATATCTCTTAGAAAAATACTCGCTGCCCCAGCAGCAAGCATCGAGAAGACAATCAACATCGGACCATACCAATAAACAGCTATCGCACCGAGCGTACAACCAATAAGAGGCCAGACGAAGATGCGGAAAAATCCTGTGTCAGTCGCCTCATTAAAGTGCTCAATTATCCTGATGCCAGTTGTGAAACCCGAAGCCGTTACCACCGGAGCCAACAACCATAGAATGCCCTCAACGATCTGACTGCCCGACTTGGATACCAATAAGAAAGCTGCCATCCATAAAGAATAAGTAATGCCACCACAAATCAAGGAAATGATTACTCTAACCAAGAAGTACTTAATGGATCCGAGAACTAGAGATAGGATTCTTATCATAGCTAATATGTTCGAGAAGGTTAATGTACCCGGTTTCCGTCTTGAGCCGAATATTATTTCGGGGGTGCCGTTAGAAACCCAGTTGAATTATTTGTCACCCCAAACTATCGTCCGCTCCAGCTAGTCGGATATCAAATTTGGATCTCCTCCAATAACTATGGAATGTTGACATAATTTTATTATGTATGTATTTTCCTCAAAACAAATTCATCCTATCTACCTATTCCTGTAGAGGCGGCTCCCATGCCGCCGACGGTCAGGCGTGGGAGCCTGACCTGCTGGAGAATTAGGTGAGAAATGTGTTGGATCGGGCATTGTATCCTACTCAGCTGTGATTGAGGTCAATGTAGAGAAATTGTATTTACCCACATAATTTGAAGGAGAACCTAAAATTTTACCTAAAAGAGACCTTCTCTACGGACGGAAGGCTTACAAAAGGCATGTGTTTGAGGCTTTAATATCAATGGACTGGCATTTAACCCATTACGGTATATAGGCGGTAGCGCCCTTCTACCGCGCAAAGTCAACCATGAGTCTTTCGGCTGCAAGCAGGACGGGTGGCACTCAGGGTACTACCGTTTTGTATTTGGATCCAGAGTCGAAGTCGAAAGTCATCCAGAGCCCCTCGACATTGCCTGTCCTGAGCGGAGCCGAAGGGCTCGGGACCTTCGGCTCCGTCGAAGGGTGGCCAACTATACCGTTCAGGATTAACGAAGCACTAGGCTATACGGCGGCTCGAGCCGCATCTAAATCATCAACGCCTATGACCAACCTTGTATTCGCCGCCAGGTAGACCAGCTCAATATTAACCCCAGCATCGGCTATGCTCCGGGCAACATCTCCAAGGGTACCAGGTCGATCTTCGACTTCCACGACCAAGACATCACGCTCATCGGAGACTTCTATTCCACGCGCTTCGAGCGCGCGGCGTGCTCCATCCGCATCCTCAACCAGTATGTGTATCGCGGTCTCATATTCGCATTGGACACCACATATGCCGTCAATGTTGATGCCCGCCTTCCCCAATGCCTCGCCCACGTCGGCCAAAGTTCCCGGACGATCTTCTAATACAACAGTCAAGTCTTTGGTCATGATTCTCCTCCCTCGGATTACTTTTGATCTAAACTATTATCGCAATTACTTTCTATCTTTTCATATCTGTGATCTTTTTTTTTAACAGATTACCTCCTCTCGATCCTAATATGCTAGAAATTGACAGAGTAATATGAAGGTTTGAGATGAAATCGTTTAGTATAAGGATGCCACGACAATTTGGCTCCCTTATTCTACCCCCCTTCCGACATAAAACCTAAATGTATATCGTCCACGAATGCGATTTACACACTGAATCTCAGCGTTCGATCCACATCATGGCATGTTGAGGTACGCCGATCGGGGAGGGCACATAGCCCTTCACATACGGCTTCCATACGCCATATTGAGGGCTAGAATGATGCAGGAACAACGCTGGAGCGTCGTCGAGCAGTAACTGCTCCGCTTCCCTGTAGAGCGCCAAGCGTCGCTCGATGTCGGGTTCCACCCGGGATTGCTCGACCAGCGCGTCATAATCCGGGTTGTCATAATAGGCATGGTTCTGTGCCGAGCCGCTGTGGAAGAGCACATCCAGGAAGTTTTCCGGATCGGGATAGTCCGCACACCAGCCCTCCTTAAGCAACTGCCCATAAATCCCAGCGTCGATTAGGTCATGGTAGCTATCCCAGTCGATCCCTTCCACCATGATGGCCACGCCTAAAATATCCTCCCATGTGTCAACCAGAAAGGCAGCAGCAGGGGAGTAGCCACCGCCAGAAGTAGGCAAGGTCCAAACAATGGCGGGCGGCTCCTGAGAACCATCATAATAAGACGATCCGGCGAGTAACTCTCTTGCTAGATCCGGGTCATAATCAGGTGGCACCACCTCATCGCTGTACCCCGGCATCCCTGGAGGAAGTACACCCCTACCAACCACAGCCTCATCATGAGTGATGGCTTCGACATAGCGTTCTCGATCCACGGCATTGACGAAAGCTCGGCGCACGTCCGGGTCGTCAAAAGGTGGGAGGGCGGTGTTGAAAGTTACATAGTAGGTGCAAAGACCGGTCTCGATGAAAAGAGTTCCGAAGAGACCGTCTTCTGGATCGGCTGCCCGATCGAGTTGGTCGCGGGTCAGGCCGGCGAGGTCCACCTCCCCATTCTCATACAGACGCTGGGTATAGCCGGCGTACATGAGGTAAACCACATACTCCAACCGTGGCGGCTCACCGTAGTACCACGGATTCCGCTCGAGGATGAATATCTCTTCCTCGAGGTGCTGCAGGTGACGGAAAGGACCAGTGCCGTTAGGGTGCAATTCCCAATTGGGTAGAGACACGTTGTAGCGATCGACCACCCAGGCAACCGGATAGGTTAATTTTGCCAGGAAGTATGGTACGGCGGCCTCGATGCGTACTCGAAGAGTATGCTCGTCCAGTACTTCCACACCTGCGATCGACTCCGACCGACCATCGTGGTACTTCTCCAATCCAACGATGTCTCCCATGTACAGCATGACCGTCTCAGAGCCAGTTTCGGGATGAGCCGCGCGTTCCCAGCTGAAGAGCACGTCAACGGCGGTGACCGGACGCCCGTTGTGAAATCGCGCTTGCCGATGCAGGTGAAATGTGTAACACGTACCACCATCGGTCACCTCCCAGCGCTCCGCCAACGACATACGCACCCGCAAATGCGGGTCGAGGGAAACCAACCCGCTATACAGGTCCCCGATGATACCGTCTGCACCATAGTGGGTTAACGCTGGATCCAGGGTCGTCGGCTCACCACTTGAGAGGTACAAAGCTGCCTCACGTCGTACTCCGATCGGCTCCGTCGGATTGATCTGCAGGCTCGATGCCACGAGTTCAAACGCATCGTTTACCTCATCGTAGATACTCTCCGACGCAAGCAAGGTGAGATGATAGGCAAGATCACTCTTGAGGATCGAAACCAAGGCCCATCGCTCGGTATGCGACTCGGTTTCCCCCGAATGGACCACACGACCTACACGCCGCCATCCTGAAGCGACATCCTCGGTTGAATAGGCCTCATTAAATAGAAGCTCTAGTCCAGATTTTCCTAACCATCCTATGAGGAATGTTTCATTAGCCTCCTCGGCGGACTGCACCCCACTGGTATCCGTCTGAGATAGGGTGATCGTTGTCCCGTTTCCCGGATCGATCATTGTGGCTAGGATCGCAGGTCCGTCCATCTCCTCCACCTCCCACCCCAGTGGAGGCTGGACAGAGACGTTGTAGCGACCATGGTAGTATCGAACTGGGTAATATTCAGAGCCCTGATCTTCCGAAATTATAACTGGCTGTGGCACAGTAATTGTGGGAGTCGGAGAAGGTAGAGTGGTAGGCTGTGCTTGAACACAGCTTATCACCAGAAGCACCGAGCTTAATAAAAAGACGACCCTGCGGATGGCAGAGCCGGAGTGAAGCATCTCACCCATCCACATCATCCTCCATGATTGACGCGATGCGACGCAGCATGAATGTTAGTGTCAGAAATCCGACCGTCATTATCAGCCACAAGCCGATAAGTAGAGTGAGGCTGGATGGGCCCTCAACGGATCTCACAAAACCCGTCGGTGTGGGAACCGTCGGGCCGGCTGGCAGTGGTGTGTCAGTAACAACAATCGAAGGACCCGAATAAGGCTGAATGGTCGGGAAAACGGTGGGTGTCGGCTCGATCTCCTCTAGTGAAATTGCCATCGGTAACGCACCAACCGCCTCCCGCCACTCGGCTTCTAATCCGTCAACATCAAAGTTATATATTTGCATCAGCGCGTTATCGTAATGGTAACCAGCTTGAAACGCATCCAGCAGATCCAACATCTTCTCCTGCCCATAGGTATTGATCAAAAAAGCCACGATACTATACGACTGCGCGTAAGATAGGTAGGCACGGTGCGCGTGTTCTGTGAAGCCATCGCTGAGTGAGCGAATGGAGAATATCAAATCCTCGACAATGGCTTCCTCCAGGATCACTTGGGATCTTGGATCAAGTTCTCCTTCAGCGTAGACTGCCAAACCCTCTTCAAGCCAGGTTGGCAAACCGCTGTAGCAGTGGCTGATTACATCTCCTACGATAACATGCGCCAATTCGTGGGCTATGGTGTCGAGACCCCATTCAATATTTCTTTGGTTGATGCCGATGATGACGATCCCATAGAAGGGAAAAGCCAGTCCCCCTGTCCAGCCTGCTTCGAAAAGGACTGCTTCGCGCATATCTTCGGTGTTGGCGTAGATGTAAATATGGATCTCGTCCTCTGGTCGGACGCCAATATCCGCTTCCAGGCGAGCCCGGGAACCTATAGCAGCGTCCATCAGTGTCTGGGCGAAGGTCTCCGAATCATCGTACCAGTGTAAAGCGAGGTCATCGACAGTCAATGTTCTCCAGGGGTGAACATCATCCAGCCAGGTCAGCCAGCGGGTCTCGGTCCTCACCTCGCGACCGGCAGAGTCCACCAAGTGCCAGCGCCACCAGAGACGAGCCCCAGGTGGCAGCGAACCTGTACGGCGCATGTTCCACGTCCATGAGACGTTGACTGTGACATCAGCCTCGAAGTCTTCTGGTACAACTCGATTAACATCGGCGGCACATGCTTTCCTAGCCAGGCCATACTCAAGCTCGACCACTTCCACTTCGACATCGCTTTCCGCTTGAATCGAAAACACAATCTGATCGGGGAAATCAATCTGGGCCTCCGCCGATAAAACCTCCAAACCCACACCCTGTCCACCCACGAATGCCAGGCTGCAGGTTGCCAGGATCGTGATCCAGATCCGCCGATGCATGGTCTCTCCACACAATGAATACAAACGATATTGGCTAGGGGACTACTTGGTATTTGTAAGGCGCTGGTTGCCAGGTGTGGCGCGTGGTTCCGATCACCACCAGCACCGCCTCATCATACGCCCCGCTAAGATTCAACTGGACCTCGGCATGGCTCGAATCGTCGAGGGTGATCTCGGTCAACCGAGTCTCCCGGCCGAGTTCCACCAGGAGCAGCCGATAAGTCTGTGGCAACCGGTTATATAAGCGTACGAAACCTTCCGCCTCCCACCCGCCATCGTCCATCTCGAAGCCCGCGCTGTAACCGAGGGTTGTTATCTCGAGATCATCCAGCAACAATCCCTCCCCGTTCACCGCGGCGTCAGTGATGTATTCAAAACGCAGGGTCACCTGCTGTCCGGCGTAGTCCGACAGGTCAACCCTCTCTAGGATCCAGGTTGGAGCTTCCAAACCGCCACTATTGCCAGTATAAGCCCATCCATATGAATTCCCCGAAGGGTTCTGGTCAGTGCCGGATGGGGTTTTCAGAATTTGCCAAGTTTCACCCCCATCGGTAGACACTTCCAGGTAGACGTAATCCCAATCTTCCTCGATGTCATACCACACCCAATAATCGAAGCTGATCGGACCCTCAACCTCTCGCAGGTCAAAGGCGCGGGTAAGGGTCATGTCTGATTCGTTGCCCCGATTGGTCCAGAAAGCGAAATCCCCGGTATTCGGCTCGGTAGGTACCACTGATATGCTCGACTGACCATCGAAGATTAAGTTGTAATCCCCGCGGCAACGGAAGCGGATGTAATCTATACCATACTGACTTACCTCACGGCTCTGCTCCCTGATCGGACATTTATCAAACTCATCGACCGATACAGGCGAGGGCGGTTGGTACGAATGAAAGGCATAGCGCCCATCACCAACTGTGTCGTCCTTGAGCAGAAGTGCTGCTGCCCAGTCTTGGTACACGTCATCAGCAGTGATCGGCTCACCGGTCTCGTCGTCTGCCAAGCCTAACGATTCCAATGTCTGGTCCACCGAATCGAGACCATTGATTGGATTGGACACCAACGCTTGCGTTGCATCGGATCCAAATCGGTCCAGGAAGTAGGACATAAACAGAAACGCCTGTCCGTAATGTCCGCCGCTTTCTTCTCCTTCGTAGGACCAGTTATAGAGCGTCACGTCAGGATCGAGGGCGAAAATGTAGTCAGCACCGCCAATCCCATGACCATTCAGTTGGGCGGCCAAATCAGAAAAACCTTCATCTAGCCAGGTGTCCTCGTTGCGGTCGAGAGCCCAATGGATCATATGTTGGAATTCGTGCGCCAGCACGGTATATGCAAATCCTTCCCATAACCTGACATTATCTGCGCTCAGGTAAAACATCTCGTGCCCATTGGAATACTCGTGCACCAATGGTGAAAACTCATCGACCGATGAGAAGTATCCTGCAGTTGAAAATCCAAGGCCGCGAGCATAGAGGATATAAAGATGGGGATCGCCGTCCACGCCTGGTGTCCACTCGCTGCCGAAGAAGGCGCGATTGGTTGGATAGGTGTGACGCTCAAAATCATCCACCAATGCCATTACATCGTTTAGATCATAATTCACTCCCTGCTCGATCCAGAAATACACATGCTCACTGGCATAAACCAACTCGGCTTGAACCTGGAAATTCACAACTTCGTCATTATCACTAACCCAGAATGACTGGACTGATCCCACCGGTATCGGATCAGCACTTTCAACCAACACCCTGGGGATGTCGGAGAGTCCCCTGAAACGTTTGGCTAACTCAATCGGATCGTTCACCGGCACTTCGATGTCCGAAAGTAAGCGCAAGGTCTGATCCGCCGGATCAACCTCGGATGTCGATACAGTTGGTTGGGTAGTTGGTGTCTTTTCTGGGGTTGCCTCACCGGTTGGCATAGGCGTTGCTTCATCCGTCGGTATCGGCAAAATATCCTTGGTCGGCTCGAGGGTATCGCCAATCGTGGAAACAAAATTGAAGACCAAATAGGTCGTTCCAACACATAAGCCAGCCACAATCAGGCACATAACCATCACGCTCACAAGACCGATGAGGAACCAATTGGTTTTTGATCCACGATCCGCACTCATCTACCGCCTCCGGGTGAAAGTGTATAAGGGACTACATAGGAGTAATCAGGAACTGCCTCGGACCAACGTCGTGTCGTCGGGGCGGATGATTGGGAGCTGGACAGTGAAGCGACTGCCACGTTCAATGACGCTCTGAGCCACCAGACGCCCACCATGCGCTTGCACAATTTCACGCGAGATCGCCAGCCCCAAGCCTGCGCCCCTCCCTCCACCCCCAGATCGAGCTTTATCCAACTGATAGAACCGTTCGAAAATTCGTGAAAGTTCATCCGGAGGGATACCGGGACCAGTATCATCGACGTGGATGGATACCCACCCTCCTCCCTCTCACCCCATAAGTTCACAACACCGCCTTCAGAGCTGTGCTTGACCGCGTTGTCGATCAGGTTGGTAAAAACCTGCGACAGGCGATCGCCGTCGCCAACGAGTGGCGGGAAGTCAGGTAGATGGCTTTCTATACCTACTCCTACTTCCTCAGCATGCACACTAAGCCGCTCCACCACGCTCCTGAGCAGTGCTCCCAGGTCAACTGTGTGACGTTCAAAGACCACCTGCCCGGCGTCGATGCGTGCCAGATCGAGCAGGTCCTCCACCAGTCGCCGCATGCGGTCGGATTCATCGTAGATCACCCGTGCAGCTCGCTGCTGGTCCTCATGCTTCTGCGCTGTTCCATCCAGGATCGCTTGAGCGAAACCCTGGATCGAAGTCAGTGGCGTTTTCAGTTCGTGGGAGACATTAGCCACGAAGTCACGTTGCGCCTGGCGACTGGACTGAACCCGCCGCACCATTTCGTTGAACGCCGCCGCCAGGCTTTGGACCTCCTCCGGGCCAGTGAGTGTGAGTTTCTGATCATACTCCCCAGCGGCGACAGAAATGGAAGCCTCGGCCATCCTCCTCAAAGGCGCCGTCACCCAGTGGGCAATTAACCAGGCAAGTATGATCGAGAGAAGAAGAGCCACAGAGCCGGCAACCACTAATGTGCGCACGAGTTCATCCCCCAGTAAACCCAGCGCGCGCAATGTCGGTTGTGGCGCGACTAGAACTATCCAGCGCTGATCGCCAATCGGGGATGAGACGTACAGCCACCGATCTACAGGGGTATAACGAAATAATCCCCGTGTATCCGTTTTGCTGGCAGCCACCTTGGAAAGGACATCTAATGGCAGCGGTTCTTCCTCAGGCCGGCTATCGCCCAGTACCTCGCCGTCTGCCCCTACAAGAATGGCTCGCGCCTTGACCATCTGGTCCACCCGCTCCATGACCTCTGTCAACCTGTTCGGTTGGACGGCCAGCAGGCCGCGCGCCTCCCGACTGGAGAATTGAGAGATCCAAAAATCCAGACGGCGGTACTCAATTTGCTGTCCAATGGGATTGGGAGCTTGCAGCAGAAAATAGATCAGAAGGAGACTGATCACAATTAGGACCAAGCTTGTGACCAGCAGGTACGTCAGGAAAAGGCGCGATCGCAACGAGCGGAACATCGGGTTATCAATCCACCAACTTATAGCCGATACCGGTCACCGTCTCGATGCGCACAATGTTGCTGCCAGAAAGTCGTTTGCGCAGATGAGCGACATGCACATCCACCGTCCGCGTCTGGCCGTAGAAGTCGAAACCCCACACCAAGTCTAGTAACTGTTCCCGCTTGAGGACGATTCCTTTATGCTCGGCAAAGGTCTGCAACAAATCGAACTCCTTAGCCCGCAAGCTGACAGGTTCACCGGCAACGATGACCTCCCGTCGGGCTGGATCGATTGTCACGTCGCCGACGTGTAATGGGCGATCGGTCACCTGAGGTGTGCGTTCAAGTCGCCGCAGGATGGCTTTCACTCGAGCCACCAACTCACGGGGGTTGAAAGGCTTAGTCAGGTAATCGTCGGCCCCCAATTCAAGGCCGACAATTTTATCGATGTCGTCATCGCGAGCGGTGAGCATGATGATCGGAACATCCGATTCGGCTCTCGTCTGTCGGCAGACCTCGAATCCGTTGACCTCCGGCAGCATGATATCCAGAACCACCAGTGCCGGCTCGAGATCGCGGATCTTCTCCAACGCCTGGGCGCCATCCATCGCGGTCTCCACCTGAAAGCCTTCCTGTTCCAGGTAAAGGCGGGTCAGATCGATGATGTTGGTCTCGTCATCGACGACCAGGATTCGTTCGCCTGCCATTCGTTTTCTCTCACCACATGTGGCTCTACGCACTCATCAATCGCTGTGCACTTGTCCTACGACGGCCACAGCTTCTATCTCAACCGCCGCACCTTTCGGCAACGCTGCCACCTGGACTGTCGAGCGAGCCGGTGGTTCCCCGGTAAAAAATTCGGCATATACATCGTTCATCTTGGAGAATTCACCTAAATCACTCATGAAAACTGTGGTCTTAACCACCAGTTCAAGTGATGAACCCCCGGCTTCAAGGATGTTAGCCAAGTTATGCATCGCTTGGCGGGTCTCCGCCTCAATCCCACCGGGAGAAAATTCGCCCGTTTTCGGGTCAACACCGAGTGTGCCTGAGGTGAAAATCAACTCCCGGGTACGAATGCCGAGAGAATAAGGCCCAATAGCCTTGGGCGCTTTATCAACGATTAAAGCTTCGCGTCCTCTTATGACCATTCAAATCCTCCTCAACGGTAAAATGTGTCTCGATTGTACGCTCCAACCCACCATGCGTCAAAGGTATTCATGTCCTGCGCCCTGTGATACTGATAAATGCTAGCATCCATCCTGTAATTTCACCCACGATCCAACACATAGCATGCAGACGGTTCACCCCCACTCGTATGACCTGCAATGGATGTCAAAGGGGCGGTTCGTGAACCGCCCCTACAGGATTTGGGCTTAAAACTCATTCGCAACTTTACACCACGATGTTCACCAACCGGCCCGGAACAACGATCACCTTATGAGGCTCCTTGCCACCCATGTGGTGCTGGACCGCTTCACTGGCCAGCGCGATAACTTTCGCCTGTTCCTCGTCGATATCGGTGGAGACAGTGATGCGGTCGCGCACCTTACCGTTCACTTGCACCACCAGGGTGATCTCCTCCTCCTTGGCCACTTCGGGATCGTATCCGGGCCAGGCTTGATTGTGGACCGAATACGGTTTACCCAGCCTTGCCCACATCTCCTCGCCAATATGGGGTGTTACTGGCGCCATCATCAGCAACAACTTTTCTATCGCTTCGTTGAATGCCGGATCTCCTGCCAACCCTGCCTTGTGGGCATCGACGATCTCATTGCTCAACTCCATTAATGCTGAGACAACTGTGTTGAACTCAAAAGTTTCTATATCGTGCGACACCTGACGAATCGTCTGATGCACCTTACGTCGCAAGGTACGCACCCGTGAAGGATCGCCCTCAACCAGGTTGGCTCCGGCTGTAGTCAAAACCAGGTTCCAGACTCGGTTTAACCAGCGCACGACGCCCTGGATATTGTCCGGGTTCCACAGTCCACCTTCCGACCAGCGGTAGCCAAACATCAAATAAGCGCGTACGGCGTCGGCGCCGTAGGAGCGTACCTGCTCATCAGGATCGATCACATTACCGCGCGACTTGCTCATACGTTGCCCATCAGGACCAAGGATCTGGCCCTGGTTGCGCAATTGGAGCATCGGCTCGTGGCCCTGGGTGATGTTCATGTCACGGCAAGCTTTATGGAAGAAACGAGTATAGATCAGGTGCATAGTGGCGTGCTCCATGCCGCCAGTATAGGTGTCGACCGGCATCCAGTAGTCGTACTCCTGCGGGTCGAACGGACCCTGGTCATAATCCGGGCTTAAGTAGCGTAGGTGGTACCAAGAGGAGCACATGAAAGTGTCCATGGTATCCATCTCGCGCTCAGCGGGTTCCCCACAATTCGGGCAACTGGTGTATTTCCAGGTCGGATGGAACTTGAGCGGGCTCTCACCAGTGGGGCGCCATTCAACATCGTCCGGCAGCAACACTGGCAACTGTTCTTCGGGCACAGGCATAATTCCACATTTAGCACAATAAACAATGGGAATAGGAGCGCCCCAATAACGTTGGCGTGAGATCAGCCAGTCGTGGAGGCGGTAGTTTACAGCCTGCTCACCTAAACCCCTTTCCTCAAGGTAGGTGTTGGTACGTTCAAAGGCCACTTCGCCCGGCGTACCGGTCAAAGGTCCGGAGTTGATCATCGTTCCATACTCCGGCAAGGCTTCGGTCATCGTCTCTCCATCCAGGGCCTCGACACCTGGCGGGAGGATGACCGGTCGCACCTCCAGACCGAATTTACGGGCAAACTCGAAGTCGCGCTGATCATGTGCCGGCACCGCCATGATAGCTCCGGTACCGTAAATCATCAATACATAGTCGGCGATCCATATCGGGATGCGCTCTTCGTTGACCGGGTTGATCGCATAACTGCCGGTGAAGACACCAGTTTTTTCCTTGTCGACTGCCTCGCGTTCGATGTCGGTCTGGCGCGCCACCTGGCGGACATAATCGCGCACGGCACTGTCCTGCTCCGATGTAGTTAATTTCTCGACCAGAGGATGTTCGGGGGCCAGGACCATGAAAGTCGCCCCCCACAATGTGTCGGGGCGGGTGGTGAAAATCTCGATCGGATCACCACCCTCGGTGTAGAAGATGGATCGCGCCCCTTCGCTCCGACCGATCCAATTGGTCTGCAGTACTCTGACTGGTTCAGGCCAATCGAGGATGGAGAAGTCGAGTAATTCGTCGGCGTACTTCGTGATGCGGAAGAACCACTGCTCCAGGTCTTTCCTGATCACCGGCGTTTCGCAGCGCTCACAGTGGCGGTCCTCCCCCCAAACCTGTTCACGGGCCAAGGTAGTGTTGCATTTGGGACACCAGTCTACCGGGGCCATCTTCTTATAGGCCAGGTCGTGCTTGAACATCTGCAGGAAGAACCACTGCGACCAGCGGTAGTATTCAGGATCGGAGGAGATTGCCTCCCGCGACCAATCCCACATCGCCCCCATGCTTCGCATTTGTCGGCGCATGTTTTCGATATTGCCATAGGTCCACTCTTTGGGGTGGATATTTCGCTGGATGGCAGCGTTCTCTGCCGGCAAGCCGAATGCGTCGAAGCCAGGGGGGAACACGACATTGTAGCCACACATGCGCAGATAACGAGCACGCACGTCCGAGGGGGTCATGGCATACCAGTGACCAATATGGATGTCACCCGAGGTATAGGGCAGCATGGTAAGGGAGTAATGTTTCCGCCGGTGGGGATCGACCGTGGCCTTGTATAGTTCATCTGCTTCCCACCGAGCCTGCCAGCGCGGTTCGATCTCGCCCGGCAGATATTGCTTGAGCTTCGGGTGTTCAGTAATGTCTCCTCCAACTTCAGACGCTTCGCTCATTTCAACCTCTCCCATAGACCTTTTCACCGTCTCCGGTGTGATAAGTAGATCTGTACAAAAACCCCTCCGTCGTGTCAGGGACGAAGGGGCACTCCGCGGTACCACCCTGTTTATCCGGGCGTTCAGCTCTGCTCGAGCCAACACCGGACCGCTCTTGTCGCGCTAACGGGCGAACCCGCCCCCAGCTACTGCTTTCACTGAGGGAGCCTGTCCCTTTGGCTGAGCCTGCACTGATAGTCCAGCAAGTCGCGTTCTGAACTTGCTGAAGGGCTCAACACTAAGACTTGTCAAAGAGCTCAGGACAAGATCTTAGGGACGACAGGCGAGTTCGGCCTCTCGGTAATGCCTGGGTGCTCCGTGGACACCGTGCCGGGCTCACACCCACACCGGCTCGCTGGCGGATGGCCTACTACTCCTGCCCTAGCCTGTTATTCTGTTGTCTGGTGGACCCAGTGGGATTCGAACCCACGACCTTCTCAATGCCATTGAGACGCGCTCCCAACTGCGCTATGGGCCCATGCTCACCTAGTGGACCTGGCGGGATTCGAACCCGCGACCTCATCAGTGCGATTGATGCGCGCTCCCAACTGCGCCACAGGCCCCCGCCGAGGTGCCGAGATTGTACCTGAGCGACTTTGGAGTGTCAAGCCGCGCTTTGCTATACCCATTTGGCGGCGCGATAATCCTCCTCCGACGGAGGGTCATATGTACCGAGAACGCCTTACTCGCCTGATTCAGGCACTGAAAGCTAACAGGCTTGATGCAGTGGTCCTCAATCCCGGCCCTAGCCTGTTCTACTTGACCGGCCTTACTTTTCACCTGATGGAGCGACCCATAGTTTGTCTGTTCACGACTGACAAACCGCCGCTCATGATTCTACCGGAACTTGAACGACCCAAAGCCGAGACCTCACACCTCGAGATAGAGCTGATCACATATGGCGAAGATGAAGCCTCCCGCATCCGGGCTTTCGAAGATGCGACGATCCGACTTGGTCTACATGACCTCTGGGTTGGCATCGAGCCATTACGTTTACGAGTGCTCGAATTACGGTTAATGGAATCGGTCGCACCTCAGGCGACCTTTACGTCGGGCGAACGTGCCCTATCTGGTCTACGAATCGTCAAGGATGAGACCGAAATCAGCGCCATTCGACGGGCTGTCGTCATTGCCGAAGATGCTCTAAAGGCAACCCTACCCCTTATCCGTTTAGGGATGACCGAACGCGAGTTGGCAGCTGAACTCACGATGCAACTCCTGCGCGCCGGGTCACAGCCTGAGATGCCCTTCAGTCCTATTGTTGCCTCCGGACCAAATAGCGCTTTACCGCATGCTACGCCCACCGAGCGCGCGCTGAAACCCGGTGACTTGCTGATACTCGACTGGGGTGCCACGGCTGACGGTTACGTCTCTGATATCACCCGCACCTTCGCTGCCGGCGAGATTGACGCCGAACTAGCCAAGATTCACTCGATCGTACAGCAGTCCAACGCTTCTGGTCGAGACGCGATCCGCCCTGACAATACCGCCCAAGACATCGACCGGGCGAGCCGGACGGTAATCGAGTCTGCCGGCTATGGTCAGTACTTCATCCACCGCACAGGGCACGGCATCGGCCTGGAAGCCCATGAGCCACCTTATATCCGAGAAGGCAACACCCAATCCCTTACCCCAGGCATGACATTCACCGTCGAGCCAGGCATCTATCTGCACGGCCGTGGAGGCGTACGAGTAGAGGATGACCTGCTCGTTACCGGCACAGGTGGTGAGAGTATTAGCACCTACAATCGTGAGATTGAGGTGATCGGATGAACCTGATACTTGAGGGCGGCGAGCCGTTTTTTATACCGGGTAATCATATAGGCTGTTTGTTGATTCACGGATTCACCGGTACGCCGAAGGAGATGCATTGGCTGGGTGAACACCTGGCCAATGAGGGGTACACTGTGTTGGGACCACGCTTATTCGGTCATGCCACCGAACAACGGGATATGATCCGCGCTCGTTGGAGTGATTGGGTCGCCTCTGCTGCCGATGGCTACCACCTGCTTCACGACGTTTGTTCACAAGTAGTCGTCATGGGTTTGTCGATGGGTGGTGCGTTAGCGTTGTATTTGGGCACCCGGTTTCCGGTCGCCGGCATCGTTGCAATGAGCACACCCTATGTGACCCCCCATCCCCTGATGAGATACCTTCGCCCAATCGTCCCCCTGATCAGCCGTGTATGGCGCTATGCAGCCAAAGGTCCTTCAGATTGGCGTGACCCAGAAGCAGCCGAGGGTCATCTTAATTACCGGGGTTATCCATTACGCGCTGCAGCCGAACTAGACGACTTGTTAGCCGAGATGCGTCAGGGCCTCCACCGCATTGCTGTCCCAGTATTGCTGATCTGCTCAAGGGGGGACGAGGCGGTGGATGCAGAACACGCTCAGGCGATCTCCGAGAACCTGACATCGAGCGAGGCGGAGATCCTGTGGGTTGAGAACAGCGGTCACGTCATTACCCGGGACGCGGAGCGGGAGGTGGTCTTCGCCGCCGCGGCGGACTTCGTTCGTAGGGTCACTGGATAGTTGATATGACCCGCGACTTCCGTCTAGCAGGGTTCGCTCTGCTGTTCTGGGGCATTGGTGAGGGACTATTCATCTATTTCCAGACGCTGTACCTGGAGCAACTAGGAGCTAATCCTGTCCAGATCGGAGGCTACCTTGGTCTTGCCGCGGTGGTGATGGCGATCACCCACATACCTGCTGGCGTTCTAACTGATCACCTCGGTCCGAAGAGGGTCATGACTGTCGGTTGGTTGAGTGGTCTTCTCGCAGCCGTCGTAATGTATATGGCACCCACATTGTCGGTCTTCGTCGTTGGGATGATACTCTATTACTTTGTGGCTCTAGTGATGGCCCCTCTCAACAGCTACTTTACCACCGTCCGGGGTGAATGGAGCGTCACCCGAGCGCTGACCACATCAGGTGCCATGTACAGCACTGGCGCCATCGTCGGATCGGTTCTCGGTGGCTTCATCGGGGAAGCCCTTGGATTGCGTAGTGCTTACGGGCTGGCGACTGTTTTCTTCTTGATCTCGACACTGCTCTTCCTACCAATTAGAAGTCAGCCAATTGAACCCCCTGTTGGCCGAAGACGCTACCGAGCGTTGCTGTCCAACGCAGCTCTCGGCCGCTTCCTGGGCTTGACCTCCATCGCACTCTTCGCCATGTTCCTGAGTTGGCCCTTGACACCCAACTACCTACAAAATGTACGCCAGATCCCGTTGCGGTTGATCGGCACACTTGGGTCATTTAATGCACTGGGTATGGTCCTACTTAATTTGTCAGTTGGCCGTATTAACCCTCGTCAGGGTTTCATTATCTGCCAGTTGGCGGTTGGAGCATCGATTCTGTTTCTCTGGCTTGGGACGGGAATACCGTGGCTTGCCCTTGGCTACTTCCTGATGGCTGGCTCGCGCACCGTTCGTCCACTGGTTACCGCTCAAGCGAAAAACCTTGTCAACCTTTCTGAACTAGGTCTGACCTACGGTCTGGTGGAGACGGTGGCCAGTCTGACGATGATATGCGCCCCTCCCATCGCTGGGATTTTATACCGCGCCGCACCAGGGTTGCCATTCCCTGCCAGCCTGGGGATGATCGGCGCTTCGCTATTGTTGATCTCGCGCTTTAGACGACGACAGAGACCACCTTCTGTCCCGGTACATAACCACCATGACTTGTAAACATGAGTAAGGAGGGAAAGACATGAATCCGTGGTTGGAATGGGGCATCCCAGTTATCACATGGTTCCAAAGCCTGGGAGATTGGTTGATTGGCCCGATGAACTTCTTCACCTTCCTTGGAGACGAGGAGTTCTTCCTGCTGATGATGCCGGCCATCCTCTGGTGTTTCGACGTCAAGCTAGGTTTCCGCATTGGTTTGATCATGCTCACCAGCAGTGGGATTAATGGCGCCCTTAAGTTGGTCTTCAGATTCCCACGCCCTTATTGGGTAAGCACTAAGGTAAGAGCCCTCAAGGCAGCCAATGGTTTTGGATTGCCATCCGGACACGCCCAGACATCCCTGGCCATCTGGGGGCGACTTGCAGCCGGGATTGGTCGTGGTTGGGGGTATGTCGCTTTTGGGCTGCTTATTTTCCTGATCTCGATCTCCCGGCTTTTCCTCGCGGTACACTTCCCAACCGACACTCTAGCTGGTTGGCTGGTCGGTGGTTTGCTTCTAGCGGGCTTCCTCTTGTGGGAAAAACCTGTGAGCAAATGGCTGCGAAGGTTGCCTACCAGTGCCCAGATACTGGCAGCTTTGCTAGCTTCCCTCTTATTGCTCAGTCTGGTATTGGCGGTCTCCACGATTACTGCCGGGCGACCTGTACCCTCGACCTGGGTCACAACCGCAGCCTCAGCCATACCCGAAGCGGAGCCTATCAATCCACGCGATATAAGCGACATCATCTCCGCGGCTGGGACACTCTTTGGTCTCGGTGCCGGTGGGGTGTTGCTTTTTTCCTGGGGAAGGTTCGACGCTAGGGGTCCATGGTCAAAGCGCGCGTTACGCTACATCGTCGGCGCCGTGGGTATCGCCGCATTGTACTTCGGCCTGAGACTGATCTTCCCCAATGACGACACCTTGCTAGCAAAACTCTTGCGATATGTGCGCTACGCCGTGGTCGGATTTTACGCCACCTATCTTGCCCCGCGGCTATTTGTTGCGTTGCGCTTAGCATAGAAGTTGGGGCGACCCAGTGGGTCGCCCCAACCAACTTGTCGGATTCTCTACACCAACCTCAGACCTACTTCGCCTCCATCTCACGCCACAAGAACCAGTGCCCCGCCCGATCATCAGCCTTCTTCGGTGCCCGATCGTAGTACAAGTCAAATACCCGCCCGTCTTCAGTGAGCACACGTAAGTAGAACCGCCCCACCCCCCAGGAGCCTCTCTGGGCAGCCGTTCGCAAGTGAGCCGGTATCATGTTCTTCGCCATTCGACCCCGGCGTTGGTAATCAAACCAGGTTGATAAGACCTGGCAAACCTGGAACGATTCATCACCCCACCTAAAGCCGTCCGGAGCGCCAGGTTTCTTGGTCAGGATTGGCGAACGATTGAAACGAACCTCAATTTCCTGGTCAGTGAATGCTCCCCGTCCCAAGGGACGGGGCTTCTACCGGTCAAGCCGGATGCTCGCCATCCCACGAGCAAGTATGTTTATAGCGGCGTTGTGGTCTCTATCGAGAATGAGACCGCAGTGAGGACAATTGTGAATACGGACAGACAAGTCCTTCGGC
>Ga0209986_10001766_pt1 | contig 20486 bp, 15 predicted proteins | sample BlataG_FD_183168 | JGI IMG/M metagenome (GOLD analysis project Ga0209986, IMG submission 183168) | Deep subsurface microbial communities from Black Sea to uncover new lineages of life (NeLLi) - Black_00105 metaG (SPAdes) (version 2) | ecosystem: Environmental > Aquatic > Marine > Oceanic >... | reverse complement strand
GGGACCCTAACTTAAAAAATACAAAGATGATCTGAAGAAGAAGTAGAAGATGTTTAAAATACCCCCCTTTTCTACGGGTGATTATTCTGGCATTTGACCCTACCTTTTTTCTGACCTAGTAAGATTGCATTTACTACAAAATACATACACACATACGTTATTAATAATCGTCCACTCTAACTGGTAATTTATAAGACAGTGAGACGCTGTCATCAAATTCATCTTCACTACAAGGATCTCTATGAACAAACATAATATGAACGTGACCTAAATTATCAGATATACCACATAATAACCTAGCTGGTTGACTAATCTGACTACTAGAAAGTGCCTTGGATAGTTGTCTAGCTAAGAGAGTGACTTCTGCTGCATTGCCACCTGCCCTGGCCTCTTCTAAACGCTCTTCTACTGTTGTGGCTATGTTGTTGTTGTCACTCTCTGCTGTTGCTGCTGCTGCTGGAGGCAAGGTGGCATCTGCAGGGAGAACTCTTAATCCACGAGTCTCTGATCCTAATCTAACTTCTGATGCCAACCCTCTGAGATGCAAGTCTCCAGTGCGCGTGAGTACCATGCTGAGCTCTGGAGCAATCTTGCCTAGTTTCTCTACGACACCCTGTACACGGCCTACTACTGGTTCAATATCTAAATAGAAAGGACAGAGAGTGGATGCATCTTCCTTAATTGCTCTAGAATTCTGTAGTTCTGTAATTCTGCTCTTAAGGTAGGGTTTATCCACTGGGAGGTATTGCACCATGGCAATGTTGTGGCCCTCTCCTCTCCAGGTGAAGCGGAGAGCTGGCTGGAGGGTGGGAGTGGCGGTGGAGCTGAGAGGGGCATTGGTGAGCTTGACGTCTACGGTGGCAGCACCGTGAGAGGCGGCTGATCGGAGGACTTTGAGGGCTAAAGAGACGTCAAAGTCGAAAGCTACAGTGTCTTGGTAGCTGCTTTGGCAGCGGTAGGTTCCTGGCTCGAAGAGGACATTGGCAGCGAGTCGGAGAGTGATCTGGAGTTCGTCGGTGGTGCTAGAGGTGGCGGTGGGTTGCTGGATGATGAATACGGTATCTCTAGTGAACATCATTGTTGATTTCTTGCGGAACTTCTCCAACGTGGGCAGGAATTTCCTTTCAAGAATTCCAATCCCTCTATCAGAGAGACAAAACTTGACTATCATCGTGACAGCTATACAGTACCGGTTCCGAATCTACACATAGTGTTCATTTACAGAGTAAGAAGACCGTTTGAGGCCACGTTAATGTAGAACTACCAAGACCAACCTGTCAAGCACGCTGCCTCCCTCTCATTCATTCCTTGCTCCTCTCTCTCTTCCAAGCTGCAGAAACTTATTCAGCAGCAATGGCGTCAACCCTTGGGGCTGCAGCTCTTCCACCAACCACTCCAATTCCATAAACTTAAAGTCTCCCAAACTCGTCAACCGCTGCCCCTTTAAGAATGCAACCACTGCCTCCACTCCTTCCATTCCAGCGGCATGTTCAAACACTTGTTCTGCCAGCTCCACAATTTCACCAGGCAGCTCTGGAGCTGGATGTCTCAATGTATTATTAGTTGCATTAGTACCAGTACCACCAGTCAGTGGCCCCATGGGTACTACATTCTTTCCACTCATTGCTTGCATCATTGCTCCCAGATCTGGCTCTTCTCCCTCCTCTTCTAATGACACCAACATTGTACTCCCTCCTCCTCCTCCTCTATGTTGATGTTGATGATTATGATTATGATTATGATGTCCAATGATGCCACCACCATTCTTGTTACCAGTGGCTAGTGGATGATGATCATGATGAAGAGAGTGAGGGGCACTACAACATTCAGAAGTACAATCTTCATGAGGATGATCACATTTATGATGGTGATGATTGCCTCCACCTCCACCTCCACCTTCACCTCCTAGACTCGTAGTACCACCATATTGATGTGTCTCTAGTTGTTTCCTAATATCAGCAGGGAGGCGCCCTAATCCCTTGGAAGAGGTAGGTTTAGCACCTGTTGTCATGGTAGTACCAGCTGCTGATGGTGCAGGAGACTCTCCACCACCTCCAATTGATCCAGTCCACCCATGAGCTGCCAGCTCAGCATGTCGTCTTGTAGTTCTATCCCTGAAAGCCTGTCTAGAAGATGGATCAGTCTCCACCCATTTACCCATAGCAGGACAGTTGCATGCACATATGTGGCAATTGGAAGATAGGCACAGTTCTTTCTGAGCGTCTGCAGTTTTAGCATCCATAATAGCAGTGTTTAGTCTGCATACAGGGCAGTTTTTGCATGGAGGGGTCTTGGCACGACAGTGACACTTTCTGTGGTGGAGTCGGTTTCCGTCTGTATCCTTCTTGTTGCTAAAGCCATCTCTCACTGTGTAGGTATGGAGGCAGTATGGGCAAGATTCTAGAGGGACTGTGCCCGGAGGTGCTTTTCTCTTTCTTCTCATGGTGTTGTTGGTTGTTAACGTATCCCCACCTGAAACTGAAGGTCCTCCTCCTCCCTCGGTATCCAATGCATTATCACGACCATCATCATCATCATTCAAGATGGATCTCCTCTTCATTTCCTTCTCCACCAAAGCCATCAGAGCTTCTGCATGCTGGAATAGCTCTCTTTTAGTCACCAAGATGGTGTAGAGTTCACTGACTTGTTTGACCAGGGTGTGCCATGCCTCTCTGAGATGCTTGTTGGCCTTATCTGCTCTGCATGCATCTCTAGTGATGTTCTTCTGTTCATCGATGACTCTGTGGGCTTCTTGAGCGGATTCGAGGTCGGCCTTGGCTGTGTTGAGTTGGGTTTGGGTGGACTGGTGGAGCTGTTTCAAGTCGGCATCGGTGGAGGTTGAGATGCGTCTGGTATGTAGGATTTTTACTTCTTCTCGAATCTGAGCCTTGGATTTCACTTTTTTGGTAGATGATGGAGCGGTTGTCTCTTGAGACTGAGTTGCTTGCAAAAGACTTTCCATGCTTAAATTCAATGAGTTTGAAGCACGGTTTCGATTGCACTGAACCGCAGCTGTTAAGCTTGACTTGAATGGTACACAGAAATAAATCAAATAGTAAATCTATGTCGCGAGAGGTGCGAGCTTTCTGTATTGGGCCGATAACATGATTCCTCAAAGCGGTTTTATTATTTTCAAACATATTTCAAATTCTACTGCTCGCATTTGGCATGGTCAATTAATTTATAAATTTTAAACGTGTCTGGGAATACAATTTGATGCTAGTAGGCCGCAACTCTCTCAAGCAACGAAAGAAAAACCTTAACAACAAATTTTGATCGTTTTTGACTTTTGGATCCCGAAATTAGTTGAAAGATATCATAATGCCTAGATCAAGACTTCCTAGAGCCTCCACTAGGGCTGATAAAGAGCTCAAAGGGAAACTAGCAGCTGCATTGAAGGAGACAAACGAGTAACATAACACTAATGAGCAGCCAGAGCTTGCAGACACCGCTAGGCTGGTTGTATCAGCTATAGAACAACTCCAGAAGTCACAAGGCAGCGATATATTGACCAATCATCCCGATGGATTGTGGTTAGTTCTTTAACTCTTCCCCGCTCGTCCCCAACCACCATCCCCGCTCTTCCTTTCGACCTCACCCCCTCCCCCTCCTTCTTATAACCAACCACAGCACCATCATCTCAAAACTAAAATCAGGAGTTCTACATCCAGAACAAGCCATATCTTCATTCAGAACCCTCTGTGCCAACATCATTACCTCCAACTGGTCTTCCAACAAGCAGGCCAGTCAGACTGCCAGTGACCTCCTTGACACTGCTAATAAATTATTCAAGGCCTTGCCGCTTCCTTCTATTAATAATAACAAAGACAAGAAACCCGTATTAGATCCACTTCTTCCTCCATCTTCTCACCAGGTTACCATCCCAGATGAGTCATTCTTTGTCTCACCACAACAATCCAAAGATTGGCTGACAATGAGGGTAGAACCAGCAGTAATAGCAGGTGCTGGAGGTGGTGGTAGTAGTCGCCGACGTGGTGGTGAAGCAGACGCCCTCGCCACCACTCCAGGAGGAGCAGGAGGAGGAGGAGTCAAAGCTGGTAAAAGACCAAGAAATGCAGCAGCTGCAGGAGCAGCAAACAAGCGACCACGTCGTCCCCCCACTCCGTCAGTCTGGACCACGCACCTTCAAGCTCACCTAGGCACAGCTCTCCGCCTGGCCCTAGCCCAAGAAGGCTCCCCAGCCCCTACTGAAGAACATGTGGCCTCCCTCCCCCCCACTCTTAATGCATTCGGTAAGATGTTGAAAGAGAGTGGAGCGTGTGAACAAGTCCGCTCCCTGGGCTCTACCCTCAACAACGTGTGTGCTACTCTACAAGTAGGAGGGTATGGTGACCCAGAGGATTTCCTGAATGATGTGAGGGTAGAGGTACTGTCTGCTGCACAAGGTTTCCTGATAGCCCAGAATCCTGATGTACATAAAGGGAGAGTGACCTCTATAGGAGAGGCATTCACTACAGTGGTGTCAGAAGAGCTAGACAAGGTGCTAAATGAGTATAGAAAGGCGGCAAGTAGAGATTGGAAGGAGAAGCAAGCTAAAATAGCAGAGGAAGAAGCTAAAAATCCTCAACTGGTGGCTGAACAACGAGTGTACCAACCCCCCCTGCGTGTGCCTCCCTCGATCATGGCGAATAGAGAGCCATTCAAACATGGGGATTGGAGAAAGACTCCCTACGTACCTAGACCATATGAAAGGCTCGACAAGTACCATATTGTAGAGGAAAAGACCCGGCCAGTGATTGAGCATAAACTGAGCACACAAAAGAGAGGAGGGTGTGACGGTAAGCATTGCATACAAAGAGAAAGGCTGGGTAGTTATAGCGTGGAAGCAGAGTCGTTTCAATCTGAATGCACGTGCTTGCAACGTAATACTGAGTGCGACGAGGGGTGCAAGTGCAATTCGAAGAATTGCTTGAATAGGGCTGTGACAAAGAGAGAGACGGTGAAAATGGGGGAAGATATCGATGAGATTGATTCTTGGGGACTGGACTGCTATACCAGGAGGAATATATACGATGCAATACTGGAATCACAGGCATTTGGTATCTACGAGCTCCCCAATTATGCAGCAATGGTGAGGGCAGCTGCTGCAGCTGCTGCTGGAGGCGGTAAAGCTGGTAGAAAGGCTGCTGCGGCTGCTACTGCCACCATGGCCCTGACCAGTAGGGATGATCTGAAAGCTTTGGTTGAGTTGAAGGAATACATTGCTGCCCATGGGGAGCTACCTCGATTGTGTGATAGTGGTGATGGAGATAAGAAGAAGACAGTAGAGTTTGATCATCTATGCAAGTGGCTTTATGAGCAGAGATTGAGGTATAAAAAATCACATGGGGGGATGGTGGCTAGGACCAAGAAGCCATTAGCTCTTGATGAACAGAGATCAATAGAAGATGTGGTGCGTCAAGGTACTAGCTTATGGGCTGCTGCAGATGGTGGCAAAAGTAATGAAGGAAATGGAAAAGCTGGTCCCGGTAATGTGAAGACTAAGGAGGAAGAGGAGGAGGAGAGAGATGGAGGTGCTAAATGCAAACAATTGTTGGCAGAATTATGGGATGATGACAATGGTGCACTACTTGCGGGTGGTAGTGAACAAACTCCACTAAAGGAAGAAGCTGTTGTTAATAATAAGAGTCAAGAGACTATCACCACTAATGAAGATGGCGAGAGTGATGAAGAGATAGCCCCCCCACCACCACTCATAGACGACAAACCACCCCCCACTCCTGAAGAACAATTACAAAAAACAGCAGTAGAGAAAGCAATACACGAATGGATTGACCGGATATTTGTACCTGCAATCAACAGACAAGGAGACAATGGATGGGATATCTTCAGAGCATTGACCGATGTCAAGGAAAGAGCTCAAAAAGCAGGTGATGTAGCCAGCCTGATTGCAGCAGAAGCAGTGGAAGAAAGAGCCAAAGTAGTGGGTTACAACTACTTCCGCATCCATCCAAAGGGCATCGGCCTGGTGTGTCGTCGTCAAGGTGGCATCCCCAGACTCACTTTTGTAGAAGAATATCTGGGTGAAATTCATTGTCCCTGGAGATGGTTTGAGTTGCAAGATTCTGTGAAGAAGATCACTGGAGATGAGCTCCCTGATTTTTACAACATTGTCTTAGAGAGACCGAAAGATGATCCCCAAGGGTATGACGTACTATATGTAGATGCAGCAGCTAAAGGAGCATTTGCATCTCGTATGTCCCACTCCTGCACCCCCAACTGCCAAGCCATCGTCATGGCGTGTGGTGGTCGTCTCACCATTGCTCTCTACACGCTGAGAGATGTGCAAGAGGGGGAGGAACTGACGTTTGACTACTCATCAGTTACAGAGAGTGAGAAGGAATTTAGAGAGGCTATTTGTCTGTGTAGTAGTACACATTGCAGAGGGAGTTATCTATGCTACACTGGGAGCAGAGCTTTCCAGCAGGTAATGAATGCCAAGCATACATTCCTCCACCGTCAAGCTACTCTCCTAATAGCTGGGTGTGAAAAGGTGACAGCAGCAGATAGGGCCAGATTGGCAAGTCATGGAATCAAGAGCTCAGCACTGGGTGGACCAGAGTTGGGTGATAGGGTACCTGAATGGGTTGAAAAGTGGGCTGCTCTAATTTGTGAGTATATTGAGCTGGAGGAGGCTATATTGAGCAAAGATTTGTTGACACAGCCTCGTTCTTTATACACAGAGTCATCAGCTGCAGCTGAAGCAAGAGGAATAGCAGTAAATCGCGTTCAAAATGTGGTGGTTACACTTGACAAGATTAAAATGTTTCTGCAGAGTGATCTCGACCAGCCTCAAGGTCCGCTGTTGCGTCTGCTTCCTGACAAAGAAGTAGCCAACTATTTATGGAATGACTCAAAATCCATCGCTAAACGACTGTTGAGAGGTGCAGCCAAGGTACTTGCCCCAGTCAAAGCAGCAATGGCTCTCCAAGGCGCAGAGACCAACCAACAACTGAAAGATGCAGTAGTCAGAGTACAAGATGGCATGCCTGCTTCACTGACAGAGCTATGCACACTTGTGGTCCTACATCCACCTGTCAAGAATGCAGAAGCTGCAAGGACCAATTTACTGGAATTAGGTAGAAGACTCAGATCTCTGGATGTGCAGATTGGGGGGAGGTTGACTGCTGCTGCTGATATGGCTGTGTTGTATGGGTATACACAGAAATGGTTTACCCCGGAGAGAGGGTACAAGGCACTGACATCACCACCAGTACCTATAAATCTGGAGGATTTATTTTTGAATAGAGAGCAGGAAAAGCTATTGCCGCCATCCAAGAATAACACACCACTTCCTGGTAGTAGTGGTGTTGGTGCTATTATTAATAGTAGTACAAAAGCACCCAAAGTACTACCACCACCACCAGCAGCAACAGGAACAGTAATACCAAAGACTGAGGAGGAACTAGTAGTAGAAGCAGCTATCAAGGAAGCTGAAGCCAAGGAAAAGGCCGAAGCAGAAGAAAAGAAGAAAAAGGCAGCGGCAGCCAAAGCAGCCAAGGCCTCCAAATCATCTGCTCTCCGTAAAATCTACCGCCCTACCTACATTTGGGGCCAGATGTCTGGTTGGTTTAAACAGACAGTTAATGACCCCAGTGCATCTCTATCTGCAGAAAGAAGAGGAACTCTGTCTCTGCCCGACATCGAGTCTTGTTTCACTGGTAAAGGGGGTTACTCCCTGAAAGAGAGGAACTCTGTGATTGAAACTATAGAGAAGAGGCCAGACAACTTGTGGAAAACGGGGACACTTTGGTCTTTTAGAAATGAAGGGAAGATATATGGATCTCCTCATTTTGATCAGGTGTACGCTGAATTGACTGGAGATGAGAGTGCTACAAGGCTTGGGGAGGCTTTGAAGGAGCTGAAAGAGGCTTTGTTGCCTCCGATGTCGATGCAGGCAACAAAGAGTAGGGCCAGTGATGGTGGTGGGAGTAGTGGAGGGGGAAGGGGAAGGGGGAGAAGAGGAGGGGGGAGAGGGAGAGGTGGTGGAAGGAAGAGGAAGGGTGAAGATGAGTTTGATGAGGAGGAGGACATGTTTGATGATATGCGTATCATTGTGTAAAAGAGAATGAATGAAGGTAGATGTGTGTGTGTGTGAGGGGGGGGGATTTTGTGAGGATGTCACAGCGGTCGGGGGCTCCTGGTTTAATGAGTAATGGTAAAATAACAGAGTTTTATTAACTTTTAAGATTCTATCTTAAAACTAAGATCCATCTTAATGTCAGGTACGTGTCTTAGAATGAAAAGTATTGCGGTGATGACAAATGTTTAATGGAATCTGACAATGATTTGGGTTTTCTTCTTTGCAGGTAAAGAGGACAAGACGGAAGTCAAGACGGAGGTTGAAGAGGTTTCTACGTCAGGCAATAGCCATCAAGACGAGGAGAAGGCACAAACACCTGCCAGCCAACTCCCCGACGACGACGACGAAACCTGCGGCTTTTGCAAATTCATGAAGGGAGGTGGCTGCAGGGAAGCCTTCAACAACTGGAGCAAATGCGTAGATAGAGAAAAGGACACCGGTAGTGATTACACAGAAGAATGCAGGGATACTACCCTAGCTTTAAGAGAATGTATGTTGGCCCATAAAGATTATTATGCCCCTTTACTAGAGGAAGAGGAAGCCATGTTGAGGGAACAACAAGAAGAACAAGAAGCAGCAGATGAACTGGCTAGAGAACAAGAGAGTGGTAGCAGTAGCAAGAAGGAGGACAAAGAAGGTGGGACACAAAGTGAACAACAAGAGAAATGAATCTTCTCCTGGTGATCTATTATTATTGATATTACAACAGCACATTCATAGATGTTTTCCCTCAAGTTGTAGTATGTAAAGTTAACAGAGAGACATTTCCTGACATTTTATCTCTTAGCTCTCTTTCTATTACCTACTCCCTTCACCATACCATCGCCTTCATCTTCATCTTCATCTTCATCTTCATCATCAGATAATTGATACTCCCCTATCTCATCATCCTCATCTTCACCACCACCATCAAGCAATCTACCTCCAACTTCACCACTCTTCTTCTTCTCCTTATTGATCTTGCTACTACCAGGAACAGGCAGTAGATCTCCCTCAAAATCATCCAGCTCAGAATCATCCTCATCTTCATTTATGTCACTGTCGCTGTCGCTGTCAACACTAACATTCTTCTTGTTGTTGTTATTAGTAATAGACTGTTGTTCTTCCTTCCTACTCCTCTTCACTCCATTCTCATTACCAAGAGAAATAGAAACTTCATCAACCATACGCAGCTTCTGTCTTTCTTTAGCAGCTTCATGAGCTAACTCATAATACTTCTCCAGAGGCGTAGGTTTTTCCTCATCTTCCAAGAATGCTGCAACTTCACTGAGATCCTTGGGACTGAACTCAACTTGGTCTCTGGCTCTCCCTACAAAAGCAATGTTCCTCTCTGTTGCATCAATCAGGCCTCTCACTGGTTTTCTAAATTTATCTACTTGATTGACCTTGGTGAACCTTCTCAGTGAGACAACAGTGAGGTGGGAAAGCTCGGGGAAGGAGATGTGACGGGACCATTGAGATAAATGTTCTCCCAGTAGATCAACAGTTGTCATGATGATGTCTTCTTGATACGCAGGACTTCTAGCATTATTCTTAGATACTCTTAACTGGAGTAGTAGATCTGGTTGTTGAGCTCCTGCTGGTGGATGTTTGGGTGACTTGGCAAGATCAGTCCATTGGAAGATGTCGAGTAATAGGGGAGCAACAGGGACAAACACACCTGTAGCGGTGGATAATCTGTTGAGAGCCCTAATGCAACGGAGTCTCAGAGGGAAGTAGGATGGTGTTGGTAGCAGTCTTGCTGTTCCCAACAATAACTGAGCAACAGGGTACACCAATGGACGTAGATCTGAATTCTTCTCTGTAGCATGTGCAGCCAGTACTTTAGCCCACAGCTCTAGTGCGGATACGGTCTGCCAGCAATACACCAGGCGGTATGCATCCTTGGTCTTGGCAGTCAAAGCACTACGTAGCAGCTGAGCCAAGTGTCTAATAGCACCAAATGCATGTGCATAAGATGCAGCAGCATCTAGTCCATGTAATTCCACCAGACATGCAGCCATAAAATCTAGAGCCGCAGCACTGTTGGCAGATACAAACTTGGAATTGGACATGAATGCTTTATATGCACCTTTCAGTGCATTGTCCAGGGCTGGAGGGGGGAGAGAGAGGGCCATGGATCTGACCAGCAAGATACTTTGCACTCTGGGTGGAGCGTCTGCAGAGCCAAATAAGTCAAGAGCCTGTTTGAGGTACTTTCTCTGTAGTTTTCCGTATGGAGCCAGGAAGACTATTGATGTGCGCACTCTACGTAGAATAAATGCAAGCATGGTTGATTCAGTCATTGCACCTGTGATTATAGATAAAATAGATGGTAGTTGTAAAGGAAAGAGCGTGAAAAAGGTGGGGGGGGTCAGTTGTTGTGAGTGCAATTGAAGATATATCAAAAAGCATTCCTCCTTCTCCCCCTCCTTGTTAATAATAAGTACCCCTTCCTTCTGATCTCTGTTGGCTACAAAGACTCCATAGGGAGCGTATTATTAGAAGTATTGAAGGTGCAATACAGAGCTCATAACATGGATTTGACAAGAGCCTTTGTTGGTAGGAAGGAAGGGAGTACAAGGAGAGGCAGGAAGATGAGGTAAGATTCCTTCTCTCTGTCTGCCTCCATCATCATTCATATCTAAAAACTAAAACTTACCGAGTAAATGAAGAGTGTTGCCCAAATACGTCTTAATTAAAGGCTCTACCTTCTTCCAGCGTGCAAGTCGTGGCAAGTCACTGACCACCACATCCCCCTCTACCCCCAACATCCTTCTCAGCACTCCATCCATCTCTTTCAACACAAACAACAACAGTTTGTTGTACACAGCAGATGATGCTATCTTCATTCCTTCTTCCACCATATCTTCACTGTCTCCATAATGACAGGCTACTCTGTATGCACGGAGGATTGATTTCACTGCTCCCATTGGTGGTGGTACTCCTGTTTTGTTGAGGACGGTGGTGCACCATGTGTCTACCATTGACAATGTCACACTTTGGTGTTGCGTTGTTTGTTTCTTGGCATCATCATTGTCATCGGCATCTTCAATAATTTCATCACCCTGCTTCTCTGTATCCTGATCATCCTCATCATCTTCACTGTCTTCTTCTTCCTCGCTATCGCTACCAAATGCAAGAAGTTGTTTATCTGTAGCTTCCAGATATTTATAAAACTCAGGATCTTTCTTTTTAAGAGCTTCTAATTGAGATTTATGTTTGGATACTTCACTTTTCAATGATTTATTCTGCTGGGTTAAGGGATCAGCATCAGCTTCTTCATCATCACTAGAAGAAGGAGGGAGGGCAGCTCCATTCTGTTGTTGAGGGACATCGTCGTCGTCACTTGACATACTAAGGCTGTCATCGTCAGATCCACTCAAGGACATATCATTGTCAGCATCATCAGCATCAGATTCTGACCCATGGGGACCTACACCATTGGGGGAAGCAGCAGCATGGATGGTAAGATCATCGTCAAGGAAATCACCAGCGAGGAATTCATCAATGTCGAGGTCTTCAATCTTCTTGGCGGCCTCTCGCTCTTGCTGTTTGGTGACAACTGGAAGTGGAATTGGGGTTGAAAGAGGGGTGGTAACGTGAATAAAGTGCGTCTAGAAGAATTGGACTGATGGTATGAGCGAAGAGTCGCTGGAAATAGTGTGCATCTCTGCATGCAATATGAAGCTGCATGCTTTGAATCTCGAGTTACTTACTTCTGTCTTCTTGTTCTCTCTGTCTCTTCTTAACATGTTGAACCTTCTTCCTATGCTGTATCTGTGTCTTGAGTTTGCCACTGGTAATCAACTTTTTAGTAGCTTTCTTTCCCATTTTAAATTCTTTTTGAATATATTCGCACCAAACAAGAAGACCCTGTGATTTCTACTATATCTTGAGGTCTCTACAATCTACATTTATTATGCAAAAGGTTTGGCGATAATTCTTTGAATGACGATTTATAAAAGCAAAGGGAAAAGCTGCCGTCGACGCTCCCGTCCTCCGCAAACGCATCTTCAGTCCAATGCGACGGGACAAATAGAGATGGCGGCCTCTGGTTCCAAGTTTCCCTGACACTAGAATCGTATCACCAAACGTTGTTGACTCATATATACCTATGTTCGCATTTGAAAAGAGCAAGCACCATAGCTCTTGTGTTGGATGCTCTGCAGCGATAACACTTGTAAGAGCTCAAGTGAAGAGGGTGGTCGTTGGTCGTCGCAACAACTCACGTTAGGACGAGTTTGGAATCCGAATGCTAGCGTGTTAGTGAACGCATAATAATTTTAATGCATAGTTTATGAATAAATCAAGTAATTTCAACATTAAAACCTTTAATTACATAGCCAAAGGTGATCAATTTGGTCAATATTGGGTGAACTGCAACACCCCATGTTTATAGCACCTCGTTCTCTTGCAGCGTCAAACAGGTGAGTAGAGGTATCATCATAGACATCGTCTACGCACACCCACTCCCACGCATCCTAACCCCTCCTTCTTCAAACTGACAGAATCTCCTCCTCTTCCGCACCATTACCGACCACCTCCACTACCAGTACTACCAACCAGACACCAATGTCTCCGTGCAAAACTCCCCCCAACTGGTCCTCCACACTACAAAATGTCCCCAACGCCAGAGATCTAGCCGAAGCATCCCCCAAGATCATCCCATGCCGAATCTTCCGCTGTGGTTCCCCAGCCAATGCCACCATCACTGACGTCAAACTCGTCCGCCAACAGCTAGCCGTCCAACAAATGATAGACCTCCGTTCGTCTTCTGAACGCGCAGAAGACAAATCATGGCCCCTCATGCTCAGTAACGGTGTCATCAAAGATTATGATGAACAAGGTCGGTTGGTAGAACTCTCTGTTGACGACCACCCCGACCTTGATGGCACCCCCTTCTCCTCTCCCATCCAACTCCATAGACTCTCTCTCCTAGAGAGACATAGATTCATTAGAGCCATCATGTGGAAGTTACCATTGCGTAAGACATTGATGGCTGGGATTTACAAAGCACTAGGATGGGAGGATGAGATGAGAGACACCATCATTCCAGAGATCAACAAGGGAGGGCTGGGATTGATATATGAAATTCTACTAGAGACAGCTGGACCTGATATATGCAGAGCAATGGAGATAATAACTGATGCAGCAGTACAAGGCAAGCCACAGATGGTGTTTTGTAAGCTGGGTAAAGATAGGACTGGGGTGATGGCGGCGTTGATCTTGTCGGTGTGTGGGGTGAGTAATGAAGAGATCATTGCTGACTATGCTAGGAGTGATGGGATACATAAAGTTGCACTGGGTGGCCTGGAGAAAATGAGAGATGTGCAGGGTATGGATGAGGAGATATTTAGTAGAGCCCCTCCTGATGCGATGAAAAAGTTGATAGAGTGGAGTATGGAGAGGTGGGGGGGGAGGGGGTTGGTGGATTATTTGATATATATAGGGTTTAGAGAGGAGAGGCAGCGCCAGTTGAGGATGGCTTTGACTACTGGTAGTGATAATAGTGATCTATAGATAGATGGATGTCGACAATCATGTAATTGGATGAAGTAGTAGTGCTGCACTAACAAGAAGAGGGGGTGGGCAAAGTGCACTACTTGCGGGTGGTAGTGAACAAACTCCACTAAAGGAAGAAGCTGTTGTTAATAATAAGAGTCAAGAGACGGAGGATCATCTCATTTGAAGGTGAGACCATGAGTCGTGGAAGAGGTCTAGAGGCAGGAGTAGACCATTACTATATTTGGGTTTCAGCGCATTACATAGTTAGCTTCCATACCATCAAATTAAAGCGCCAGAATCCAACGAATGAAAGAAAAAGGGGAGAGAAGCTAATAAATAACCTCCAGAGAAAAACTCACTTGCTAATCTTCCCTCTCTTTTCTGAGGGAACAGGCTTTTCTAAAAGCCATACTAGCCACTACACAATCTTTATCACCCAATCAATCAGACGAATCAGCCGCCGACAGCATTCAAAAGCGCCATTGCAGCTCTTGCCAATCCCGACTCGTCGCTCACCAACTCCCAAGCCAGCAACCTCACAGCCCTTCTATAATCAGAGCTCTCAGGCAACCCAGATCCTTCTCTCACACATAGCACACATAGGTTTGGAAGCTTTTGAGGTGTAGAGGTTTGGCTGATGAATATCCTTAAAATTAATATCTAACCGATGCTATACTGACTAGACTAAGATTACAAGATGCAAGTGGCAGCAGTTGCCCTGACGTCTGCAACGTTAGGTTTAGGGATTTGTTTCTTTGGATTTCAACAGTTACAACAAAAACGAAAGAAAGAGAAGTATAGAAGACATCCGTATGCAGCCACGATCAATACACTGGTAACGGTCAGACCTAACGCCTTCATCTCTCGGACTGAAGCTGGCAATGCTCCAATCGTTCCGCCACCTCACTCCCCCGGCTGCCTCACCATTGTCACCACTCCCAACGGCTTGAAACAGATGGCCACCTATCTTTCCACTGTTCAGATAATAGCTCTAGACATAGAACACCACAGTCAATACAACTATTACGGAAGAATATGTTTGATACAGCTCTCAGATGGCGTTCATGACTTTATTGTGGACACGTTGTGTATCCCCCCATCTGCAATCACAACCCACCTCAAACCAATTCTTGAGAATAAAGACATGCTGAAAATAGTACACGGTGGTAGAGCTGATATAATGTGGTTACAAAGAGACTTTGAAATCTATCTGGTCAACATATTCGACACTGAAAAGGCTGCTCAAGTTACTGGCCACCATCGATTGGCATTTGCTTCCCTGCTGCTACAGTATTGCAACATACATACAGACAAGGCCCTTCAAACAGCAGATTGGTCTCAAAGACCTCTACCGCCAAGTATGATAGAATACGGACAAGTAGATGTCCACTATTTGATATACATTGCAGACATACTGTGGATGCAACTGAGCACGAACGAAGAAGCCAGGCTGACGGCAATAGAACGATCTCAAGCAATGACACTGTCACTATGGTGCCCTAGTACATCAGACACGGCAGCAGCCACAGCAGCAGCATCTCTATACAAACAAGCTAGTAAATCTGCTTCTCTTGGCTTTGCTGCTGACTCAGCAGATGGGCAGGTGTTGGCCTCACTCCTCGTGGTGTTGTGTAAACATAGAGATGGCGTTGCTAGGAAGATAAACAAGGGAGTACAGTATGTATTTCCAGACCGACATTTAATACAGATAGCTACATTATTTCAAGCTCTACAAACACCTCTTACTCAACAAGATATAGAATTGCTAGACATAGAGGAAGATGAAGAACATCATCATCATAAAGTATTCGTCAGCAACTTGGGTGGGTTGAATAAGATGTTGACACAAGCAGCCAAGCATTCACAACATAATGCCATGCAATTACATGTGTTTACCGGTGGTAGTTTGTTGAATGCTCAGCAGCAAAGTATGAAGAGGAAAATGGTGATGACCAAGGATGAGAAGAATGTAGTACTGGGGAAGAGATATGGGGTGAAGAATCCCAATGTATATGAAAACACTCGAATGTTCTCCCAAGAAGGGAAGTTACTGTGTTACACTGATAAGAAAAGGCTGCAGTGGTATGTTAGAAAGGGGCTGGCTACTGTGATTGAAGATGATGCGAAGAACTTTTCTGTTCGGTTAACTTTCCAACATAACACGTCTGATCAAGAGAGGGGAGATGATGAGTTTTACACAGCTTCTAGGACGAACCAATGTGTTGGATGTGGTGATAATAGACACTTTCTCAAATATAAAATTCTTCCCAGCTGCTATAGAAAAGCTCTACCAGTAGAATTAAAGAGTCATCGTAGCCATGATGTTGTGCTGTTGTGTGTGAGCTGCCATGAAACAGCTCAATCATCAGCAGAGCGGCTGAAAAGGGTCATTGCTACAGAGATTGGTATCCCTCTCTTCCAACCTCTCCCTAGAGATTGTGATACTATTATCAAGAATGAAGATAGGGGAGATGATAGTAATGAGGCAACTGTACATATACATACAGTGAGAAGGTTTGCAGTGGCACTACAGAATGATGCCGGCAGTATGCCATTGAAAAGAAGAAGAGAATTAGAGAAGTACATCCTCAGATATCTAAACCCAGGTGAAGAAGATGTATGCAACAGTACTGACACTGATGATAATACTATAGATCCTGAGACTAGGTGTACACTAACACAAAAGCAGCTCCGTCTTGGTCTCCTGGCTGGCCTTGGATATAAACAGAGACGTAAAACAATAAAGAGATGGGTCGCTCAGGGGATTCCCTCCTTACCTGATGAACTGACAAATGAATTGAAAAACAACACCAGCAGTAGTGGTACTAAAGAGGTGGTGTTGAGTAATGGTGAAGATGATGGGGGCAAGGGGAGTTGCACTGAATTGAGAGGACTTGTGGGTTATGAATGGCATGGTAGAAAGGTGGTGGAAACGATACAAAGCCAAGATGGTACTACAGGACTGTCTCAATTGCTGACTAGGTTTAGGGAAGAGTTTGTCAAGGCGGTGAATCCCAAATTTTTACCTCCTGGATGGTCTACTAATCATTTTGTACCTAGAGGATTTGGTGAATTTTCAGTGTTTGCGGATGTACATGATGGCAATGATGATCAAGGGGAAGAGGAGGGGTAATAATTAGCATGTTAATATACATGCAGGTATGAATGTTGTAAAATATATTGGGAATGGTGTGCTAATTAATTACATGTGTAGATAGAAGGACTGAACACAAAGTAAACCATAATCATCATGCTTGGCTGACCAACAGCCCAGCAGCTTCATCCTGCAGTGTAATAGCAGCACTATCAACCCTACTCACCCACCCTTCCAACCTCCCAGCCATCCCCTCCACCTGCCTGTACGTCAACACACGAGGAGCTACCCAAGTAATAGCCACACTCCCACTCACCCCATCCACCACCCCTTCAATGAGATGCAATGCCAGAGCACGCATCAACAGCAGCTCCACCCCTTCCACTGGCAACTTGGTCTTGGCAGCAATATCTACCAAGGCCAGGGATCTAGCTTCTGCTGGAAGGCTGCCGATCATCTCCAGTAATGCAGCAATGGTGACCTTTTCTCTAAGCTTTCTTTCATGGGCTACTAGAGCTGGTTGAGCATTCAACGCTGCAGCATGTTTGGAGCAGAGTGCATCATATGCGTGGATGTCACCGGCATCAAAACATTCCAAGATCTCTAGCAACCAGATGTAGGACTTATTCTCACGCAAAGTGTTGAGAATAGGGTGCAATAACAGCTCTCCAAAGTTGTAGATATCTTCTCCCATGAGTGCAGATAGAGAGATATCAACTGCCAGTGACACCCTCATTTCCTCGGTCAATGTTTCATATGAGATGAAGGCGAGATATTGGAGAGAAGATCTATAGAAATCAGCATATGCCTGAGTTTCCTTGGCAATCTGCATAGATACATAGTGAACTGAGCCACTGACTGCTGGGTCTGCGTCAGTCAGGGAATCCAGGGTAGTGCGTCCTTGGTCTAGCATACTTTTTGTATCTGAGAGGTTGCCCAGGAGTTGGTGGTACTGGGCTGCTTGCATTCTGAGGAAGAGGATGGGTTGAGTGGATCCCGGGGCGTTGGATGCTTCTAAGTTGCTGATGACATCATTGATGAAGGCAAGGCCATCCTGAAGAAGGGGAAGAGAAGGAGGGTGAGATGAGGTGGGTGGGAAGGGGGGAGAGGGGAGAAGGGTAGCGGTGGGGGTGATTTGATGGATGGTGATCACACTTACTTGAGGTGGCATTTGCTTTGCTACGGTGACAGCAAAGAAGGATAGGTTGAGTAAGTTAATCTTGTGTGCAAAGCCAGCGATGAAGTTCTGATACAAAGCGATCAAGAAGCCATCTCGCTGGACACGATCATCTTCAATAAGCTGCTCAAGCTTGACTGTGAGCTGATGCCATAGCTTTCTGCTATACAGTTCACCAAGCTCTTGTAGCTCGGCTACAATATCTGGACGTTTCTCCTGTGAAGCTGAGATGAATTGAAGTTGCTTGTCCATACTTTCTTTTGATGCAGTGATCACTAGGTGGTAAGGGCTTATAGTAATTTAGAAGTTATTATCTGATTATGTATATGGTGAAAAGGTACCGTGATCTGGATGCACATGTTGTGTTGACTGTGTTTCAAGAGGAGTAGGGAGAGAGAATGGTGAGAGAGAGAGAGAGAAGAGCATGACTGCCAGCTGGCATAGCTCTCTCCACGCCGACGACATCATCATGCAGCTGAGGAGAGAGGGTCAGCTTCCCTAAAAAATTCAGGGGAACGCTTTGGTGTGTTTCTTGACCACGTATCTCCTATGTGTGCAGGGTCAAAGACATGTAATTTTAGTTTTTATATGTAGTTAATCATTGTTTTGAAACATGATCTCTGAATCTCTAAAAGATATTTTGAAGATCTTGAAGCAGGACATCTGTCTTCAAATGATTGACCACAAATGAAAAAAGCCCAGCTCTTTGAATCGAACATGAGCACATTTACATCATGAATAAGCCTATGAGACGGCTTCAACCTAGAATTTTAGGCAGGTTGTGCATTCTGGCAAGGATTGTTTGCATTTTTCTCACCGTCATCCTCGCTCTCGTAGCTCCAGCTGTCAGTGCTGCTGATCTCAAGCAACGTTTCCTCGTCTCCTTTGCACAAGGCAGCAGAAAATCCCAAGTCAAACAAGATCTAGAGTCAGAAGGATATACAGTAGTAGAAGAATTCAACACATTCTTTGCTGTTGAACGAGCAGACACCCCCAACAACATCTCTCAAACGCCCCGACCCGGCCAACTGGTCGACTCCATTCCAGAGGTCCTCAATGTAGTACCTGACCCAGTCAGAACTAAGGATGCATGTTTAGGGCTCAATGATACCATAGTACCATACACAGGTACAGGAGGAGGTGCAGATATCTTACCATATGGTGTCCGCGCCACTGAGGCAGACGACCCTGTCTTTCTACAAGCTGCTGCTCAAGTAAAAGGCAATATTATCTACTGTGTAGTAGATGATGGTGTGGATACAAGTCAACCAGACTTTGCAGTTGATGTAGCCACCTTACCATGCAATGGATGTGGTTTTAGTGCATACAATCCGAGTCCCGATGCCAGCCATGGTACTCATGTCGCTGGGACTGCGTTGGCACTGGAAAATGGAAAAGGAGTAATTGGAGTAGCTCGGTATGGGTCTACATTGGCAGCAAAGAATGTATTTGGACCAAATGCATATACAACTGCCAGTTTATACTTGGCTGCAATAGATCAATGTATTGATCAATTAGAAGCAATACAAAATTCAACAAATCCAAATATGAGACTTGTCGTCAACCTGTCACTCGGTGGTTCCAGTTCAAACTCTTTGGAAGAGCAACAATTTGCTGCCTACTATAATAGAGGTGACATATTAATGATTGCATCTGCTGGTAATGGTGCGAGTACAACGTACAACTACCCAGCATCATACCCCTCCCTCATTTCAATAGCTTCCACTGACAAGGCTAATGTGCGCAGTGCCTTTTCTCAATACAATGATCGAGTAGAACTGGCAGCTCCTGGATCAGATATCCTGTCTTCGGTAACATATACTCCTCTCTTTGGCGAGCTGACCACTGCACCTGCTGCCCTGGATCCTAGTGTGACAGGGTTTACCTCCCCCATGACTGGATCGGGGAGTGGTACAAAAACTGCTGAGTTGTACGACTTTGGTTTGGGTCTTAGTACGGACAATGGAGCTAGTGGGAAGATATGCCTAATACAAAGAGGTGGAGCATACTTTTGCAATAAAGTTCTTAATTGCATGGATAGTTCTGGTATTGCAGCTATTATTTATAACAATGTAGATTGTGGAGGGATTAATGGCAGGTTGAATGGAGACCCAGATGATCCTACCGATTGTGATGCAGCTCCATACCTAGGAAATATGATCCCCACAACTGATATGACTAAGACACATGGTGAGGCTCTGTTGTCACTGATGACAACATCAGGACCCTTGACTGCAACGTTGAATGTATCAGAGAGGGAAGATGGGGTAGATAGTTTCAGTGGTACATCCATGGCTGCTCCTCATGTGACAGGTATTGCAGGTGTTGTGTGGAGTAAGCATCCTTGCTGTTCTAATATTGAAGTACGCCGTGCTTTGCAAGAAAGTGCAATGGATCTAGGAATGCCTGGAAAGGATAATGAATATGGATATGGATTAGTCCAAGCAAAATCTGCTTTAGATAAATTAGGAACGTATGCATGTGCCCAGATAAATACTGTAGGTTGCCCAGTTAATCCAATGCCTCCACCTCCGCCTCCACCTCCGCCTCCACCTCCTCCTTCTCCCCACCCACCTCCTCCTTCCCCGCCTCCTCCTTCTCCTTCTCCCCACCCACCTCCACCT
>Ga0209986_10001765_pt1 | contig 20490 bp, 1 predicted proteins | sample BlataG_FD_183168 | JGI IMG/M metagenome (GOLD analysis project Ga0209986, IMG submission 183168) | Deep subsurface microbial communities from Black Sea to uncover new lineages of life (NeLLi) - Black_00105 metaG (SPAdes) (version 2) | ecosystem: Environmental > Aquatic > Marine > Oceanic >... | reverse complement strand
AGCTCAATAAAGGGTCAAAAATTGCTGAGTATATTTCTAACTCTAAAATAACAAAAAAAACAATTGGAATTGACTCAGAGGAAAATATTCTTTTTGAATTTGATACTTCGGAAGTATTTGATAATTTAAGTGAATTTTCCACTATTAAATACTTAATATTGGATGGTATTTTATCTAAAAGATTAATTTCCTTGGCAATAAAAATGAAAATAGCTGCAATCATTTGCGTTGGAACGGAAGAAAATTTAAAAATTCCAAGACATATAAAAGTTATAAAAGTTTAATAATTTTTTTCCCCTCTTCCTCTTCATTTTCTCCATTTTCCAGAATAATCTCCTTTTAGCCTATTGAAATTCTTTCTTAAAATGAAAATATGATATGAAATTTTTGATTTTTAAAGTCAAAATATATTTTTTTTTTCAATTTCGAATAAAACAAAAATATAAACTTGTGAAAAACTTATATAAATATTAACTAACTATTTCAAGAATAAGAGCGGGGGGTTTCTCAAAATCCCAATCCTCATACTCGTATATTTCGACCCTCAAACCTTCTCTCTCGCACCATTCCTTCATCACCTTAATATCCTCGTCCGAGAAAGCTCTTGCATCGAAAGAAGCAATTTTTTTAAGGTTCGGCACATCCCTTATCGGATGTATCTTGGTCATGGGATTGTCCCGAATATTGACACCCACGAGAGAAACAAGTCCGTCAATGCCCTTAAATTCGGCAATCCTGTTGTTGGATAAATCGAGTTGCTTGAGAGTGATAAGGTCTTGCAGCCCCTTAATCTCGGTGATCTTGTTATTATCCAGATTAATATAGTGGATATTTTCGAGGTTGTCGAGCCCGCCGATCTCGGTGATATCGTTATTATTTAAATATAACCTTTCTAAACTTTTGAGGTTATCGAGTCCGTCAATTTTTTTTCTTTGAGTATTCGATAATTTAAGCAGTCTCAATCCGGTAAGATTGTCAAGTCCGTTAATTTTACTAATTGGATTATTATGTAAATCTAATTCCTCAAGATTTTGAAGAGTCTCTAAGCCCTTTATCTCTTCTATCCGGTTTGAAGATAAATCCAGCTCTCTTAAACCCTTTAAATTTTCCAGACATCTGATATCTTCTATTTGATTATCAAATAATTTTATTTTTTGAAGGTTCTTAAGTGATTCTAACCATTTAATATCTTTTATTTTGCAACCTACGAGAAATAAATGAATAAGATTGGAGAAATGCGAAAAAACGAATGGATCTTTAATTTCCACATCAACTAAATGAAGCGTGATTACTCTTTTTTGCCAATTTAATTCCAAATAAGGTATACTTCTTTCATAATCGTATCTACCGGCAATTTCTCTAAGAACTTCTTGCTCGGTCTCGTCGGAGATCTTCCCGATTTGCCGAAATGTCCGCATCTCAAATAACTTTGCATCTTTCTTCGACCTCCCGTGCCTTTCTTCGGGAATCCTTTTAGGTATTTCCTTATCTTTATGAAAAAAAAACATCATTATAAAAAAAGAACCGAAATTATTTAAAATATTACTGCCCCGTAATTTTCTGTTTAATATCCCCAACTTATTTAAACGCATCTATCATTGAGTAATAACTTCCTAGCTCATTGTATAGGACAAGGAACTCTGGGTTGAACCACGGCTGCAACTCGAAATCACCGAATTTCTTATCATCATACCAATCTTTAACGGTATCTCTGTCTTTATTTATCATAATACTCAAAAACCAAATTATTGCCTCATTATCTATCGGGTGTTGTTTTGACTTTGTAATATATGTATCATACCATTCGTTCCAATTGTCTGAATCAAACCCTAATTCAGAATACGATTCATCATCGTTGACCTCTTTATTAAACGTCTCGATGTAATCCTTACTGATGTGGGACTTAAAATAACTAACGCGCCCTGCTCTCGTTGGAAGATCCTGTAATATACCTCTCACAAATGAGTATCGGCTAAGAGCATATACGGATCCCATTGAACCTATTGCCGTTGGCGTATCTGTCTGGGAAAAGAAGTCGGCGATAAAGTCGTTTAAATTTCTGGCAATTTCACGCAGATCATCGGAAACCACTTTACCATCACGCCGATAATTGTCACCAATCTTCAGAATCTCCCTCAGCGAGAGCGAACCCCTCTCCTTTCCGATATAGGCTATTACATCACCGTCCGCAATAGGATTGCTAATCTGGTTCGAAAATGGCGGCGAATCTAGTGTATAAATTCTTAGAATCATACCTTCTAAAAAGGCGCAATATAGTCTGAATACTTTATCTCTAAATTTTATAGTATTTTCTTCCTCAAAATTTAATTCATAATGTGCTTTATACTTACTACCGATTTTGCCTCCCGCCATATACCATCTACTTTGAGAATATCTAAAAGAAACCCCTACAAAAGTTCCGATATCCAAATATATTTTTTCCGATACGCTGGAACCGACCCCGTCCATTCTTTTTGCAATGTTCTTAAGCAAGGAAATAAATTGAATATAAAATACGCCGTAATTCTTCACAGCAGAGTCAACCCCTTGTCTAAAATTAAAAGATCCTTCAATACCATCTTCTAATGTACGATAAGAATCATATATAGAGTCTTTAAAATTAAAATTAAGTCGGTATAGTACACTTGCTTCTAAAGTAAAGGTACGGACAACACCGTCGATACGCCAATTAACGAGTTTAACATCATAATTATCATCCCAAACTCCAGCTTGAATTTGGGGCATTTTAGCGTAAATTGATTCAAGAACCATGTCCAAAAATACCTTACCACTTGTTGAACGTCTTCTTGATACCATACCGAATAATTCTTTATAAAAATGCCATTTTTCGACCTCTTTTTTATTCGGGCATACCTTTTCAACCCATTCTTTGGCATATTCCGTGATAACATAAATATTTTTCCACAGTAATTTGGAGTGCAATACACGAGAAAACTTCTCGCGGTATCCTAAATTAAAGGCGAACGCTGTATCTAATTCATTAGATATTCCTGTAAGAGGGTTTTTAATTTCAACAACCTCCGCTTGAGGAAAGTGAAGATTTCCATAGGAGGCAAGAAAGGCAGCCATTTCACCCGCGGACTTAGGTTGTCCACCAAACAAACAGAAAGACGTAATCTTTCCTAAACGATTTTGTAAATCTGCAAGCTTGAAATTTCTGAACCTCCAGATATATTTATCATTTACGCCATCATATTCTACACCCGTAAAACCGTCGACCAAAAACATTAAGAACACAAATGGGCCGAGATATTCCACCAATTTATCAACCCTTTCTTGAGTATCTTGAACTAGAATATCCGCATCCCCTGTAATATAATGATACGCATTAGATAAAGCCTCGATCATCTCTTCCGCTGTATCCGGAGTCCACATCCAAAGAGAATTCATAAGAGGCTGTTCGTAGGTCATTAAATATTCAAAAATTACCGAAATTCGGTCTTTCAGCACATCTCCTTCAATTCTTCCGTTTGTGGACGCCTTAAGGGTGTCCGACGAAAGGACGGTACTCGATTTTATATCTATAAGATTTACTATCGGCTTTAGATCCGATGCCAATTTATCGAAAGAAATTTTATCTTCTGCAAATTCCTTTATTTCTTCCAAAAATGTAATATATTCAAGACTTCTGTATCCCTCTCCATTATCTTGAAGCGAATATAAATAATCGAGAATTTGGTTCTTGTCGGCAGACCTCCATAAAAATACGGAACTGATCGTCTCTTTCGTGTTTTTGAGCGCATTTTCTTGGTCATCGATAAGTCTGGGTTCTTGTGCTTGGATTAAATTTGCAAAATTAACCGTATTCTGAAAGTCTTTTTGATAAACGGCTTGCACCATAAAGGTAGCCCAATATCCGAAACTCACGGGTGCGGCATCCACAATCGCACCGAGACCGCCCGATAAGGTCTGGGTGGAATACATGTATGAAAGCCCCTTAATCAACGTGAAGTCAGTATCAACACCGTCGATACCCCGCACTATCGAGCCATCGGGTAAAAGTAAAACATACTCATCGTTGGCGTTCTTAAAATTACCGAACTTTATCTGCAATGCAGGCGGAAGGTGTGAAAGCTTAAGCGGAACATAATCTTTGTTCCTTATTGCCTGAGTCTCATAGAGAAACATATCTCTGTATTTCTCTCGTTCCTTTATCATTCCGTTTTCCAAATATTTACCGTCAATGACACTGGCGGGCGTTAAATATTTCTTATTTATATAGACGATAAGACCGGTTCGTTGTTGCTCGTTGAGCATTGCATGGAATCGCAGTTCCGGATTTTTGTTGTAATAAGTATTTAAATCGCGGCGGACAAGAGTTATCTTATTATTAGCGGTATCAATATCAAGCTTGGAAATTAACCTATATCCGTATGCGGCAACGGTGCAGTAAATGGGCTTACCCTCTATTTTATCATAGAAACCGGCTTTATAGCCGCCGGGGAATTCAGAAAACTTTGTCTTTTTTCCAGATACATAAAATAGTCTATTTTCAAAGCTCTTAATGTTGTGAATTGCGATAATATGCCCGTCTAAAATCAACCTATCTTGAGGGATTATATTTATTTGTACATCCTTATAGATGGACTCTCCGCTAATAATTTCTTTCGAAACTTTTACCAAGTCTCCCGCCGTAAGGGCTCTATCTTTAATATCGCTGACCGTTAAACCGTCAGCCAGCGCATAGAGTTGCCTCTGACTCTTGTCGTCATATTCATATAGATTTGCCATCGCCGATAAGTCATAATCAAGCCGCCAGCCGTCTTTATCTTCGAATAGGAAGCCCTCGAGATAGTCAGTAATCCCTTCCCAACGAGTGTTTTCGAAATAATCATTTAGACCAATCAGTTTAGAAGCTCTCACCAAATCTTTAAAAGCGGACTTTTGAGAATCGGAAAAAAATTCAAGGAACTCCTGTATAATCTCCTTTTGAATTTCGGGTTTCTTTAACGCTTCAATAAAGTCCTCCTTAGTGTCGAGAGGAATGTACTTTTGCCGTAAAATATCGTTTATTAAATTACATAAATCCCTCAGCAGGGGAATCTGGTCAATGGATGAAACCTCACTGGCGAGAAATCCGGTCCTGATCGACCGCTCAATCATTTCTTCGCTAAAAAAATCTAAAGATTGCCAATCGATATTATTGACAAATCTCTCGGTTATGGCGGGAAAACCGATAAACTCAATTTGAAAGTCTCTTAACTCGAAATCCCCAACTTTATCCTGAATACTCTTTATATATCTTACAAGTAAATAAAGCCTTTCATTGAGCCTATGTGCCGCGGCTTTCCAACCCTGCACATGCTTGCCTGAGAGTTGAGAATATACCCCGCTATCCGGAGAATGCTTGACTTCTCCCGTGGATATCGTAATGGTATTTTTAATAGTATCTATGTTGATCGAAATTGTAAAATCAAACTCCATCTTCCCCGTCTTCCGAGGAGCAAAAGCATTAAATACGTCAAACGTGCCCAGAGCTTCAAGATTCATAGCGCGTAAGATCTGCTCTTGCGCCCCGCCATCTTCGACCGTTTTTCCGTCAATCTTCCAGTTGATGTATGTATCCTTTACAACCCTTACATCGCCCGTCATGAGAAATTTTTTGAAATCTCCGTAATACATGTTTGCCAGGGCTTCCAAATAGGCGCCGGAAGACTTTATCATTTTTATTGATGGCATTGTGCCCATATACAACTTCCGATAATTCTCCATAAAGGAATTTACAAATTTACGCTTATAACGGGCGCTTTTTAATAGATGGGGGACTTTGTTCAGAACCTTTACCAATTCTTCTCTCTGCTTTCTTATATCGTCCTCATACTTCTCGATAAAGTCCAATTTACCGTCGTTCTTCAGCATATTCATAAATGAAAGTTTAATAATCAACATACCTAACTCGGGGTCTTCCCTTATAGATTCAAAAACCTTCTTTTCGTTCTCCGGAGTTATGGATGCGTCAAGGTCCTTTTGATTCTTTGGATTTTCGGAATCGTAACCCGTCCTATACAAGAACTTAAATAACCCTATCATTTTCTCAGTTTCAAACTGCCAATTTTTAGAAACCTTACTTTCTAATGTCTTCAAATATGATAAATACTCTTTTTCATCGCTAAATTCAGGACGGACAAAAACTCCGAACAATTCTCCGTATAAATCGTCAAAAAGAACATCAATTTCATATTTTAGGCTAAAATCAATATCTTTCATGTTTTTTGAAAGCATTTTTTTAGTGATCACGCCGACTTTATGATTTATCATATCGATTATACAACCTTGAATTTTCTTGCTTAAATCGGTCGGATTAGCTATGATATTCTCTATATCTTCGCTAAGACTCAAAATAAAATTACTATCTTCCGTTATTATTCCGTAATCGATAAGCGATCCGAGGACATTATCAATATCCTCTGCTGTAAATCCTTCTCTATTTATCCCCAAAATCGTGGCAACTACCGTTATCTTATTGGGTATAAAACCTATCGGTATAGCAACAAGGTCCAATATCTTCTTCATTAAAATGGGAGTCTGGTACTTGAACGCACCATCGGCGTTTTTATCTTTAAGAAGGGCAAAATTCTCTAAAAATTGTATTTGCCTTTTATAAAATTTGGAACGTGATATTTCGGGGAGTTTAGCAAACTCAATTCTCTGCAATTTTTTAGCAAATTCTAACCTCCTACCCCGTAATTGCTCTATAAGGTCCTTAAAAACCTTATCCTGCTGAGTCTTCTTCTCGTATAGTGATTCCAACTCCTTCCTAATTACTATCTTATCAAGATAGGTACCTAAACTTGCTCCCGAAATCATAACACCGGCGCCGAACGACAAATGAGAAACAGCTCCGAAAAACTCATTTACCTGCGATAAAAGACCCATAGAAATTGAAAAAGCAGCAAATGAAGCCAAGTAAGCAATCATCTTTCTGTGCTCAAAAAGATAAGAAGAAACTTTTTTTAATTTTTCGGGTAATTTTAGTTTAGAGATTGCAGAACTAACCTTTTCGGTATTTATATGCGAAAACCACTCTTTAACTGAAATGCCCTCCGTCTTGCACATAGAACTACCGAAAATATAGCTCGAAGCTACTGTCGGACCTAACGATGCAAACATTGAAATTCCGCTCAAAAACGAGGCAAATACACCGATTGACGAGAAAGCAACACCCGCAATTTTGCCGATTTTGCTTAACCTACCCTTATGGGAGCCCTGTTCCCTGGCTTTAGAAATCATATCTTGATAATCGGATTGCAGCTGGCTGAAATCATAATTTGGATCATGCTTGGTCTTCTTAATCATCCTGTGGAAGTCGGAAAAAGATTGAACTCCTTCCTTCTTCAAATGTATGCGTCTGGCAATCGGGTCTAAGCTGGACTCCCTTAAACTCTCGGCTAAATGACTGACTATGAGTTGAGCTTCTTCACTCCCTCCCGCGGCTTTAACGAGGTTTGTGGAGACCGCTTCAATAAATGGGTCCACAAAAAGCTCTTCGCCGACCTCTCCTACAGCCCCGATTATTATCCCTGGAGCCGAAAGCTTTTGCATACTGGGCTCAAGAACTCGAGCTAAAGCCCCCGAACCTACCGCCTTAACTGAAGTTGAAATTCCGAGTTTCGGTAATAAAGCCGCAATTCCTTTCGATACCGCGTATTGACCGACAGCCATGATGGCTACACTTGCCGCAGTGATTGCCGCCGTATAGGCGATTTCGATCATCTGCTGTTCCGTTTTAGCCGCGAGGTTGTACTGATACAGGTATTCGAGGGTGCTCGCATGAACCCACTGCATCAGAGCGATCTCCTCGTCCGAATACTTTTCGGATATATCTTCATCTGAATCGATATTGTGGTAGTTCGAGAATGTCAGCTTCAAAATTATCGTATCATCGGGTTCAATACCGTTAATATCATACGGGTCTTTTGTAATGATTAAGTTGTGTCCGTCAAATGTATATTGCCCGCTATTGAGTTCGCCGAAATCTTTAACATCCGAATCATCATATACATCTGATTGCAGAGTTCCATCCGAACCAATATAGTAGCTTATACTTTCCTTAAAATTATATACGATAACGTGGACGGACTCTAAATCGGCATGGATCTCGTGGGGCGAATCTATCGGAACAATATTGATCACTGAACGAGGAACATAAACCCCTGCACCGGCAAGTTTCGGAATATGTTCGGTGAAATTAGTTCCCGTATATTCCTTGTAAATCGAGAATTTTCCGTTATAATCGGGCAACTGACCTAAACTATTATAGGTATCTCCCGACACAACTATCGGATAGTCTACAAAAAATTCCGGTAATGAAATGAAATCTTCGGATTTCTCGGCAAATTGCAGCACAGGAAGTCCGGCAAATGTGGTGGGAATTATTATGTTTAACTGCTTGCTATCATAAAGCGATTGCTGGGACACTTTTGTCTCCAAGCTCATTATGTTCTGGTCCTTATGAACCGCGTATATATCGGAAGTTAAAACTTCCTCTTCGTAATTATTGTATATGAACCGGCTGAAAACCTCTCCGACGGTAAAATTATCGCTGTATGCCCAATAATCTCTCATGGTCAGCTCGTAATTGACCATAACGGGTAAGTATGAGGTGCCGAAAAGTCCCGTTTTCGAACCACCCTTTGCCGCTAATACGACCTTTCCCGAATAATCGTGCTCGGGTGTGGAACCCTTAACTTCCGCATATACTCCGTAATAATTGCCGAACATGGCGGTAGTAGGCAATCCTCCGAACCATTCATCCTCCCAATATCCGGTAGATAGAGTCACCTCTCCCTCATAATCGTCGTTAAAGAAAGTCTGACTTGCAATATACTGCCGCCGATCGTGCTGTTGCCGAAGTGACCTCCAGATGTTGGGGATAAAATAGCCTATAAAATAGCCCACATAAGGAACGGGGCTTATCGCCTGACCTATTAGACCGCAGGCTTGAGCAAACAACTGGAAGGTGAGGTCCTCAACCCATTGACCGGAAAGAATTCCTATCAGCTCATCGGCTGTCTTACCCTCGGTCTCGATAATTAATTCACTTGTCTCGCTCGTATATTGTATCTTCCACAGGTCAAACAAGGCATCGGAAAATTCCTGCTTCATGTCGGATTTCCAGGTGATAAGATCCGCTAAGTCCTGCTCGGCGGTATTACTCGACCATGAAATTCCCTCATCTTGAATAAAGGACATCATGTTTGGCGTAACCAACCCGTTCGAATCATAGTCGAAACAGACACTCAGAATATTGCCTTCATTGTCGGATACAAAAATTGTTTCGAATACTCCGTCTTTATTAGAATCGTAATAAAGATAATAACCGTCTGTAAAGGGACTGGCGGATAACGGATTGCTATCAAATATAACTCTGCCGTCCCTCGGAATTACTTTAATAGCATTCAGAGAAATTTCGTTGCTATTAATTCCCGTAAATTCACTATACAGACCCGGAAGAGATAGATCTACACTTTCTTCTAAAATATTATAGATATTTACCTCTCCCGCACCGATGATCGTATTCGTATCGTATTCAACGGGGATGTTATCTTGGGAATAATAAACCGAAGAGGCAGCCGCCAGAGAAGGTGCGCTAATCTGGACATCATTTCCCGCGTCATCATCGCCGTAATCATTTTTGATCAATTCTTCATAGTTGGAAAGTTCAAATCTGTTTGACATCTCATTCGGGAAGTTATCTTCATAAATTCTCATCTCGCTGATCTCGTTATCAATGAAATCGGTATAAATATAGGTCGTCTTTGAAGAGGTAGGCGATTTCGTATTATTGGTAAATTCTGTAGTATATTCACCGTCGTAATTTTTCGCATATCCGAATGGGTGCTGCAGAGAAATTTCATAGATATAATTCCAACCTTTAAAGTGAGTCGTTTCGGTTGTTAAAGTCTCGACGGTGACTTTTTTATTAACTGTATCGGTTATAACCGAGTAATCGATATAGCCGTCAAGGTCAACATCTTTCTTTATGGATACATAATTCTTTTCAATTTGGGTAGAAATTGTGGTATTAGTTATGATCTCGCGTTTAGCCTCAATCTTCCACTGTAATGGAAATAGATCGAATATTCCGAACCAATCGGTCTCATATGCATCGTTTACCTTCTCCTCAAAATTATCAACTCTGGTATATTCTTCAATGATTGTATGATAGCATAGACCTAATTCATCATGAATAAAACCAATTTTCTCGATTTCATAGACCCCGTCAAAGTTAGGATCCGCCCTCTCAACGATATATTCGTACTTGCCGTCGAGGTTGAAGTCCCGAATCTCCAAAACCTGGCTCTCATCTTCCACCGCAGAGAAGTATTCAAAGTCCATAAAATTGTCCTTATGATCGATATAATAGATAGTCTCAAGCTCTTCATCATCTTCATTTTCCTTGATAATGCCATAATCGTCGTTCCTGATATACTCGAAATACTCAAATTCCGTATCTTCTCCCAAATAGCTTTCACCGAAAATAATGTCGAAATTCCAATCACTATAATCGAATTCGATATATAATGTGGTATTTTTATTACCGAAATCGTCTGGATGATTTAGCGAGGCTTGTTCGGTTAATCTTACGGTTGAATAATCCGAAAAAGCGCCGTTTTCATATTCCATAACCACAATTATAGTCTCAAATTGAGATAATAGCATACTTGGATGTGAAATTGTAATAGACTCCCCGTTAAATACCGAATTTAACGTTACATTATCCATGTTGTATAAAAGCCCTTGAACCGAACTTACCTGAGGGCTCTCAACTATTGAATAATCGTTGGATAAGGTAAATTCATGGGAAGTGTTATCAATATTATACGGATAGAATACCTCTACTGCACACTGTTTGACCTCGAATTCTCCTTCCGTTCTATTCAGATAAATATCCGTCCATTCGCCATCTTCTTCAATACTGTAATAGATCTTTATCGAATCCGCGCTAATGTTATAGGCGTCAATCGTTCTCCACTCTTTATACGAATCGGCATCCGCGTAAGAGATATAAAGATATCTATACCTATCAGGATAAGGATTAGGATCATAAATATTCATGCCAGAGTTGAATATGTCGTGAGCTGGGTTCCATGTGAAGTTGAAGATATCTGCTGATTCCTCATCGACCAAAAGGTGCCATTCGGTAAAGTATAGACTGCCTCTCGAGTCCCAAACATCAAAATATTGCGGGTTGTCGACAATGGCTCCCGATACTCCCGTGGTATTTACAATATAAGAGGAATACGGATCGGTGGAATTATATATGGAAGAATAATTGCCGATGTAAAATTCTTCTATGTGTGTATTCGGATAAAATGACCGATAAATCGAATCGGTGAAGTTGTAATTATCGGTAAGTTCGACAATATATAATGAGTCAATTGTCAAAGTATAACGCGGATCATTGCTCGTTATCAACACATCGGTTATATATAAGAAATTATCAACAAAGAACTCCGGAGCAATTTCGGTGAAGTTGATGTCAAAAATTTCGGTCTTAAATGTATTGGAAAACTCATCGACAAACGGTGTTATATCAATAGAACTTTCCCATGCAACAACGCTCGAACGATCACTGTATAAATCATCTATTGTATAATTGCCTAATAGGGCGATTTCTGCACCGGGAACGTTCCCACCATCGTAAGATATATAATTTTTATTTTGAAGGACCATCTCTCCAATGGTTAGAGCCATAGCTTTATCTATGGAAATATTATACTTCAGAAATATTGCATTGCCGTGGTCAATATGCAGCAGGTTACCGTTCTCATCCTCATAAAACTCAGAAATCGAAACATTATTGATTGTGATTTCATATTTAGGAGAATTTGAGTAAGGATTAATCGTTTCGGTATATTCTCCGATGTTAGTAATATTGAAAATATTATCAAACAACTCATTTAAGATAATTACCTCTGAATTATCAGGATGCACGAGATAGTCCAGATCTAAACTCAAGCACTCGTCAACAAGTGAATCGGAATCCCACTCAAGCCTCTGAATATAAGGTAAGCCGTATTCATAATAATTGCCCTCGAAGTCGGATTCGCTCATGAACACCGGTTTAAATTGGATTCTCGCCGAATTCGATCTATTGAAATATAGTAACTCATCTCCTGCAGGAAGAGTTATCTTAACCTCTCCTGTATCCGAGTCGATAAATTCTGGATATACGAGATAACTGTAAAGTTCCGTGTCAAGATTGATTATAAAACTTACGTCGATGTATTTGACCACGTCAAGATTGAATACTCCCATTCTCATAAATAATGCCTTGTAATTACTCCAACCGTAATCGGAATCGTCCATTTCTTCGGGAACATTGAACACTAAAGCGTTAGTCTCGTTTAATAGGGATGTAATTTGCTCAACCTTACCGTTCGCATATATTGAGTTTCGCGTGGAGTTAAATAGGAAGTAATTACTCTCGAAATTCGGAATAAGAGCTCCCTCTTCTGCCTGAGTTGTAGCCCAATTATTGAATGTGAAAGTGTTGGTTATTAAATTCTGAGTGAAATCGTGGTAATAATGGTACTCATTATGCGGTTCGGCTAAGATTGTAACATAAATCGTTTGATTTTCTTCTAATTTCTCCATTCCCATATCTACATCTGGAAGGGATAATGGATCTTCCCAAACAATAGTAATAACACCATCTGAATATGAGAAATCCGTTCCGTAATCCAACCAATTCCTATCATAAGTGCTATTATAGTAATAAACTACGATAACGGGTTCATCGAGTAGTTCGTCCGATACGGGAACATTTATATTACCTATTGTAAAAGTATTTTCGGTCTTCTCTCCTACATTGAAATCGTATAGGAAATCGAGCTTCTCGGTTAATCGGTATCGCATTACCACCTTATAATTCTTGAATACCGTCATGTTGTAATATAACGGTGCAATGATCGAACCCCCTGAAAGTGGGCGGTATTTGGTCGTAAATCTCATCTCCCAAGGCTGAACAATGGCAAAAATATGCTTTGATTCGACTAAACCGCCTCTGGTCTTATATTCGTAATTTATCGTAAATTTCTCGCCTATTGCAAGTCTTCCGGATGTTTCAATATATTCTTTAAAGGTGATTATATTATCTTCAATTGATTCAATATAGCTATCTAAAAATAGAATCTCTTCTCCATTTCCCTTGAAAATTTTGAAACTATCATAATTTGCGCCGTAAAGAATATCCGAATGCTCAAGTTCGTATGTATAAGACTGCTTTAAATAAAAATATTGCAATGTTACGTTGGTGTTATCGAAACTTGGAGTATGGGCAAAAGTATTTTCTCTCAAAATAAAGGTGAAATTGTTCTCAACGCTATGGCTCCAAGAACTTATGTAGAAACTGGCCGAAAGGAACTTCTCTCCAACTGTTGTATTAGCGATAAGTCCGACGGGATGGACATCGTTCCATCTACCCTGAAAGTCGCCTCCGTTTGTAAGATCTACTTCTACAAACACATCTCCCGAGCCGAAGTTTTCAAATTCAAATATGGTGAAATTATATTCACTCGGATAGAACTGAAATTCTTCTACTGCGGAAGATTTGAAGTCAGAAAGCGGTGCATATTCGTTCAAGTGGTAGTATGAGCAGTAAAAGGGTGTGTCGTGCGTCAAATCTGGATGGTAAGGATAGGCATTCCAATCACTTGGTTGAGTATGGAAGTTAAATTTCCAATGAAGCGTGGAATTATAAGTTCCTTCTAAAGTTGCAATATCATAATCTTGTCCTTTCCTAAACTCATAATCGATATGGAAATCAATTTGGACCGTATTTTCTCCAACTTTATCTTTAACGGTATCAATAGAGGAATTGAAGTCGATATACATCTTTCCGAACTCATCAAACCTCATGTCATATCCTATAGAATCGCCTACACCAACTATATTCTGCGGTTCATTCATCGTTGTTGTATCATAGATACCGTCGTAATCGCTCTCTAAAAGCGAATATCCTTGCAACCCTTCAGTCCAACCGTAAGGCTCAGAAATAGAATCGATATAGGAGTAGTCAATAAAATTAATACGCTCGGTATGGTTCGGAAGCATAATCGCGAAAATTATATCATCAGGAAGCTCTCCAGGATCGGTTATGATTTCTCCGGAAGTATCCAAATCAACTCTGTGGTGCATAAATAATTTACCTTCGATGGTTATATCATCTCTTGTTAAGGGAGTCTCCGATAGGAAGAAATTGTCTTCGTTATAATCACCGAAATCGAATACGGAAGGATTATCAATTATATATGGATCAAACGGCCAATTCATATAAAATCTACGGTCTTGGACGTATCTCTCTCCGGTCGGAGTTGTTCCTCTGCCTTTATATAAATCAACCGTTCCTTCTAAATATTGAGGTTCGTCTAGACCGTAACAGTTTAGGTGGAATCCGATCGAATCTACCAGCCTACGACCGTGTTCAGCTAAAGATTGGAATGAGTAATCATCTCCGAGGCGTTCAAACTCAATTAAATCGGTCGTGTCGTCCTTGTATAACCTCACTAACTCGCCGAATCCATCAAATCCTTCCACCCCTATGGTCATCCAACTACCGTCGGGGACAACATAGGTATCGTTCAATTGTGCGGTAAATATCTGGACGTAATGGTTTGAATTGATGATATTTTTTACATTTAATTCGCCGTATCGTCTTCGAGGTTTGTATGAGGTCGATTCCAGGAGCCTATCATCGGCCAAATAGTCCATATTATCAATGAGAAGATGAGTTAAAGACTTCGATTCATCACCGAAACTTGACACATCAAGATAAACATCGATCATTGTATATCCCTTAGCGTTAAATATCGGCATTAAGTCTATATTAAACTCGTGCCTTTTTTCTCCTGAACTTACATTAATGATCTCAAAATCGACGTATAAATCGCCGTCTTCATCAAGAATCGAGAACATTGCAAGTATGGGCTTGGTGTCCTCCGAATATTCGGCAAGCATGCAATCGTCAAAATAGAACGAGCCGTCAATTTCAGCCGAGTGTAGGAGGGGTATTCCTTCAAAAACCAACCTTCTTTCGAGAGTATTGTTTGCATCTAAATCTAAGTATAACTTCGGATTATTTAAATCTAAAATATCTTCGGTATCTGCATCCATTTCAAGCAAATATAATGGATCGTAAGCGGTCTCGGTATTATAATATTTAAGATAGTTGCCTTGATGGAATCGCGATAATTTCCTTGCCGAATTGGAGATGTTCATTCCCGGCATTTGATATCCTAAGTCCAAATAGTAATCAACAACGCCGTAATGGACATAAATTGTATTAAACGGAATTAATGCGAGGTCTACTTTTATCCTATTGGTTGTTCCGTCCAAATAAATTGAATCTATTCCGACAATATTATTATTCTCATCCGTGATATTATAGATAATAAAATCGTTATTATCTAATTCTAAGTTATCAAATGTGCAATTCAGATATATAATATCGCTTCCTTTCCAAAGGTGAGTCTCGTTAAATTGTGCGTAATGTCGTCCCAAAAATTCCGGTCGTTTCTCGAAACTTAGGTCCAAATATCCGCCGGGAATGTCAAGCAAATATGAACTCTCGAAACCCGATTCTTCGTTGAACTCAAACTCCAATACTCTCGAATTATCAAATGTGAGCATATAGGTAATTTCTAACTCCGAATTATTATCAAGACACTCCGGAGTTAAAATATCGATTGTATAATCATTCTCTACCGAAATAGAATAATTAACTCCTTGTTCAAGCTCTACCTCTTCATCATCTTTTCTCCCCTTAACAAAAACAACGGCTAAACTCAATAAACCTATTAAGGATAAAATTATATCGGCGGGGCTTAGTCCGTATTGTAAAATATCATCCGAGAAGTTAAATTCTCTGGTTACTCCGTATTCATTATCAACCTCATCCGAACCGATCTTAATTTCTTCAAACGGCTCAGAATTCTCATAAGAATAATATAACATAACATCATCTCTATTATTAGATGAAACGACGGACAAGTTGAGAACATATAACCGTTGAGTTCTAATATTTTCGACCATATCCAGCTCGTTATATGTACAATCTGCGGATATATTTAGGCGTACCCTGCTATTTCCCATCAGGAACTGCCCGTCCGCACCGAGTCCTATATCTATATAATAAAGCCCATCATATTTTAGAGATCTCAAAGGAATACCGCTCTTGAGAGGGATCCACTCGCCCCAAGTACTGTCGCTCTCGTTATAAACTTGGGCTGAAATGTCGATAAACATATAATCTTGCAGACCCGAATCGTTATGAAGGGTGGTGAAATACCCGATTAAGTGGGGATAGACATCTTCATAAACCATTTGTTCCTCTCCTATGAACCCCCTTCCCCATCCCGAAGTATACCAGTTAATCAAATCTAACTGAGTTGATTTTTCTCCGAACTTCATGAAATTTTTCGGGCGTACCTCCAATATACTGAATGTTCTATACTCCTTTGTATATAATCCCTCATACACACGGAAATTCACACGATAAACTCCTGGCAATAAATCGTCCATATCGACCTTATCGAATGTAATTGTCGCAAAACCCTCGGAATCGATATATTCCGATTGGATAATATACTGGGAAAATACATTATTTCCGTAAAAATCGGTTATGGTGCATTCAACCGTGGTCCCTGCTAGTTTATCCCAATGGGAATTATCTTCGGGGATTAGTGCTGATGAGTTGTATTGCTGAGATAATGTGTATGTCGGCTCGAACTTTCCGCTGGGGATCGTATCGGCTTCACGGAGCTCCACATCAAAAGCAAAATCGGCAAGCTCTTCCTCATCTTCCTCAACTTCCATTCCGTATTGATAGACAAGTAAATCGGGTACTCCTAACATTACGTTCTCGGGATATAGAGTAATTAATCCCTCTGCGTATGCGGGACTATAGGTATTTATTTGGGAGAGGTCAAAACCTTCCAACTCGCCGATCCGATCGGTATTAAAGACCTTCTCGCTTGAAGAGCAGTATAGATTGTCGGGATTATTTATCGCCATCTCGTCAATACTTCCGAGCGGGGTTGAGAAGACCCTGATATATAATTTTCGGTCATCCAAAGAATCAAATGAAAATGCACCACTCGGCGACATTATCTCGGAAAAAATCGTTTCGAAATCTTCCACATATCTCTCATTAAAACTTAGGTTGAAAGATACCATGCCGTACTCATCGGTAATGGCATAATCCCAGATATAACTGCAGTAGAGTCCATTGCTACCGTGATATACTTCGGGTCTTGTATACATTCTCGAACGGAGTGCATTATCATCTCCCGGACCGCTTCCTATGTAGTTATCTCCGTCCCAATAATATATCGGTCCCAATACATCAGAATCAAAATACCGTCCGTTCTTATATTCCCAACTGGTCAGTTTATATTGGTCTATCGCACGGGGCTTCCAGCCTACTTCAATCCAAATGATTTGATTAGCAACACCTGACCCAAATGAAGAGGTTGAACTGGTTCCAACAGCGCTTTCGGATAGAGTAGGATCCAATAATTCGGATAATCTAAATTTAAGTTCAATATTATCAAGAACATATTCGTGTAAATCTAAGTAAGTAAATGGTCTTCCTTCTTCAAGAGTTAATTCGGGAACCGTTGCGGTGGAATATTCTCGCTCAAGGAAAAATCTGGTATTTTCTACTCCATCGGACATAATATCGGGAATGAATTCCAATTTGGTGGGCAATCCTTCCACGTGTAAGAAGAAGATTTGGTCAATTGAACCGGAGATATTATAGACAGGATTAAAAGTATCATAGTCAACTTCATATTGATTACCATCAAAATCGATAAGTGAGCTCGGTAGATACGTTAATTTCATAATTCGTGTCTCTCTTAACGGGAAGGCAAAATCATATTCTGAAATAAGGAGTTTTGTGTCGAAAGAGTAGATTAAACTCGATTTTAAAGGTATTTTTCTAACCGGAATCCATTTTCCATCATAATCTAATATTTGTAGGATTAGATTACTCACTAAATCAACATTTTCTTTAAGATATTCGACATATTTTGATTCTTTATATGAATATTTCCTGAAATAGACCAGTTTTTCAACATAAGAAACATTTTCAAAAGAAACAGGTATTATTGGTTTGCCTTGATTTACCCCATAGCTTAGCAGTAGTTTGGTATTAAAGGCAATCAGTCTATTCTCATCGGAAGTCCAGTTAATCTTAAGAACAAATCGGTTAGAATATTCATTACTATAATATTCATTATAATCAATCCATACATCTTCAATAATGGAACTCTTATATTGCAAAATTCCATTTTGAACATTATAAAGAGGTGTGATCAAGTTATAATCAGATCTATTGATAAATTCTAAAAAGAAATTATCTCGATCAATAAAATCTGATTCTCCAATAAGTCCGTGTAGGTCAATTTCATAAGAAGACAAAGTTTGAGAATTGATGGGGTCGATTGCTTGATAATGAATTAACTCACGCTCTCTGAATGAAGTGGAATTATCAAGAACTAACCCTTTTAATTCCAAAATATCTCCGTAGTTTAACTCCATGTCTATTGTAAGTTTATAATCCAAATTTTCGTCAAGCGAGATATCTTTCCTGGATAACAATTTTATTCCATCGGGATCGAGAGGCATTGGCAGTAAATAAACATCGTATTTATTAGTGGAATTAACATTTTCCAAAAAAAATCCTTCATGGAAACTCAATTGCAATTTATAATCCCTAATTGGTTCGATTATCTGAAATTTACCCGTATATTTTTGCATTGAATGATCCCAAACCAATGTTGAGAATCCCAGAAGAGTCTTATTTAAATTATCGAAAAGCCCAACTGTTGGTGTTACAATTTCCTCAAACATCGGAAATAACTCCATCTGGCTGTTTATTCTAAAAGAAAACTTTAACCATTCTGAAAAATAAACCGTATTTGAAGAAGGAGGCTCAATTAATAAATCACCGTTATTATATACTTCCAAATCGGTAATTTGTGTAGAAATCTTATTTATCTGTATGTTGTTTAAGATGTTCTTAAACTTGCCTTCGAGACAGTAAAAATCATCAATAGATAATGATAAACTGCTATTTTCAACCAGAATATTATAAATTTTAATGTCAGATATTCCGAAAATTTGATATGGGAAATTAATTATTGTAAAATTACAATTTCCCCTGAAATCTTCTATACTACCTGGCCAAATATCGGCATCAAAAATCGTAAAACTAATCGAAGCTAAATTACTAAGGATGAACCTATTAAGGCCATTACCCGCCTCCAATCTCATAAAGTCTATATATACCGGGATCTCTAGCATTTGCGCCAAACCGGGAAATGTCTTTAAGTAATCTCCCGAATTAATGAAATATTTATCAAAATCTAAAGTATTCATTCTATGTTTAAATATATTTCCGTTTAGATCCCTTAGTTCAATGACCAAATCTTCGATTGTACAGTGGGTGCTGTAGATATTTGGGATTAAGATCTTAATGAAGATACCCTTGAATTGAGTATTTTTAAGAATTGAACTATAATCGGAACCCCAATACTTCAAGTAGATTTTGTTGTTTTGAACATTCATTAAATCTAAGTTAAGACTCTCATTGCAGTAAATAGTTCCGTTTTCATGAATAATTAATTCTGACGAATTAAATACATATTTCATATCAGAACTATTGGTTTCAGGATTCCATGTATAACAATAAATCTCAATTGTATGTAAATAATCGAAAAATCGAGTTGTTGATATCTCAGATATATCAATTATCGCTAATTTCTCCTCTTGAACGGTTTGAGTTAGTACCATGGGTTGTCTAATACTGGCATGCTTAGCCAATGCATAATAATCGCCGTTAGAAGAATCCCAAATTTGGTCTTGATCGATTATAAAATTAGATTCTAAAGTGCCACCAAATAAACTTTCAGAAAATGTTACCAAATCAAATAAATCATTATAATATATTTTATAGGATTGTGAAGAGGCGTCCCAAACTACGTTATCCAGATTATATCCATCTGCTCTTAATAATATGTTTTTATCTTTAATTTCCGAGCCATCGGGACCAATTATTGTGAAATTAAGGAAATTTTCAATACCATTATAAAGATCATCAACATTAATTGTGTAATCTTTCATCCCTATTGAGAACTGATCAGAAATATTTATCTTAGGGCTACCACCTTCATACGAATATAAATCTCCGAGATATGAATCGTTTATTGCTATATTTCCAGCCGCATCAATTGCTCTGAAATAAATCATATAGTAATACTGCGTTGAATCATAAAAATTTTGGTTCGGAGCTCCCAATTCAAACAATATTGTGAAATTTTCATTTAATTCTTTAAAACCTGTATTAAAAACGAGATTATCATAAATATCATAGATCTTGACTTGATAACTCTTTTTTATGATATCATCATAATAATAAGAACCGTGATCTATCGTCCCTTCAAGGTTATCCGAACAATAAAG
>Ga0209986_10001764_pt1 | contig 20495 bp, 28 predicted proteins | sample BlataG_FD_183168 | JGI IMG/M metagenome (GOLD analysis project Ga0209986, IMG submission 183168) | Deep subsurface microbial communities from Black Sea to uncover new lineages of life (NeLLi) - Black_00105 metaG (SPAdes) (version 2) | ecosystem: Environmental > Aquatic > Marine > Oceanic >... | reverse complement strand
AACGGATTATTACAAGAAGAAGGCATAGGAAAAGATTATACTATAAGCGGGAAAGTTATAACATTTTCATCCACTCCTGTGCTGGGAGATACTTTAATAATTTATTATAGGTCGTAAAGACCAAGCAAATTATTAATTTTAGAAGGAGGTTATTAACATGGCATTAAATACAGCAATAAGGGGAGCTCAAATTGCAGATGCTACAATAACTGTTACACAGTTAGCAAATGATGCAGTAGAAACTGCTAAAATTAAAGCCAAGAACGTTACATTGGCAAAACTAGAAGATGGTACTGACACTCAGTTGATTATTGTTGGTGCTGGTGGGGTTCCTGCTTATCAAACAGTAACAGGTGACGTTACTGTAGGTAATACAGGAATAACTGTTATTGGGGCAACCAAAGTAACAGACGCTATGGTAAATGATGATGTTGCTACAGGTTTAGCAGGAGATGGTTTGGCCGCTACTGCCGGGGTTATAGCACTAGATTTAAATGAATTAACTGGAGCAGTTATAGACGTGGCCAATGATAGTATAGCTATAGTTGATGCAAACGATTCCAACACTTCTCGTAAAGAAGCTTGGGCAGATATAGCAACTGCTATAGCTGGGTCTGGTATAACTGCAACCGCAGGAGTATTATCTGCTGATGCTGTAACAGATAATGTTTTAGAATCGGACATTTCTTTTGAAGATGAGTCTGCTAATTGTGATGGCATTGAAACTGCATTTACTTTATCAAACACCCCATTGGCTAATTCATTACAGGTATATTTAAATGGATTATTACAGCAAGAAGGTTCTGGAGCAGATTATACTTGGGCAACTACTACAGTTACCTTTGCTACTCCACCTGAAACTGGCGATATTTTGTTAATACATTATATTATTGATAATGCGTAAATAAAAACAATAGGAGAGGGGGCTATTCCCTCTCTCCTATATAAAAATTAAAGAAAAGATAATTTATGAAACTCAAAGGTAAAGCTGTAAAGAAAATAAAACCCGAAAAAAAAGAAAAGATGCAAAAGACTTTAGACACTATGAAAACTACTAGAGCAAAATATAATGCTAATTTGAAAAAAACCATAGAAGAAAAACATAAGTGGGCTTTAGAAGAAATAGAAAAAGGCGAATTACAAATACAAGCTATAAAAATACAATTAGCTAAATTAACAGGAATAATATTATTTGCTGAAGATTTATTAGAGGAAAAAAACAATGGTTGAACGACATACTCGCATTCGAGCCGCTCAGATTTCTAGCGTACTTCCAGATGATTTAGAATCAACGAATGTTCTTGGTTCTGGTATAGATGGCTATTTGGCCAGTTATGATCTTTCTACTGAAAAATTTACTTGGTTAGATCCCAATGATATTGTGATTGGAGGGTATGATCTTGCTTTTGATTCTGGTGACTTATCTTCTTCTGTATTAACTGTTACTCATAATTTAGGTAAAAAAATTGTAACAGTAACAGTTTATGATAATAGTGATGAACAAGTCATTCCTACTAAGGTTACAGCAACTTCAACTACTGTTGCTACAGTTGATTTAACTGATTTTACTGTAACGGGCACGTGGAATGTAAGGGTTCATTGATATGAGATCAAACATAGCCCCACAGGGGGCTGCCAACAATTACATGCAACTTATATATGAGAATACACTTTCAAGTGCAAGCAACTCAATTAATATAACTGGGCTAACGGGAGATACTGCCGAAATATATGAATTAGTCATATCGTCACAAACAGACTATGATGGTACAACGTATGGTTATTTTGCGTTCAATTCTGATTTTTCACTAGATAAGGGTATTCAAAGAATAGCTGCGGCTGATACAACAACATCGGGATATGAGGCAGTAGATTACAATATATTTGGTTTATTCAACACAGATGCATTAGATCGTTCTGGATTTTCTCATACACTTATTTATGCAAAGTCTGGTGTTAGCAGGTTTGTTATAACAAGTATGGCCATTCACATAAATGCAACAAGCATAAACCATTATCTTGTGCTTGGTGGTGTTTGGGATAATTCTGCTGATGAAATCACAAGTATAAACATCAACACTACACAAGCAAATGGGTTTGGTATAGGTTCTTACTTTGCGTTATATGCGAAGGGGGTCGTAGCATGAAAATAGGAAGCATAGAAGGTATGGTCGATGGATTATTTCAAGTTGTTTATGATAGCGGTGTTTTGAGTTCTGCATCTACATCTTTTACTGTATCTAATTTAGAAGGCAATACAGCAGAAGAATATATGATTATATATAAAGTGGTTAATAACTATAATGGGGTTAATACGGTTTATGTGAGGTTTAACGGAGATACGGGTGCAAATTATGGTCGGCAGAATTTTTTTGGTACTGGCACGTCTCCTTATGCTATTCGAAGAACAGGTCAAACTATTTGGCATTTATTGTATAATACTACATTAGATTATACTTCGTTTGGTGTTTTAAAAATGACCGCCAAATCTGGCATACCAAGATTGGGTAAGACTATTATAGGCGAAAGCATGACAGGCACAACACCAACTTATGTTGAAGGATGCAGTTTTGTTTGGAACAATACCGCAGACGAAATAACATCTATGACCTTCGGGGCCACAGGAACAGACGGCATTGGTGTTGGGTCACAATTTATTATAGTTAAAAAGGTTCAAATAGATGCCACGAAAGTTGGTGACATTGAACCACAAGGTAAAATAGATGGTGCTTGGGAACTTATTGCTGAAACCAACGTGGGCGCATCTGGAGACGATATTATTAATTTTACTTCATTGGAAGGTGATACTGCTTGTATTTATAGAATAATAGCGTATCACATACAATATGCTGGTGGATCAGGTGGTGTTTTTTTAAGACTCAATTTTGATAGCAGTGCAAATTATGGTAGGATAGAAATGAAATCAACAAATGCTGCTATCAGTGTTTTATCATCTTCAGGATCGGGGTTCATGGAAGCTCTTTCGTGGGGGGGTGCAGATTCTCTTAATTTTTGTGATACTTATATATATGTTAAATCTGGTTATGAGAGGTTGGCCGTTAGCCAATTTATATTTAACTGTGCCGGCGAAGATGTCGAAACAGTCGGATTAGGTGCAGGTATATGGAGCAATACAGCTGATGAAGTAACGTCTATTACTTTGAGTGCTTCTGCGAGTGCTGACATGATGGCAGAGGGTTCTCATTTTGAATTATGGAGATTAAATCTTTAGGAGATTGTTATGGATAAAAATATGTGTCCAGATTGTGTGTGGGTAGAAATGGAGAATAAAGCCAAACATTCTACGGTAAAAGCCTATTCGTTAAAAACCGAATGTTCTGCTTGTAAAACAAAGCGTTCTGCTTTGGCTTCTGCAATGGAAACTCAAAGGGTAGAAGAAGAATATCAAGCACGAAAAGCTAAATTAATCAAAGATAGAGCGGACGAACTTGCTATTATAGAACTAAAAAAAGATGGTGTATTGGATGAAGATGGCGAAATAATAGAATCTGAATTAATAAATTAATACAAGCGAAAGAACAATTAATGATAACTCTGTATAAAAATTATACTTATTATTTTGAGTCATCTATTATAGACATAGATGGAGATTTTGCTTATGGTTCTGGAATTACAATGGACTACGAAATTATAAAAAGCTCAGACGAATCTTTAATTGATTCTGGTTCAATGGCCCAAGTAGGTAATATATATAAAGTTCCTTACACATTTACTCAAACAGGAGAATATAGAATAGAATATACTACTCCGCTAGGATATTCAAATGGAATGGAAGAAATATTAGTTCTTGAAGAAAGTCAGAGTCCAGAAATAATAGTAGAAAAATTAAATAGAATATTAGGATTATCTCAAGAGAATTATAGAGTGTTAAATCCTGTATATGATAGATTTCATAATTTAGTTAGCAGTATCATAAAGATTTATCCAACTTCTGCTGATGTAGATGCTGATACCAATGCAACTGCTTCTTATCAGTTGACAGCTACTTATAACAAGACATTAATGTCATCATATAAAGTGAATTTATTGCCATGAGAAGATGTATAGACTGTAATAAAACACTAACAGGACACGATAAACCTTTAAGATGTCGTTCTTGTGCCCAAAAAATAAATAAAAAAGGAATTTAAATGCGTGTTAGGGGTTTAAGTTTAATAACTAAAGGGTTTGCAAGTTTCACTAAGGGAATTGCTCTTGCGACCAAGGGAATTTTAAGTTGGAAAAGAGGTGGGGGAGAACCTCCTCGACCCAAGACTGTTAAAAGGTCAGAAGAAAATCCGTTTTTAAGATTTTATAAAGTAAAGGGAAAGAAACTATATTCTATATCGTATATATACGATATAGTAGGGAAAAAAACAATTCTTGTTTCTTTGTTTTATAAAACTATAGGTAAAAAACAATTTAAATTCAATTTAAACAAACCAATTAAAGGTTATAAATCTTTTTCTATATCATTAAAATATAAATTAGAAGGAATAAAAAATATTCCTTTTAAATTAGTTACGGTAATAAGTTCTGCTTTAACTATTAGTAAAATTAAAGATATAAAATTAAAATTAAACATAAGCGGAAAGAGAGATAGAGATAAAATAATTACTGTTCTTGGAATATTAGATATATAAGGAAAATAATATGCGACCAGCTTTTAATAACATAGAAAAAGATTTTACTGTTTCTGGAATAAAATCTCATGGTGGATACAAATATGTACTGCTAGTAGGGTTTTCTGGACAGGCTATTATCAAAAGATTTGAAGACGTTACTAACCCGTCTACAATTAAATTTGTTTATAAAGAAGAAGAAACTACTATAGATACGTTTTGGGCGAATTATACTTCATATACTTATGAATGGATTAGCGGTTTAAAAAACGATTAAGGAATAAAACATGGCATACATATATTTATTTAATGCTTTATCTGGAGAATTTGATCTCGTTAATGATAGTTCGGGTGGAACTTTAGCTCAAACATTAGTTTTAGGAAACGTTACCGGAGGAACTAATATAATAGTTACTGTAGGAGATAAAATAACTACAGACACTATAGAAGAAACTGGTGTGGGCAGTGGAATCACATTTAATAGTGATTTGAATATCAACAGTAAAGATATTATATCAATTAATAGTTTTACCTTGAACGCTATTGCCGCTCCTGTTCATTCAGAAGGACTGCTTTTTTATGATACTGCTACAAAATCTTTATCTATGTATAATGATGAAGCAGATATTGCTTTACAAATAGGACAAGAATCATATGTTAGAGTAAGAAATGAAACCGGAAGTACCATTGGTAACGCACAAGTAGTATATATTTCCGGGACTAACGGTGCCCCTTTAATCACAAAAGCACAGTCCAATAGTCTCGCTACTTCTATAGTATGTGGTGTAACTACACATTCAATCGAAGATAATACTTATGGTTATTTAACAAGTTCTGGTGTAGTTCACGAAGTTAATACCTCCTCCTTTCTTGCTGGAGACATGTTATATTTATCAAGCTTTTCTGCTGGTGGAGTTACAAAAACAAAACCAACAGGTTCAAACTATGTAGTCCCTATAGGTCAAGTCGGAGTAGTCGATGGTTCGGAGGGTACTGTTATAGTTAAAATTGGAAGACCTCTAGATGTAGTTGATGTAGTAGGAGCAATGGGAGATTTAGTAGATGATACTACCCCACAGTTAGGAGGGGATTTAGACCTAAATGGTAAAAACATAGACTTCCCAACAACAGCCGACATAAGCGATTGTTTAGATGAAGACGACATGGCCTCTGATTCCGATACTAAGATTTGTACTCAACAAAGCATTAAAGCTTACACAAACAATAATTTTACAATGAGAAGCGAATGGTTGCAAAATGGTATAGTAGATAAGGCAGATTCAACACTTGCTTTTAATGATGGAAGCAGAGTTTTTACTATTAATAGAACTGGTGCATCTTTTGATTATTATATCCAAGGGGTAAAATATACAGTAACTACAGACAATGTAGTTGGCACCAATACTGTGACACTTACAGATAGTGAAGGACTTTGGGTTATATATTATGATGGGGCGGTTTTATCTTCTATTCTGAACCCCAGTCATTCACAATATGAAGATGTAATAATGACAAAATGTATTGTTGGAGTAGTTTACTATGATGCTATTAACAATAAAGGAATATTATACGAAGAAAGACATGGATTTACAATGAGTCCTTGGACACATAGATATTTGCATGGAACTATAGGAATGGCATATACTGGTGGATTGGGGCTTGGTGATTTCAACATAGGTTCGGGAAACAATAATATTGATGCTCAATTTAGTATAGCTTCTGGTGAATGTTATGATGAAGATTTAGAAATAGAAACAAACACTATTAACTCTACAACTGGAACAAATATATTTTATTTAGACGGAACAGATTGGAGATGGACTACACAGACTAACTTCAAATGTATGACGTTTGATGGGACAGATACTACAAGATTAGCTTATAATAATTCTGGAGTTTTAACTGAAGTAACAAATACTCGATTTGTATTATTGCATGTTTTTGCTACTAATGCTTACGATGGAAATCCAATAACTATTATCGGACAGGCACAATATTTATCTCGCAGTTCAGCAAGAGACGGAGCGGAGACAGAAATAAGCAATTTAGTATTAGGAACACTTCCTTCTAAAGAAATGAAACCTATAGCATCTATAATATATCAAACAAGAGATTCTTATAATAATGATGTTAATGCAAGAATAATTCAAACTGCTTCTGGAGAAAATTATGTAGACTGGAGAACAACTCCCCTGTCAGCGGGAGTATCTGCGGGAGATCATGGCTCTTTAGGTGGACTGGCAGACGATGATCATCCTCTTTATAGTAGTTATGAACTAACTTTTGATGATGATGATTTATCTAGCGGAGGAGTTTTATCGGTTACACATGACTTAGCCAGAAAGTATGTCCAAGTAACAATTTATAATAACAACGATAAGATTATATCACCAGATGAAGTAGAAGCTATAGATATTAACAATATTAATATAGATTTATCTTCGTATACTCCTATAACTGGTTCTGGCGAAGAATGGAATTTAGTAATTAGATAAGGAAACAATTATGAGCAAAAAACTTACAAACATAGAAGTTTCTGAATTTCTAAGAGATTTCAAAAGCAATTCTACGATAGAGTTGCTAGAAAGCAAAAAGAGCAAGACATTAGAAAAGATTGCAGAGACTAGAGGCATAAAGCTAGAGGGATCAACAGATTTAGCAGGATTTAAAATCAAATACGCCTTTGCTGAAAAGGCAAATAAAAACGGGGCTATTCTTGCTAAAAAACCTTTACTAAAGTCTTTACCTAGTATGATAGGCAAGCCTGTTGATATTGATCACGATAGAGGCTATGTTGTAGGTCATTTTATTGATTATTCTTATCAGCACGAAGATGATAGTGTAATTGCTACTGGAGTTTTTTATAAATCAAACTTCGGAAAAGAGTGGGAAAAAGCAAAGAGACTTTTTAAATCTGGAAATCTTAAAACTTCATATGAAGTGTGGTGTCCTCAAGATAAGAGAACAAATAACGAAGACGGAACATATACATTAGAAGAGATAGAAATAGCTGGTGGGGCTATATTATTTGATACCGAACCCGCTTTTGAAGATGCTGACGTTTTAGAAATAGCTAAAAAAAATATAGAAGAGATGAATAAAGATTTAGTTTTTGCTAATGTAGATAAAAAAGAATATATAACTTCTAGCACAACAATAGAAGCTAAGAAAGTTATTTGTAAAAACTGTGGAGCAGAAAACTCTAATTTCTTCGATAAACAATTTACTTGTATAGAATGTAAATCTATTATAGACGAAGAAGGTACTGTTATATATCCTGCTCAGAAAATAGATTTTAAGTTGAACTGTGCTTGTGGTGCTAGAGATTGGATTGTTCTAAATGATAGAGAACTATCTGCTGATATAAAATGTAAACAGTGCGAGAATAATTTTGAAATTTCTTTTAAAGTAGAAAAAGATGAAATGAAAAAATTCTCTTTAATATATGCTAAAAATATAACATGTCCTCAATGTAATAAACTCATTGAAGTTATAGGATCTGCTAACATAAATAGTCACGGAATATCTTGTTCTAACTGTGGATTAGAATTTGTTCATAATAAAAGTATAAAGAAAAAAAGAGTTATATCTAAAGTTGTAGCTAAAGGAGATAAAAATATGAAAAAAGAAGAAAAGGTAGAAGCTCAGGTTGAAGAAGCTTCTGAAGAAGTAACGGAAGAAGCTATTGATGTTTTACAGGAAACTCAGGAAGAAGTTACTGAAGAGATTCAAGAAGAAACAACGGAAGAGGTTGTTGAAGACGTTCAAGAAGGGGCTGTAGAAGAAAATGCAGAAGCAGTTGAAGAAGTTGTAGAAGAATCTGAAACTTCAAACGATGAAACTGTATCTGAGACTGTAGTTGAAGCAGAAGAAACAGAGACAGAAACTCAAGAAGAAGTAACAGAAGAAGTGGTAGAATCTGAAGCAGTTTTAAGTATGAGAGAAGAAATTAAAGAATTAAAAACAGCTAAAGAATTGTTAGAGTCTAATATGGACAAGCTGGTAGAAAGAAGAATTAAACTAGGAGAAACAGAGCTTTCAAACGAAGACATTTTAGACGAAGCAAAATATGGCTCTGCTCTATTACAAAAAGAGAACGCCGCTTTAAAACAAAAAATTGCTTCATTAACCGGTACTGAACTAGAAGAAGCTTCTGTAGAAGAAGTAGATTCGGTAACCCCAGCAGATATTGTAGAAGCAAAGATTACCGAAGAAAAGCCACACGCTGCAAATAGAGAAAAGGTAAACAAAATAGCTTTTCCAGAAAATTATTGAGGTAATACAAAACAGTACAAGAAAAGATAAAATTGTTCGTTAAAGATAAAAACAAAAAAAGATAAAAGTTATAGGAATAAATACCGTAGGGCATAATACGCTGGGACACAGCGGAATTAACGCTTGTGGAGATGGTTCGTTGGAACTGTCGTCGAAGCAAGAAAAAGAATGCTTAGTAAACTAAGCAGAAGCCATGGGGCTTGCCCCGTGGAGTGTCACAGAAAAGAATAAAAATTCTAACAAAGGAAATAATAAAATGACTTTACACATTTTACAAGAAAAGGCAATGGAAATTGCCCAGACTTTGGGTGAACCCATTAATACACAGCTTCCTGTTCCTGTAGAACTACAGGCTATGGCTGATGTATCAATAGTAGACCCCGGAGAAAAATTATTCAAGTTTAGCACTCTTGATAACACAGCAGACGTTATTTTGGATGTAGACGCTAACGGGTATATAACAACCGTTAAAAGAACTCCTCTTGGCGACACTGCTGTTAGTTTCAAAGGGCTTAATTCTAAGCTTGAGTATCTTGAAGTAGACGAAGTAATGAACTCTCTTGATCTTACTACTATTGGTAGAAGGAAAGAATCTATTACTCGTGGAATGGACAAAACCGAAGTAAAGCTTATTTTCGATGCAATCTTGAGTGCAACGGGAAGCTATCATCCGGGCGAAACTTGTCAGGAATTTACAGTAGGATCTGCTGATGATCTTTACGATGTAGTCATAGGAATGAAACAGTATATTGAAGATTATGGCGATAAATTTTTGCTTATGTGCGGTACTGCTTTTAAGAATGGCATTGATACATATGATAAAGACAATGTAACGTCTTTTAATTATAATATCGAGCTTATTGATCGTTTTGCTAAAGCGGGCATTGAGGTAATGAAAATTTTTGGTCAGGTTTCTAATGTTTCTGGTGAAACCGAATCTGCATTGATGAACACAAACAAAGCAATTCTTTTGGCTAGAAATTCTAGAATAGCACAGGGTAAACCTGTTAAGTTTGCTAGACGTAGAATCTCTCCTAGTATTGCCGAGTGGATGGGTGCTGACGTTGATACAGCTCAAAGAGGTATGGTAGTTGGACATACTCCTGTGATCGTTGAATCGACTGGTGCTAAGAACGTATTGGCTTATAGTATTTATGGCTATGAAAGCATTGCTATGGCAATTACCAACCCGAAAGCCATTGCATATGCGGATGCATCTGTAATTCTTTAGAATTAATTTATAGAGAGGGGGGAATAATCCCCTCTCTCTTGTAATATTAAAACAATAAAGGTAGATAATGAAGTTCAAAGATAAAAAACTTTTAAAAAGAGAACAAAAAGAATTAACGAGTATATCAAATAAATTGGTAGATTATTACGGCGATTTTTATATTACCCACGATAATTTAAGATTATACATAAAAGACAATCTAAATTTACTATTCGAAATGATTGCTAAAGGCGATAAATTATATTGGAATGAAGACAGCTTGGTTTTAATTACTGGATATAGCGACAATTTCAACAGAAAATATTTAAAAATATTAACAAGCGACATTAAAAAATTGAATAAACTATTATCTGAGGTTTTAGATAATTTAAACATATGTCTATATTGTAAAATAAAAAAAGCTAATCCTCTAATAAATTTATTATATGTTATGGGGTTTAAGTTTTTCGGGTCAAGGGGTAAAGAAATGCTTTTATTATATAAAGGAGAAGAACGTGTCACTCTCAACAATCAGAAATAAAATCCGAGCTTTAATTGAGGATTTATCTCAAGCAGACTTTGAAGCTTTCAGTTATAGGGGGGTAGCGGTTTTTACCTTGTCAGAACCCAATATAACCACTATATCAGAAGTAACAAAAAACAGCGTTGCTCTGGGCAGTGGTGATTATAGTTATGATAGTACTTTTAACGAAATAACTATAACAGCTTCTTTAAGCGATGGTGATGTTGTAAAAGTTGAATATCTTTACAATAAATATTCTGATACAGAACTCAATGGATTTATAACTGCTTCCCTTGTATATATTAATATATATTCAGAAAATAATTTTAAATATGACGAAGCAAGTATTAGTCCTACTCCAACAGATAAAGATTCTGATTTAATTTCTTTAGTTTCGTGCATACTTATAAGACCTAATTATCTTGAATATAAATTACCCAACGTAATGGTGAAGTATCCAGAGAAATATTCTAAAACAGAAAAGATTAAACAGATAGTAAATACTTATAAATATAGTGGTGAGGGCGTTACTGATGTTATAACATACACAAAAGCGGATGATTGCTATTATGGAAATTTATGATTTAGAAATAGAAAAAGGCAATACAGAAGATCTAAAATTACTTTTCAAAAGTAATGGTATTGGAATAGATATAACTGATTACACAGTTTATTTTACTGCTAAAAGAAGTTTATCTGATATAGACGCAAGTGCTGTAATTAATAAAAGCATTACTTCTCATTCCAGTGCTACTACTGGTGAGACATTAATAGAGCTTTCTTCTTCTGATACGGATATAACTGTTGGCAGTTATTATTATTCTATAGACGTTAAAGATGATGACAGTGATATTAGAAACTTATTCAGAGGAACATTATTAATCTCTAATCCAGTAAGGATAACAAAATAATGGCTTCTAAAGACACAGAACTAACAGTAGAAATGTATAGAGTAAATAACGTAAAGGTTCATAAAGATTTTAAAACTTATACTATAGATATTGCTGATGAAAAATTAGTAGAAACTACAATTTCAATGATGGCGAGTTAAAATGTATCAATTATTCAGAGAACAGGCTGTAAATATAAAGTTTCATATTGCTAGTGAAACTATAGATGATCCATATGAAAAAACAGTTACATTAACTTATTTGCCTCCTTTGCCTGTTAAAGCAATAGTACAAGATTTGAGTTTTAGTAAGTTACAGTGGATAATGCCTGGAATTAGAGCAGATAAAGCTAAAGAAATTTATATAGAAAAGAAAAGAGAATCTCTGCTAAAAGCTGGATTCTATATTACTATAGGAAACGACAGTACAAAATACGAGGGATATTTAGAAAACGGTACTCTTAAATATAAAGAAGAGGGAGAATATTTAAGATTATATGTTTATAGCAGGGTAGACTGATGATTAAAAAAGTAACTATTACACCGAAGTTTAGTGCTTTGGAAATTATGAGAGATACTTTATATAGAGATATTGAAAGATTAAAAACAGCAACTAAAGTATTGGGCTCTAGCACTCATCAATATATGATAAATTATATAAATAATAATGTTAAAAGAGGTAAAGTTGGAACTGGCAATCTTGCAAGTAATATAACCTATGAAGATTTTGAAACCCCCTTTTGTTATGGGTTTTATATAGGTGATATTAATGTTTTAGATAGTAACGCAAAATATTGGGCAGTAGTTAATTGGGGAGGATATGTTCCCAACTACGGAAATCCGATTTTAGGCAGTTTTTGGGGAGACCCCCCAGATTCTAGTAGAAACGACCAAAGCTTTATAACAGATGGGCAGTTTCTTATGACCCCTAAAAAGCCTATTAGACCTATGAACTACATAGAAGCAACTCAGGCATTTTTAAGGACTAATTTTGACACAGTAATAAATAGAATATAATAAAGGAAAAACATATGCCAGTTTATCGTGCTAGTCGTAATATTGAGGCATCTTTTATAGATTTCTTAACCACTAATTTTGCTTTAGATTGGACAGACGTTACGGTGGAAAAGTCTTTCGCTAGGGTTTACAAGATAGAAATGGCGAAGGGAGAAGCTGTTGTTTGTGTTAGATTAGGAACAACAGAACATGAATTTATTGAAGTCGGAAGCGACAGTACATGGAGATTTCCCAATGTTCTCGTTGATATTTTTGCTACATCAGATGGACAAAGATTAGATTTAAAAGATTATATAGTAAGTAAAATCAAAGGCGGATTACCTTACTACGAATATGTAACAACCAATGGTGCAGTTGATTGGTCTTCTGGGGCTACAGAACAGAGCGGTAGAATTAGAGTTCTAAGCATAGACGACACGCCCATTAATTTTGACAACGATAAAAATATATTAAACAAATATGATAGATATAGGCATTTATTAACAGTTCAAACAAATATTGGTCAAGTTGAATAAAAAAGGAGTGTTATATGAGTTTTAACCCGCAATGGATTACAGCAGTATTATGTATATTAACAACTTTTTTCAATTCAGCAATGTTTGTAATCATTAAATTCAATGATATGAAACATTTTCACAATGAATTTGAAGAATTTAAAAAGAACAACGAAAAGTTTGGCGAAGCCAATAAAAAAGACCACGATAATATTGTTAAGATTTTAAATGATTTAAATAACAGAGTTGCTGTTAGAGAAGGTTTATGTGAGGAACGGCACTCTAAAAAGAATAGGTAAGATAAAACATAGTTTAAGCTAAGAAGAGCTAAAGACTATTTCAGATTTATAAGTTGAAAGGAGAACTTATTATGATTGAAGCTTCTTATTACAGACCAAGAATTTTTCCTATTTCAGGATTAGCAGAGGATGCTGAGATTGATAGGGCACAAGCTATTGACCCTACAGTCAGTTTAAATAGGGAAAAGGTAGAAGAAATTGGTAGAGATGGGGTAGTTGGTTATTTAAAACGAAGCCCTACTGCTACTTACAGATTAACACAATATGAATATGCCAGTATTGAATATTTTCAAAAGATTATAGGAACTACTACGTTAGGCAGTAGCGGACAAACTGGCATTACATTGAGCGATTTTAAAACGCCCTATTATGATATATGTGGATATTTAGTAGACGATGATGGAACGTTTACAGGAACAGTATTATACCCTGCATTAAGAACTGCTGGATTTTCTATTACTATTGGAGACCCCCAAGCTGTTGTTGAGCGTTCATTTGATTTAGTTGGAGACAATTATATTATATGGCAAGATGACAACAAATATTATATTTACGATTCTTATACTGCCGGGTCAGGCGACGACGATGAGCTTTATTTAGGGGCTATCCCACCAGCAATAGATCCAGACGATTCTACGTATATGTATAGAGTTGTCAGGGTTAGATCGGGGGTTACCACAGAGCTTGTAGAAACAACTGATTATACTTATAGCAATGCAACTAAAAAACTTACTATAGTGAGTCCAATAGCTGACGATTTATTCAAATGTTGGTATTCTTCTGGTACTGCACCTACAGTTCAATTTACAAATAACGATGTAGATGTTCCTGCTATTATTGGTGACAGTGTTTCTATATATCTTTATGTTCCTGCTTCTGGTAAACCAGAATCTTCTGATTACCTTTATAGACTTCAGAGCGTTACTTTAGATGTTACTTTTGATCGTGAAGATTTAAGAGAGATTGGAAGCAAAAATGTCGTTCAGCGTGGGGTTAAAGACAAAACGGTTACAGTAACTCTCGGACAGATTCTAGAGAGCTTTACTATAGAAGAAGTTCTAAGAGGAGAGGCTTCTGGTTATGGTAAGCTAGACGTAACAGAGTTAGGCGATGATACTGCTCTTATTGTTAAGTTTTTTGATGATAACGATAAAGGTAGTTTCAAATATGGAATGAAAGCAACTGGCTTGTCACCTACAGAGCTTCGTGGTGGCCCAACTGTGAATGAGTATGTTAATACCGAAGCAACATTAGAAGGAGAGGATTTGACCATCTCTGCTGATGTCAGTATTATCGGTATCTGATTTATAGACTCTCTATTCAGGGAGTATAAAGTGGGCAAGGTGACCCTTTCTTTTTAGATTGGGTCACCAACCCTAAACGTAAGGATAAATGATATGGAAGAATATAGAATTTCTGCTAATTTTTTAGATAAAACCATTAACGATTTTGCTAAAACGTTGGTTGGAAAAACTTGTAAAAGATTTGAGATATTAGACAATAAAGAAGATATTAAAAACGAATTAAAAGAATTAATATATGAGCATCACAGAGCATTAAAAAATAATCTTATAAGTTTTTCTGGTGGAATAAAATTTATTAATAAAAACCGTACCTATAGTGCCTAGAAAGGTCTATAGGTATTTTTTGTAAGGAGACACGATATGGAAGATAAAGCAAAGAAAACAGAAGATGCTATAAATGCATTAAAAGAATTACAAGAGATAGAAGAAACCTTAGAATTAGAAAAATTAATTCACGATAATAAAATTGTATTTAATATCAAAGATGAAATATATAGAATTAACAAGATCGAGTTTGAAATGCAAGAGAAGCTCAATTCTGCTAAAAGAAAAAAATTCTTTGAGCTTATGGATGACGATAGCTATGTTCTTGAAGAGACGTTAGTAGAAAAATATCTAAAAAAAGGCAAAGACATTCCTCAAATGGAAAAGCAGATAAACACTTTAAATTCAGAGATGCAAGATTTTTTGTTTAGGTTGGCTCCCGAAACAGAACCTAAAAGTATAGAGAAACTCAAAAAAGAAATAACTTCACTTAGAAACAAAATATTCAAAATTTCAATGGAAAAAACTGATTTATTAGAATATTCTATAGAAAATCAGTTACTTATATATGAAAACGAATATGCTATTATATTGTCTTTAGAAAAGAAAAATAAAGACAACGGGAAATGGGAAAAATGTTTTAAAACTTATAATGATTTTAAAAAATGCGAAAACAATCAACTTATAAATAAAGCAGTTTATTTTTTAAATCAGTTGAATTATTTAAAGGGGCTTAAAGATAATTCAGAAAGCCTTTAAAAATGAAAGACTTACTAAGAAAAATAGCTAGATCTAATAGATACCAATTATTATATAATAGATCAAAAGATATAGGAAGTATAAGTCTTTTTAATAATAAATCAGAATTAAGTAAAATTCAAATTAGATTTTTATATTATTTGGAATTATATAGTGGGTTATATTCGAATTTAGCAACGAAAGAGCCTTTAATAAGCGAAGACGTTATAAAAGACGACATAAGAGTAGACGCTTATTTTGTATATAAAAGAAGAACAAAACATTTAAAAGAAACTACTAATAAAAATAAATCAGATAAAGTAGTGGACAATATGAATGGAAGAAAGTCTTTAATATTTAAAAGAAAGAATTAATTATGTCAGCTGCTACCACTAGAACATATCTAATTGCTTATCAAGCTACTATTGCTGGACAGCAGGCCGTAATGTCTGCTTTAACTAATCAACAGCAAGCAGTGCAGGGGCTTACTGTCACTACAGGAGCTTTAGTAAAACAAAACGAAGGTCTTCATAATTCTTTTAATTACTTAACAGCAAGAGCTTTAAAAACTATAATTGTATGGTCTGCTTTAAGAGCCGCCATGATGTTAGTTGTTCGCACAGTTAAAAACGCAATTCAAGCTAACATTGATTTAGATGCAGGTCTTGCTAGAATAAGAACCGTTATGCAAGGCACTTCTGCTGAAATCAATAGTTCTATGTTAAAAATATCAGATACAATTAAAACAACAGCTATGAGTACCGGGTTATCAATGAAAGAATTGTCTGAAACCTTTTACTTTCTACAAACATCTGCTTTAAGTGCTAAAGAAGCTATGGAAGCATTTGTACCTACTGTAAATTTAATGATAGGTGCTGGCAGTAAAGGAGAACAAACAGCTAAGTCGTTGTCAGGTATATATAAAACAATGGGTAATTCTATAAAAGGCAATTTATCTGCTTCTCAAAAAATGGTTAAGATTTCAGATTTACTTGCTTATACTTACGCAACGCAACAGGTAGAATTAAAAGAACTCTTAGAAGGTTACGGTAAACTTGCCCCTGCTTTAGTTGGAGTAGAAGATGATTTTACTTCTATGATTACTATGTTAGGTTTTTTAAATACTAGACTGTTAAAAGGCGGTAGAGCAGGTAGATTAACCAGTACTGCTATAATGCAGATGACGAAGAACGTAGAGAAATTTAATTCGGTATTGGGAATATCGTTTGACCCGAGTAAACCTCTTGCATTTTTAGAAAGCGTAGAGAAGATAAAAGATGCTTTAGGGGATACTACTAACCTAACAGTAAAACAACAGAAAGCTATAGGCGAATTATATGCTAAAAGGGCTTCTCAACCAATTAAAATTTTAATAAATCAGTGGGATGCTTTAGAAAAAGCGATAGGCGGGGCAAGCCTTAACGCTAAAGGCTTTGCAGAGAAAATAAAGAAAATAAGGATGGATACTTTTGCCCAACAGACTAAAAGAGTTAATACGTCTTTGGGTATTTTGTTTAACGACCTTTCTAGCGGTGCAGAATTGGGCGAAGATTTTTCTAAAGCAATAAAAACCCTAGCAGATTTTTTAGAAGATTTGAGAGACGAAGCATTTATGACTGGCGTGATATTGGACACGCTTGCCGACAATCTTGCACGAGCTATAGGCATTACTTGGGAACTGCAAAAAGCGACCAATCCCTTTGAGTGGGCAAAGACTATTATAGAGGGCAAAAGTTTAATAGAGATTCTCAACAAACATAAAGATAAAATATTTGAAATAATAGACGGTTCTACGGGGCTTTTAGAAAATTATGAAAAAAGAACAAAACTAGCAAAAGAATTAGTAAAAGATACCAATATGCTAAAAGATGCAACGACCGCTATCGGGTCAGCCCAAGCAAAAGACAATAAATATGCAGAAGAGATATTTGCAATAGAAAAACAAAAAAACAAAATATTACAAAGCAATTTAGAATTATATTTAAAATACGTAAATGCAACAAAAGAAGAGCAACAGAGAATTTTAGCAACTCGTAAATTTGAAAAGATGTCTGACGAAGAAAAGAGAGCGTTTGCTATAGAATATGTAAAATTAAAAAAAGAAGCAACAGACGAAATTCAAAGGCTTCGAGATATAGAAGCCCAAAAACAAAAAGACCTTGATAACAACGTAACCCCGTCATTAAAGGGTGTTCTGGGCGAAGATTTTTTTAAAGTCCCTATACGTACTATGGAATCAGATTTAGCTGAAATAGTAGAAAAAGAAAGAAAAATAAAAATAATTGCTGATGGCGATACTTATCTTAATAGCCTTGACTTGTTATCTGATGACACTCAAAAAATACTATCGACTGCATTCACAGAAGCGTATAAAAATGCACCAACAATGGGCTTATTATTTGATGATATATCAGAGTCAGAAGAGGTAAAGAAATTAGAAGGGGAGTTGAAAGAAAAGGTTAGAAAGGGCGTTTACGAAGGAGTTAAAGAGGGATTTGATGATGGAGCCAAACATATTAAAGAATCTACGCAGGAATGGGCTAAAAATATAGTGGCTGCTTATACCGCTAAAATTGACGCTAATAGTGTGCCGACTTTTGATGTTACTGGGGGGGAAACTTCTTCTAGTATCGAACAGAATATATATAAAACATACGAAATCAGTCCAGAATTACATATAGAAGCAACTATCGAATCAGACGAGTCAATAGAAGAGTTGTTAGAGAAAGTCGGAGAAGCTATAAAAAACCCTGAAATTGTAGCATATCTTAAAGAAAAACTTAAAATTTAAGGATAAATTAAAATGAGCAGTTATTCGGTCGAAATAATATTTTCAGATGGCACGTACACTTATACGTTCCCTCAAGTATATTCTGTCAGCGACCCTAAAGAGGGGATGAAATCTACAGTTCATGGAGGAACCAGATCTGACGGAAGTATAGTAATCCCGGGAGGCAAAAGAAGTCAAGACATTGTAGTTAAAGGAACCCTTTTCGATCAAGACGGTTACGAAGATTTAACTACTTTAATGAATACAATGAGAACAGAAGTAACAACAGACGAAGCTACATTAACAATGAGACATTTACAGCCTCCTGCTACGTGGGTAAACGATTGGCAATATACTGTTAGAAGATCAGACGAAATAGAATTTGCTCCTTCTCTTCGTACTGGCTCTCAAAAATATTCTATTCCATTTTTAGTAATTAGCTATTAAAGTAAGGAGATAAATATATGGCAACTAGTTTAAATATAATATGCAATTTAGTAGATTCTACTAAAACATATCAAGTAAATCCATCTCATTATATAATTTTAGATTTAGATTATGATTATATAATATGGACAGCGGGGTCTGCTACTGTAAAAGATAAAATGACAGCAGAGCCAACAGAAGAAGAATTAATAGACGCTTCTTCTATTATAGACGATTTATCTGATGTTACTGTAACATATGCAATGGTTATGGATTATAGTCATTCGTACCAAGCAGGAATATATACTCATGTAATAGATGGTATGGGAGAAACTAACAAGCGATATGTGTTTGGATTTTCTTTCGACGATGATACTGCTAGTGAACCTCAGTTAGAAGCGTGGGATGATGATACCCACACTACTACTGACAACAACTGTCTTGGTGGATTAAGTGGATACGATTCATTCGTACATGCAACAGTAACTACGTTCAACGTTCCTGCATGGTCCGGAACAGCTTTATCTGGGTCTGGTAGTGTATTGCTTTTAAATGCTGGCACAGGAGCCTTAGATGATGTTCCTAGCGGACAAACAACTCAAGAACTGTATGCAAATGTCAGGGTTATTATCCCTGCAGCATTTCCTACACCAGCTTTCGAGACTTTCGTTCTCACAGTCAGATATTCATATCTGTAAAACAAAGGAGTAAATAATGAGTGGTTTAATACCAATTTTAATTTTTGGTGCTGTAATTGTTGGAGCATTAGTTTATCAATTTGTAATAAAGAAAGAAAAGGAAAAACCCAGACCCAATTTAGATTGGGGTTGCATGATGGGCTTTTCTCAAGTAGTTGGATTAGATTTACCTAGTTATAAATATTTAAAACAAATAAGAGAACTTGGTGGTAATTTTACTAGAATATGGTTGTGGGATGTTTGGAACATGAAACACGATTCTGTAGAACATACTGAATTTTTACCTTATAAAAAAGTAGGGAATAAATTTGATTTAACTCAATGGAACCCTCTTTTTTGGAATAAATTAAAACAGTTCATAGAAGAAGCTCGTCAGAACGGAATTATAGTGTTGCTTACTTTATTTCCGGGTGCTCAAATGAAATATGGTGATCTTTTTCATGGACATCCTTACAACGCAGATTTTAATTTACAAAATTGGTTTTCTAATAGAAACTCGTGGGAACTATTTAATACTCGTAATTCTACTGCTATAAGAGTAGAACAAGCACTAATACAGAAAGTGATAGATACTGTTGGTTCTTATGATAATATAATATATGAATACAGCAATGAAGCAGATAAAGCAGGAACAGATTGGCTTCGTTTTATGAGAAATGAATTAGAAACAAAACATGGAAAGATTCATAGAACTTGTATGTCTGGTAGTAGAGATGGCTATGCTGGTTTTTATGCTATACATAATGTTAATAGCCCTAGAGAATTAGGAAATAGGGGGCATTATATTTATTCAAGTGATGGTTCTCGTAGAGCAGAATGTATGCCAGAGCTAAAAGCTTTATGGAACGCTTGTAAAGACCAAAAGAAACATATGGAATGGTACTTTGAAAGAATAGTAAATGCTGACGGCAGTTTAGATCAAGAAGTAGTTAATATTATAAAATCATAACAATATGATGACGAGAA
>Ga0209986_10001763_pt1 | contig 20499 bp, 16 predicted proteins | sample BlataG_FD_183168 | JGI IMG/M metagenome (GOLD analysis project Ga0209986, IMG submission 183168) | Deep subsurface microbial communities from Black Sea to uncover new lineages of life (NeLLi) - Black_00105 metaG (SPAdes) (version 2) | ecosystem: Environmental > Aquatic > Marine > Oceanic >... | reverse complement strand
AAAACCATCACGGTTTGTCTGAAATAGTAAACAAAAAAATTTCCTCCTTTCCCCCTTTCCCCCTTTCCCCCTTTCCCCCTTTCCCCCTTTCCTCCTTTCCCCCTTTTTTACCGCTGGGCTTTCAAGAAAATTTTCTTGAATGCAAAATAATTTATCTCTGCCAACCAGAAAAAAAATTGACATCCACAAGTTACACATTGACACCCGTTCTACAAGTTGTGCTGTTGGTCCTGGAGGAAGATAGACCATATTCCTTATTTTTTGGTTCTGTCCACAGACCCCCCCTCGCCTACGGCATACGTAAACAGACACGGCCGAAAGAACGGGACTGTTCAAATCATCATAGTGGCCCGTGTGAAACAGCATGTTTGCATGCTTACCGATCATTACAAATGCCCAAAGGTCATTGCGAACACAATCCCCGTTCGCCATCGAGCGGACCCAGGCCCCGTTCATCGTAGAACATATATAGGCTCTGGTCGAGCGCGTGTACAAAAGAGAAAGCGAAACGGGTTTGTGGATGAGGAAGATCTATGTTGTGTACGGTGTTTGGAGCAAAAACCTCCGGTTAGAAACACGCGGATATCCAACAAAAAGAGGAGGTTGTGTGCGCAACACTACCGGGAGTTTCGGAACGAAAATTCATGCAGCGTACAAGGGTGTCCCAACTTGATCAAGAATGAGGAGCGCAGAGTGTGCGCATTGCATGACCATGACGACAGTCGATCATGTAGAGTGAAAGGGTGTGATCGGGTGTGTAAAACAAGACACAACATATGCAATACGTGTTACATGAGGGAGTATCGGAAGAAACGGCAAAAGTCCTCACATCACGCGAAGAAGGTGGAGGAGGCGAGGGAGGAAGAAAAGCACCGAGCGACCGAGCGGTCTTCTTCGCGTAGAGTTTTATTTAATGGAGGGATATCGATGCTCCCCGCGGAGTTGGGTATACTACCCTACTTGATTGACCGGGAGGGAAATCCCGGAAATCCCGGAAATCGTGGGGGTTCCCACACCAAACCCCACACAAGTATGATGTCGGTATACATCATCCAGCAGTTTTCTAAGGGAGTCACATGAAATCCAAGAAATAAACGATTGAAAAAAAAATTAATCAGACTCTCTGTAAATTCATTTCCAAACGTAAGCTGCTCGACAAAGTAAGGTACGATTGTCCGAATAAGAAGATAGTGAAGAAAGTGCGGTAGCCAGTGCTACCTCGGGGAGGGGGCAAAAGGAGGAAAAAGAAATTTTACTTCCCAAATCTTCATCTACCTTGGTCCGCGAAAAACGGATACCTGCCCATGTGGAATTGGCTGACAGGAAGACATAGGGAAGTCACGGGTATCAAGGTGACGCACATAAAAGCCATCGATTCGGAGGGATCCCTCGTTATTTACAGCGAGGGGTCCTCGGGAAAACGAGTGGCCGCGCTCAGAGGAACGTCCATCTATGAACTTGGTACGCGTCTGAGAACCATTGTGGACTGTGACAGAGCGATCTCGGAAGAGGTGGTGACACTGGTCCATCCCGACCCCCATTTCTACTTTACCAGCCAATATGACATAAACGAGGCCAAGTACATGCTTCGGCAGGAGCAAGAAGAACGACGAAGAATAAAATCTGCAAGAGAAAAGAAACTTAAGAAACAACGTGCGAAAGGAGGAGCCCCCTCGCATACAACAACGGCCGGAGTGGTGGACCCTCTTGACCCGGAATCCGGGTTGGTGGCAGACCCAGAGGCCGGTGGTGGACACGAAAGCGAGGGGGACTTGGCTACGATATCCAGTCCAGAGGTGCCTGTGTTCCAAAGCGAAGGCGAGGGGGGATTGGTGGAGGACGATGACACTTCCTACTCGATTGACCTGACCGAGTTGGAGCGTCTCAACGCTATCGACCGTGCGGCGCACCAACACTTGGTGTGTCGCTTGGTTTCGGGTTACCCCGTGGTGACGATGAAGCCATTCGTGAACGAGTTTTACTCTCGCTTTGTGGAAACAGGATCTCCTTATGTGATCTTTGACGAAGATGTGTACACGGTGTACCGGCTCTGGATGAACACAGGACTGGCTCAATCCAGTCTGTGTCGAGCGTTGATACAATTCTTAAAGGCGAAGGACCGTCTGGACCATCTGTGGAACATCGACACGATGGAGACCTTTTTGGTGTGCAACCTGTACAACGACTACGAAGCCATTTTCCCTCGCCTGGAATCCGACTTGGCCATCACGCGGTGGGGGCAACATTACCTTGCGGCAGACGACGTCTATGCCGCCCGGGCAACATCTGTGTCGGCCAGGGCGTACGACCGAAGTCGGCGTAGAGCGCGTATCTATGCGCTGAAAGAAGTACAGCGCCTTTGGATGTACAACCACAGCAAAGATTCACTTCTCCAACGGATGTTTTCCATCCCGGTCGACGACAGTCTTCTAGTTTCTTCCGTAGAGGGAGAAGGCATTCCTTTGCATAACCCTATGCCCGAAGGCGAGAGGATTACTGTGGCCCCCGATATGATGGCCGCGGCGGAAAAGGAAAAAGGAAAGCAACGTGTGGATGCGAATGGGAATGGCAGAGGAGAGGAGAAAGACGACGCGATAAGGGCGAACGAACAATATCTGTTGCAAAAAGCAATTGAAGCTCAAATTGCCGCTTCTGCGGTTCACACAGAATGTTGGGAAAAGGTAATGGACCCCGTTCGGAAATTGATCATCGAGGTGCGCGACCTGTGTAACCAAGTATGCATCAACCAAGTGCGGCAAGAACACCCGGAAGAGGTTGTCGATTACCAAACCGATCTTCTTCGGTTTCACGCCGGAGTTGTTGAAACCGTTCATGGAGTTCGGCCCAAGTACGACCAGGAACTTCCTCCTCCTGAACCTGTTGACGCAACCTCGGAAACAAGCACCACCTTTGTGCCCGAAGGGACACCTCCTCCCATGGTACCTCCTCCATTGGTGACGGCGGTTCCTACTATTCCTCCTGTGGCAGGAGAAGTCACGCCTCCCATGGCGGCACAGTCGCTATCATCACCACCCCGCATTTCGTACGATCCGGACGTACCGCATTTGCCCGTTCCTACGCTGAACCGACTGCTGACCTACTTGGACCGCATAAACGATTCCATGCTGGCGGCAGTGCGGAACCAAGACCCAGAGAAGTTGATAAATAATCCGCATTATTATTCTCCTTTCCAAGAAGACGCAGGCGAGGATGACTATTTTTCTGACGAATACGAAGAGTAAAAAAACACAACTTCCAATGATGATGATGATGGTGACACGGTTTTTTTATATCTCCCCTATTTGCCCCTTTTCGTTTTCCATCGTCTCCTCTTTGTCCAATAACTGTTTTTGCCTTTGGGCGCTTTGGCTTCGCGCTTTCTTTTTCGCAGCGCCTCCATGAAATCCTCACTCTCCTCGCTTTCCTCGCGTGGGATCATGCTACGAGCAAGCTTCGCCAACGCCTGTCGCATGGATCCATTTTGCGCCTTTCTCGCCTTGAACACATCCCGCTGGATAGCCGGGTGTTTGGCACAAAGAACCATTCCATAGAACATGGCGTCCAACGCGTGTTCGCTGGGTTTCCGTCGTCCTCGCTTTCGAGAACCGGGAGGGATGGGTGGGTCGATGTACCGTTTTTGGTACTGCATCGACGCGGTCTTCTCGCCTGGACGCAACATCATGTACCCATACTCGCGTATCCTCCGCTTTCGGAGAGGACGATCCCGAACGGTGCCCAAAAACACCGTGGGGAAATGCTTATTCAACTCTTTCGTTGAGAAGATGTAGCATTCGACCCCTTCTGAGGTGTAATACGATTGAAGCGAGGTGAGAACGCAACAGTTGTTGGGATTTTCGTTCATCTGTATCTCGATGGCCACGTACAGTCGTACGTTTGACTTGGGAAGCGCCAGGTCGGGTCGAAATATGGCTTTGTGACGCTGAACCATCGTCAGTACACACAAACCGATGTTTGAGGTGACCGCCGCGTCGGTGTTGAAGCACGAAATGCTTTTTTGTTGGGTGGTTGGGACAAAATCGTCCAGATTAAACTCAATCAAATCTGTCATGGCGTCCTTCTCTACGTGATACAGACACACCCCCAGGTTGTTGGGACCGGGGTCGATGCCCAGCACAAACGTTTCCCCGCATTCGAGATCGTCCTCTGATTCTTCATCCTCCCCCTCGCCTTCAGATTCCGATTCTATGAAGATCACATGGGCTTCCCCTTTCGTGCGGGGAAGCATGAAGGTGCTGCTTATGGAAATCGCGCAGACACATGCTGTGAGTGTTCCCGGGCGAAACTGTTTGTTTTTTTTTTATGAGAACAACGTGTCTATGCCCGTGAGGTCGTCGTTTCTTAACACATATCATCAACCGTAATTAATTTGTCGAATAATTTTTGCCTTGTGGACACTTACATTTTCCCTCATTTTCCCTCATTGTACCCATTGACCAGTATGCGAGCATCTTCTTGGCCCCCTCCACCGCGCGATACTGCGCCGGAATCCTCGCCTCGGTTTCTGGAAGCGGTGTTGCATTTGAACAGTATTTTTGACAAGGAGCAACAGGTTGTTATAGATTCGGTCGTAAACAAGCGAAAAAGGGAGCTGGAGGAAAAACAAACCGAGTGTGAGAAAAAATACAGGGAGGCTCTTCGCGTGGTCCAAGAGTTGGGACCGTTTTTTGGACACTCGACGGATGCCTCTGACGAGACAGGAAAAGAACGCGTGTATATAACCTTGTTGGAAAGCGAAGAGGAAGCGGGTCCCGACCGTCACGCGAAGGGGGAAACGAACCAATTTTCCGCGAGCCGTGTAAGAACAGATGAGTTTCACATGGACATGACTTGCTGCATATGCTGGGACGCGCTTCGGGACGCGTATCTCCATAGCTGTAAACACGTAACCATGTGCATGACGTGTGCCGAAATCACAAAGGAACCGTGCAGGGTGAAGAGGAAAGGGGAGTACAAGATGGTTGAGAAGTACAAGTGCCCCATATGCAGAAAGTTCAGTACGAAAGCGACCAAAACGTTTTTTTCATGATCGCCACGAACATCATAAAAATAGGCGTGTGGTACTTTCAAAGAAATCATTTTGGTTGGGGGTTCTTGACAGGCGATTGGGGAGCATGCGTCATTCTATCACGATAGCTGCGCGGAAGCACACACATTCGGAATACATGGGTTCATGCGAAGATTTAAGAGGAAGTTTGGTGGCCATCAATGTATCCCTGTGGTTGCTATTGATCGTCTACGTTGTTAACATATGTCTTAAATGGACGCCCGCGATGATGCGAATGAAGAACCCACACAGTAAGTCCATGTTTGCTGGTTACGAACGTGCGCGCAAACATGATCAAGGACTGATGGACGACATTGACGTCGACGATCCGATAAGCGAATGACCGGGCCGCCGCCACAATGGGAATATATTGTTGTTTCTTTAAGCTTTTCACAAACAAACAAAAAAAAAATTAAAATAATTACGTTTGGTCTTCCGTTTTGTTTTCATTTACGCGTTATTTGCCGCGAGGGAACACACGTGCGCATTGTTCGAGAAGCAAACAGCCATAGTTTTTTTCTGATCTTTTGCCCTCGAAAAATGTGAAGGCGAGAAACGGTACACGTTTACACCTTTTGTCACGCCTGGAGGACGTAGAGTGTTGGTACGCGAACCGTACTTGGGTAGAGTGGCATCGATCCAGCCTGAACAACCAGAGAGGAGGAAGAAGAAGATCAAGCGAAAGAGGGGATGTAAGTGTGCTTTGCATACCGAGTTCAATTACTGTTACTACTGCCCTCAGGCAGGGTGCACTGAGTGTAGTTGGTATGGGTACGACAATAGGAAGGACAAGCGAAGGAACAGTAACAAGCCCATGAGTTCCTTTATTGAATGCCACTAAACAACATGAATGTATTTCCCCTTATACATGCTGTACTCTATTCTCTTTATCCAATGCAATCATTCATGACTTAATCAAGGCCTTGTGTAGATAGGGTATACGCTTCCTTTCTGCTTGGTCCCTTTTCCTCCTCCTCCTCATTTCCAGTTTCATTTTCCTTTCATGGAATGCGGGTGTACCGCACATAGCGACTTCCGTCACATGATTATCCTTTGTCGATGTGTAGACCAAGAGCAGATCCATAACACACAAGAGGCATAGAAAGACAACCATTTCACTTTTTTTTGAGGCGCCAAAATATCTGCACGAGGTACCAACAACTGTCAACTGAAAGTTAACGCCAAACGTAAATTAATCCGGGCTACAGCTGCCACTCATACACACCGTCACTTTACAACCTGAACCATATTGGATCCTTCAAATTTGTGTAAATATATCAGGAAGTGCATCTTAAGTCTTTATTGTAATAAAAAAAAAGGCTTCCTCCCCGGAATTTTGGAATACTTGAACCAAGGTTGTGTAGCCTTTTCTTCTCTGTAATAATTCCGATATGCAGTTACCAAAGCAGAAGGGTCATTTTCCGGATTTCTGGAAGGTATTCTGTACTTATCGAATGTCACACATTGCGGAGGACATCGAAAACCCTTGTCAATTTCTTTGTTTTCAGAAAAGGGGTGTTCAAGGAGCACTCGAATCATGCGGTTTACGGTTTACGGTTTTATTTAGTTATTACGTGGACAACGGGCCTCTTACGCGAGGGCTTATGGGTCTTCACGGGCATATAGGCCGTATATAACCTATACTTCTTATTATATCTCCTGGTTATGGTGAATGTTATGGATGATGAGTATGTGTATGTATGGGACCAACGACTCTCGTCCGCGGATGGGGGAGCACCTCGAGAGATTTTCGTTGGATTTTTCCGAGAATTTTGTCCGAACCAGGAATCGAACTCCCGTCCTGGGCCTTTGGCGAGGTGGGCTAGCCCACCGAGCCAAGGAACCAAGATCCCCCGGAGCACTCGAATCATGTGTTCGCAGGCATGCTCTTTTTCGTATCGTTTTGTATACTCATTGCACAAGGCGAGTCCTTGAACTGCGGCAATTATGTAATGTTGGAAAACCGAACACGAAAAAATAATTTGATTTCCCCATAATTTTGGACTAATTTTTACAACAAATCTATCAACGCTCCTCCACAGTACAGGATACGCAAGCCAAGGGGGTTTTTTGAAGGGTTCTGAATTCCCTCCTTTATTGCCTGAATGCAAGAAGACGCAGAGAAAGGAAAGGATAGACACAAACGGCCCAAATGGAACCGCGTATCAAGTGCGGAATCGTCCGGGGACCTCTCAAATTCTGAATCTTTCATGTCCGATCGTGAGGGCCCCGTCGGATCTCTTGGAGAGTCTCATGCTCCAAAAGAATATGCGGAGGAATATGTCGATTGGGTTGGGGAGGAGGCCAAGGAGGAAGATATGGATGGGGAACGCTTGGGTCCAGGGTGGGAGGGTGGTGTTTGGACAGAGGACGACGATTGGGGATCTGCGTCGTTCAACGTGGACACTGACGAGTTTGGATTCACTGCGCGTGTCTTCCCCCAAGAAAAGATGAGCCGAGATGAGAAAGTTCCTTTGGACCAGCTGTTGTCTTCGCTGTTTGCCGAGATTCGGTCGAGTCGGGTCGAAAAGGCTATGTTTTTCGCCTCCGCCATCGACCGCATGGGGTATTCCGAGGGGCTGTGGAAAAACCTGGGTATATTTTCTTTTCGAGAGATTGGATACGGGTACCCCGAAGCCCCTATGTACGTGTATGATTATTATTGCAGTTGGCTGGAGGAAATGCGAAGGCATCGCGAAGAGCTTGCGTGCAGACTACGCTATGCCTGCACCCACGCGTTGCTCTCCCGGTTTCTCTCTATGTACGACCACGTGAACGAGAGTACGCAAGACGAAACAAAAGGAGGACACGCCCCGTCTTCCGGACCCATGCGCTTGGAGGATTTTGTTTCGACTCACCTAAGCGAGGAGGAGCGCCGAAACCTGTTGGACGACATACGCGTGTTGATGACCACGCCCGATAGTGTGATGGGCTACCCTCAGTATGCTACACCTTGCTCGTGCCACTTGAGGAAGACCAAGACGATGAACCACAAGAGCCAAGCGGAAACGGAGGATGCTCTGTTTTCCGAGCTGGAAATGACGGGGCACTTGACGACGGCGAGACACATTCTGTTTTCCATCGTCAACTACTTGTGCGCGCTGCCCAAGACGAGCCTTTCGCTTGATGTAAGTTTCCATACGGCCTACAAATGCCAAGGGAAATTGATGCCGGAGGATTGGAACATTCGCCTGTCCTTTACCGAGTTGGATTACGCATTGTTCCAGATACGGAAGACACGCGAGGAGGCCGTTCAACAACTGGTTATTTGCTTGTGTTGTTCAATAATGCACGGGGACGAGGAAAGGGCCATTCGAATGACCGACCTATTTCACGTATGGAAGGAGGAAGAGCTGTTTTGGGAATCTCTGATATCCATGTGCACCATACACCGTGAATGCTACCAATGGGTCCGTCCGTACTTGGAAAAGTACAGAGACGCGTGGAGGTCCTTTGATTCCTGCAAGGACTACTTTATCGAAGGGTGTCGAACGGCGCTGTTTACCGCCACCCTGCTGATCGTTCGAGGCCAGCCCCCGAGGGATAGACATCAACATTCCGCGTCGTTTGCGCATGGGTCTTCTTCCTCGAGGGCTATGCCTTCTCCCGCGGTGGCCGCGTTCCGACAAAATCTGGTGATTACGCCCTCTCAGATCAACTACCGTCGGGATTACGTCAAGATTATCTACGGAAGCCAGACGCCTTCGTATTGTAACCTAGACTTTCTGAGCAGTTATTCACAATGCCCTCTCTCCTCGCATGAATCCTTTTTCCATGAGGACGGAGACATGTTAGAGCGCATGCTCAAGGACCCCGATGAAGAGTGCCTGCGGTTGACACACCCGGATGTGAGCATGGAGGTAACCGACGATTTTCTTGCGTCCGACACGATACGCAGCGTGATCATGGCACTGGTGCCTTCGGTGGCCTACGATTACCCAGGGAACCCTTCGTGTGCCAAGGAACCTTATGTGGTCAGATGCTACACCGACCCGAACAGCAGGCGAAAGACCCGGCTCTATGTGGAAAAGGATTTTCGATCCAGTCTTCGCGTCAAGAAGAGCTCGACCAACACGGCTATCACCAACATCAACTTTCAGGGCATGATCAACAATTCCATGCTTAACCCCAAGCGGAGATCAATCTTCTCGTCTGGCGGTCAAGAGTCGCTGTCTCGATCTTCTCCCTCCGTTGGTGGCCTTGTTGTGGCCACAAGGAACAAAGGTCTCGATGTGAGTGACGAAAAGCTGGAGGTATCCATCAACGAGGCGGTCATCGATTGGACCACCGACTTGGGAAGGCGGTGGGGAAAGGGCTACTCGCACGCACAGAAGAACTCGCACAATTACAGTGCTCGAGCCAGGATTCCCAATCAGTACGATTATGCTATGTGTAACGAACCATCCATTCAACAACAGGAGAAAGACGCCAAGAGTAACGCCGACGAACGGATGATTGCCATGCGAGGGAGAGTCGGTGGGCTTAGCGGTTCTATCCTTTTAGCACCCTCTCTTTCCGAGGACACGGAAGACTGGGAAGCGTCTGAGACGTGCGAAGACGATGGCCTCAAATTCACGTGGGAATGGAGACGGTTTACGCACGTTTCCAAGAGGTTGAAGGATCTGGAATGCACCTCTTGGTACGACCCAGGATTCATCATGCTTTACCGCATGTACTCTTCCGAGGCGGACAGCCTTCAGATGCGATTGACCGATATGTCTGCCTCTCCCGAGAACGAAACACTCAGCGATCGCCAGAAGCGTCTTTTCAAGGGTCCCAACGATTATTTCCTCAACCAAATTAACATACAAAGTGGAAAAGACGAAATATCCACACGGACCGTCGCAAGGGACGATATACTCAAGCGTCTGGACCAATTGGAGAAATTGGAGGAAAGCAACAACGACGACGGTCCCAGAGTCTACGGAACACCGGGGTCCTTTTGTCCATCGACCCCTTCGTATGGTTCACTCGAGGACCGTCGAATCAAGTCGGTCGCACAAGCGGGTCAGTCTCAATCGATGGAAGAGTTGGCACGAGGGCTGTCCAGTCGGTGTACCCTTCACACTTCCTCGGCTTCCCTCCAATCCTCTGAAGGAGAAGGGTCGTCCCGAAAGACGTTGGGGAAATCCAGAAAACGACGGTACCGTGTTTCAGAACCCGACGACGACCCACAAGAACAACCTGGAGAACCTGGAGAACCTGGAGAACCTGGAGAACCTGGAGAACCTGAAGAACCTGGAGAACCTGGAGAACCTGGAGAACCTGGAGAACCTGGAGAACCTGGAGAACCTGGAGAACCCGAGATTCTCACAGAACTTCCGGAAGAAAACGAGGTTTCCGCGATTCGCCTCTCGGGTCGGCCGGACCCAACCAACATTGTGGTCGAGCACCGCGTGTTTTGCAACCCATTAGCTGGTTCTATCGAGAGCGGTCCCATTCGGAATTCTATGGCGTATGTGGTGTCAGAAGGATCAACCAACGAAATGTTCTCGGTCGTTTCTATTGGTCCTTTTCAGACCAAGCAAGACATTCAACGCATAGTCACCGACATTGACTTTCGCGAATCGTTGGGCATGCCCAACATCTATTCCATTTACGCGATGAACTGGGCGCGAATAGGATACAAACTGATGGAAGCTTACATTCAGGCGGATATGGATCCGGTGAACGAGGGAACGTTGCCAACCAATGGAAAGAAATACCCTCCTCATTTGTCCAAGAAAAAATGCGAGGGAGGTAATGTATTGGACTCCATAATGAACACGATGGACACGATGAAGAAGATGCGAAGGATCAGTTCGGTCCGGGTTCCTTCTGGATACACCTCGGCATCCGAGTTCATCCTGGACAGCCACCCTTTTTATCCAGACTGTGCGATGTCCAACGTTTCGCCCGAATTTGGATCTTCTTCGCTGGACAACATACTTTGCAAGCGAGACATCGTTCCGGTGGACAACACCGACCCCACACAAGGGTACTATCTCCACTACACGGTCAAGATATGCGCCATTCCCTTCACAATCTGTTCGTCGGATGACAAATGGAATGCGTTTGTCGACTTTTCCTTTGACGCGCTGCGCCTTAACTACGACCACAAGCAATTGGAATTGAATTTTCTTTCGTTATACGATAGCATTCTGGAGGTTCGGAAACACGACGAATCCGCCTACGAGGACGCGTACAAGCTAATGGAAACGGTGATGTATCATGGGATAACACGAGGAGTACACACTTCAATAGAGGAACAAACCAGAATACTGTGTGAATCTATGGTGTATACGTACCACCCGATCTTCTCCCATAAAGACAATGAGGAAGTAGAGGAAGAGCAGGAGGGTTCGTCGTGTTCCCAAGAACCGGTGTCTTCGGGTTCGGAAACCATAGAACTGGTGTTTTCCCTATCCCCCATGTACATGGACCACTTGACGATGGCAAGTCCCTCGCATATCCCTCCGATGAGACAAGAGGAAGAACTTGCAGAGTATTATTCTTCTGCTTCGTATTTCTTCCAGTATCTTCGCAAATGTGTGGTGGGTGGAGATCGATTCCGCCAAAGTCTTCCCCCTCGCTTGTATGAAACCATCGTGGAAATTATGGAAAGCGAGGAGGGAGAACTTTGGTACGGGGACACCACCAATCTGTGGTCTTCCGTCATGGAAAGCAACATGCATTCCATGCCAGAAGCAACCGAAACCGAAACCGAAACCAAAACCGAAGACGAAGAAGTGTCCGACAAAGGCAAGTTTATGACCATTGAGGATATCGTGTTGGACCCCAAGTCAATCACGCGAATGTACAACAGAATTTGTAATGTAACTCCCAGTTTGATGGAGTAGGCGGGTACGAGTAAGTAAGATGGATAAATGGGTAAAACGTTTACTTTGCGCATTGCAACAAAATCAGTTACTTTCTTCGGCTCGTGAGCCAAGGTGTGGCTTCGGGGGTGTGGATAAACTCTTGCGCGAGGTATTCCAACACTTTCATGCAAAGGGAATCGTCCAGGGCATCTCTCCCGATGGAGATGGTCACATCGTGCTTGGATTTCTTTTTCATCTTCTCGGGCAACATTTCCGTACGCACGTTGGGAATGGTTCTTCCTGCGGGGACCTTGAAGTCCTTGAATATGATCGGAAGAACGTTGGCTTGGACCAACATGAACACCGTTTCGTTGGGCATAAGCAAGCTGGTGTTGTTGTGCTTCTCCACTGCGTTGATGGTGGCCCTGAATACAGCTCTCTTTCCCTTGCGCTTCTTTTTCACCGGTTGTTGGTTGTTCCTGAGTAAAGCCGCCTCGAATTCGTCCTCTACCGATTTCTTTCGGTGCGCAAACAGAGGATGGCGTTCTGCCATGTCGTTGATGTCTTGCGTACGTATCATACGCTTGAGAACCACATTGACGTCGTCCGCGGTCACGGTGAATCGGACATGCGATAGGTGGATTCCACCATCGCCCGAGGCAGGAGCGCTGATCAACATGCCTACGCACTTTTGTATGATTTCCTTGACAATTTCCTCCATAGCAGACGCCACGTATACGCAGGCGTTGGTGTCGATCGACCCGTACTTCCTGGCCAGGTTTTTCACATGTGCAAGCTTGACGCACAGTCCAGCGCGAGACTCTCCGCTGACCGGTTTGGATTGCGACCCGTCCTTGGGACGCGAAGAGGCCGATTCTCGCATACTCTCTTGGTATAGAGCGGAAGCGTTCACACCCAGCGTGTTGATGCGAAGCACCAGGTCAGGCGAGGGGACCAGGCAAACCAACGCTCCTCGCACATCGTCGTATCCGATTCTGGCATGCTTGTTGTTCTCCGCCACTTTGCTGGATGCGTCCAACAACTGTTTACCAAAGTGAACCGAGGCGTGCGAAATAACCTTTTTGGCCGGTTTGGAGATCATCAGGTCGGTGTACCCCATGGTGTCTTTGATCACGTTCACCGCATTCAGCTGGTGTGTGCGTGTGCCCGTGGGTTTCTTCTTCTTTCGTGTGACCAAATCACCTCCTCCATGCAGACCGGTGCCGGATTCTCGAGATTTGGCCGTAGGCACGCAGGCGGAAAAGGCGGATGGGGGTTCATCCTCCTCCATAACTTCCTCGCTTGGCTCGCCTTGGCCATCTTCCGAAGACATGGAAAGTTCACGAGACCTTCGCGCAGAGTTGATCCTATCCAACAAATCGCGGTTCCCATCGCCTTCGTAGACCTCGCTTTGTCTATCTTCGGGATTTTCGGGATTTTCGGGATTTTCGGGATTTTCGGGATTTTCGGGATTTTCGGGATTTTCGGGATTTTCGGGATTTTCGAGGACGTCCTCGGCGGTATGTTCGTGGTCTGAGGTTTCGTGAAAGTCGTCCGAGCCCACCGGGAGCTGTGTCTCGTCCATGGAAGACCCTTCGTCATCCCCTGGGTCACTGGAACTTCCTTGTGTATACTCCTTGCTTTGGGATCCCTGTCCCCTGTTCCTTCGTTTCCCATTGATCGTATTCTTCTTCTTAGATTTCGACTTAGTGGCGTAGGAACCTGAATCGGAAAGCTCTCTGACAAAGCTACCAACCTTGGTCGGTCTGCGAGGGGAACTTACATTGCTTCTCTGCGCGACTCGGTTGCGATTAGAATCCATGCGCGTAAGCAACGTGGCCACACCAACCCGGTTCCTCGCCTTCTTCTTCGCCGGAGCGGGTTTCGAAGATGGTACATGGGTGGGGGATCTTCCTGCCAATCGTTGCCAAAAGGACATCTTCTTATTTTCACAATCAGAGTATCCGAAATCCAAACTACAAAATGGACTCAAGATAGGCACACTTGTGTCGTGGTAGTGTGTTGAAAAATGCTGAAACAACGGGTTTATTTTTTACTTTTCTTGGTTTTCTTTTTTTTCCTGTTATCCACACGCCGAAACGCGAAAACGCGAAAACGCGAAATCATGCGAACATGCGAGGAAGTAGTCGGATAACGAAGGTTTTTTTAAAGAGATTCATCATTGTGTCCGGGTGCCAAAGACGTTGTGGTACAGAGATATAATCCTTGCTTTGGTCACTGGTACACCCAGGTCCAGGTACAACATGTCGTTCAGCACCTCACCCATGTGTTTTCCCGAGCCATGCATGGCCTTGCTTCCCATGGCAAACTGGGCGTGGTCGGGGGTCCACACGCCATTGGCAACCATGTACCCCAAGAACTTGATGATCGTCTCGACGTGAGCAACCCAGTGTTCCTTGAGGATTTCCGTTCGCCGGCCGACTTCGTCCTTTTCGCCAAGCGAGTAGCAAATGACGCAGGTCCAGAACGCGGCCACTTCGTCTGCAATGTCTTCGACTAGTTCTTTCTTAACACCCAAGTAGGCGTCGTAATCTTCAGACTTGGCAAACCAGTCCTCGGAAATCTCGTAGTCGGAAACCACAGAGAGGCTGGAAACGTCCTTGGTCTTGGTCATGACCCAGTCGATGAGTTTCTTTTCGGTCTTGATGTGATTGCGCATGATGGTGGCCCATGCCTCGCGTTTCTCCTCGGACTTTTTCGTGAACGTGTCTCGAGCGCGCTCGGTATCGAAAACCACCGAACCCATGTCGGCTTCTTGGTCCCTGGGGTCGTAGTAGGCATCGCGTCCGCCGCGGCCATACACGGCGTCGTCTTCGCGTACACCACGGGCCAGGCTCTTGCGGCTGCCCCAGTGGTGCATCTCCATAAACAAGCCACGGAGGATGGCAAAGTCGATTCCGCTGTACCAATCGTACACTTGCTTGCGGAGGATTCGCTGGACGCCAGTCGCCAGGTTCTTGTTATACTCGCCAGGGTAGCCTTTACCCCCAGCGAGAAGAGCAACAGAGTCGTTGTCCACCTCGATTTTCCCCTGAGCAATCAGACGCTGCATGAAGACGGTGGCGATGTACTGGAAGGTGAGGAAGTCGTGCTCTTCCAGGATTTTCTGGTAGTCAAACTCGCGTTGGACAAATCGACGTTCGGCTTCCATCGACGGACCGACTATCAGCACCACCGCTTTTGATTTTCCAGATTTTTCGGACTCGTCCGAATCGTGGACGCCCGTGTTCATGTACGTGGTGCGCGCGTGGTTCTTCCACTCCTTTGCGTGATCGACAAATTTAATGGCCAGTGCTTCAGGCGAATGGTCGTGGGCCATGGATGAAAAGAGATCGAAATGGGTCTCACGGTCTATGCCCTCGCCTGCGTGGGCTTGGTAATACAGCACATCCTGGGGGAGAACTTCTTCCTTGTCGGCATGCGAGAGCGAGGCGACGCCCAGACGATCGGCCAATTCTCCCGAGAGAATGTTGTGGAAGTGGTTGAAAAAGGCCGAAGCCTCGTCGTCGCCCGCTTTGATGGTCTTCTCGTGCTGGAGTTGGACGGAATACCTTGCTTGGCGTAGGTCTTCGGTGCCGACGTCACCCACGTTGGAAGACACGAAATCAAGGAACTCGCCGGGCTCCATGCTGTACGGTTCGCCTGAGTCTTCAAAGTCGTCCTCGCCCACCGCGTCGTCAAACTCGGGGTCGTATCCAGGTCCTCCGTAGCCGTAGTCGTCCATACCGTCTTCGTCTTCTCCGAACCGGTCCATTAGATTTTCCGTGTTGGTGGGACCGTCGGTGTGCATGCGGTAAGGTCGACGTCTTCCTCCTCTTCTACGTCCGCGACGTCCTCGCCTTCGTCCGCGTCTACGGCGTCTGCGTCCCCATGTGCGCCAGGCGAGCCAAGGGGTCCAAGGATAGGGGTAAGCTGTATACGGTCTATAGTAATATCGGTTCGCAGGTCCATAATAGACACCCCCGGGTCCATAAACAGCACCTTCGTATGGCACGTATCCAAGGACCGGGTCGTTGTAATAGTACCTTCCGTACGGTTTGCTCCAGTACAAACGTTCGTTATGAGCACCAAGCCATGTGCCAGCCGCGAGCCCAAGGGCTCCGCCGAGGAGACCGGCAGCTACGATGCCGGCCATGGTTTTTTACTTGCATATTATGCTGAAAGGATTACTTGAGACCTTTTACCGTTGTTTTTTTTTCCTATGGAGAGCGACTTTTTTCTTCCCCATTCCGTGGGGTAAAAAACAACAGGATCGCTACACAACATCAACCGTCCTTACCACCTCGCATGAGTATAGCAACGGCCCAACGGTAAACCGGGGATGGACGCGTTCGAATGGTCTACCCTGTTCTTGTACCTGGTGGCATGGTGGTTGCCCACCATCGTTGGGCTGTACACCAGCACCATGTCGATGTTTTCCGAAGAAACGGGGAAACGTAGCATGCGGAGGCGATATGCAGAATTCAAAACCACACTGCCCAAGTTGGTCCCCTCGTGGGCGTTCGGACCCATCTGGGCCATTATCTATACGTTAATTGCCATCTCCTCTTGGATATACCTGAATTACTCGGATACCGAGATGAGTGATCACCATGGGGCCTACTTTGACGCGGTCAACGGGCTGCTTCTGGCCAACTATGTGCTCAACATGAGCTGGACATCCATCTTCTTTGGATTCAGTCTCTATTGGTTGGGAACGCTCGTTGGGTTGCTGATTTTCCTCTCGGCGCTGGCCATTGAAGTGTTGATGTGGATCCACAGCGGGCTTTCGGTCATAACCATTACGGGCGCGTTGCTTTTCATCCCCTATGTGGCGTACTCTGGGTACGCGTTCATCCTCGCCTTGGACATCTCCATCAACAACAGCATCTCCTCGCGTAATCGGATCAAGGATGCCCAGAGGAAGGACGAAGAGAGGGGTGGGGACACAGATCTTGCAGAAGCAGGTTTGGGGGACAATCCTCCAGAAGGAGCGCGGTATGCTCCTCGACCTCTTCTTTCTGGTGCATCGTCGAGGAGGGGACAAGGCCGCGGGCGACGCAGTCGTCGCCCGGCTGGCCTTGTCCCTCCTCGATACAAGGAAAGGGAACGAGTGGGATATTTTCGTCAGAACCAAAAAGGTATTTCGGAAGACGAACAAGATTTTTTCTAGGATTCCGGGAGTTTATTGTGTCTATTTTCACCACAGTCATCGGCGTCCAAAGCGCGTTTAACAATCGTTAAGTAAAAAAGAGACGTGTTTGTTTTCTGCTGCTTCCCGATCAGAATGGTGCCTTTGAACACCAATCGCCAACGCGATAACATTTTTACTTAAACTGTTATCAAAAATAGTTTTGCCCGTTTAATAAGATTCAAAATGGTCACAGCCGTTCTCCTTTGCCCAGTGAAGGATCTCCGTGTGTCCACAGATGGTTGCAACCCTGCAAACCCTGTAGTCCCATGGACAAGGCTGGGGTTGTGCCCTAGCCCACTGCAACATCTCCAGATTCCCCTCTCTAGCAGCCAATACGCATACATCCGAGTGCCATGGGCAGCCATGCTCCCTCACCCACTTCAACATCTCGAGATTACCATTTGCAGCTGCTCTCAAGCACGTCGTGTTGTCCCAAGGGCATGGTGGGGATTGCCCCCTCGCCCACTGTAGTACGTCGAAATGGTCAAATAGAGCGGCATTCGTACATGTCCATACGTACCAACGACATGGTCTGCGTTGCTCCCTCGCCCACCGTAGAACCTCCAGATGTCCCCCTGCAGCAGCCTCACTACACGTCTGCTCATCCCAAGGGCAGCCATGCTCCCTTGGCCATCGTAAGGCAGATAACCAACCGTAGCTCGCAGCATCATGACACTTCATTTCAGCGCTATCCGTAAACACTAGCGAAGCGTTTTGGAATGCTTTGCATGTCAATCCAGCCATGGGCCTATGCACGTCGTCATCAAAGCTCAAGATATACGCAATAACTTCCAAGGGCAGCCGAGTCCAATCAACATGTCTAACGACCGCCTTATGTCTCTTATTACCACCGTCATAGCATTCCAAAGCGCGTTTAACCATCGCCGGACCCTTATCGTACTGTGAGCTCATCAGGCCGTGAATGCGCATTTATGACCCCACCGTCAAACGTGATTAAACGTCAACCGTAATTTAATGCCAAGCGTAATTTAATGCGAGGGGTGTGTTTTACTCCAATCTGTTATATCCATCACAAGACAAGACAATGAGCCAAGAGTACGCTGTGTACGAAACAGAGGAGGGACGCTTGCGCATTGACTTTACCATGCCTCCATCCTTCTCGTCTTACCCGGTAGTGGAAAATGAAGAATGCCAACATGGGTGTGTTATGATTGATTTGGTAACCCCGCCTCCCTCGCCTACTTGCGACCCCTTTGGAGAAGGGTATGGCATCGTGATAGACTTGTACCAGGGAGGGCTGAAGGAGATTTTGAATTATTGGGATGCTGAAGATTAAAACATTTTTTACTCAGCCAAAGGGCGATTGAGAACCATTGAAAGGTTATTCAAAAGCACTTCTGCCTCTTTACGAGTCCACAAGTGGTCAGTGATTGATGTAGGCCCTTTGGCATAAACCGTAACCGTGTCGTATCCTTTGGTGTCAGTTGTTTCGTCTAGACACACCTTCATATCGATGGAGTTGCCTATTTCGTTAGTAAACGTTACTTCAACCGAATGGTTCATAATAATGCAAAAGTAATTTCCCGAATAACAAACGGTACTTATCACACGAGCGTGTGATATAAAGTGATGTAGTGAAAAAGAAGAGAACTCTCATAACGCCCCAAAAAAAAAACGAAATTTCTATTTATCTACTCGAAATTCCGATAAAACAGCCAATTATAATCATCACTTTTTCCCTCGTTTGTCTCAGTTTCGACCCCATGGAGGCTACCGGGTGGGAACACTTTGTATATGCGCATTTTGAAGCGGGTCAGCTCACCGCAACTGTCGCCCTCGCATACATACAAGAATATGACGTTGATTTACACACGCTTCTGGGGTCGTGTGCACTGCGCCTTGCCGAGAAAAATCCTTCTCGCATGAAGGAGTTGTTTGCCTTGGGTGAGTCCGTGCGTAAAGAAATCGAGACGTTTGAAACCAAGCGAGAAGAAGAGGATCAGAAAATACGCGCGCATTTGGCGCAATACTGGCTTATTATACCCACGTCCGAGATTTCCTACATTGATAAGAAACTTGAAAAATGGCAAGATGCGCGCGCTGTGTTCAAGGAAGCATACAGCAAGTACAAAGAAGCGCTCAAAAATGTGGAAAAGCAGTTTGGGTGGGAAAAAAAGCCGCTGACTGTTTCTTGGGAACCCTCGTATGTGTCCGAACCAAGTGCGCATATCTATCCTTGCATAACGTGCGGAGTAAGTTATATCTATCTCGTGCCCCACACAATGGATACCGAAGGCATCGATGATGATGTGGTGTACGGTTTACCGACAACTATATGCTACCATTGCGAAAACAAAATGATCCAAGCCGTTATAGACAACGCCAAATGGGACGCAATGCAGGACAATATCCGTACCATGCGAGACACCATCCAGACGTTTACGGACGCCATTGAACTGGACCCCTCGCATATACCAGACAAAAGGGAAATGGATGTAAAGCGAAGAAAGGTAGTTAAAGACTTAAAGTAAACCATGGTCGTTTAATGGAACACCGTAGTTATTCTAAAAATGTAAAAAATATTTCCTTTAAGCGCGTTCTCCGCGGATGCGTCTGGCCAACTGCAGGTCCTTGGGCATGATGGTCACCCTTTTCGCGTGGATGGCACACAAGTTGGTGTCTTCAAACAGCCCCACCAAGTAGGCTTCGGCGGCTTCTTGCATAGCGGCCACAGCAGCGCTCTGAAAGCGAACGTCTGGCTTCATCTCTTTTGCTATTTCGCGCACCAGGCGTTGGAACGGGAGCCGGCGGATCAGCAAATCGGTACTCTTTTGATACTTTCGGATTTCGCGAAGTGCCACGGTACCCGGTCTGAAGCGATGGGGTCGTTTGATGCCTCCTGCCAGGGCCGATTTGCGGGCAGACTTGGAAGCAACAATGCGAGGGGCTTTGCCTCCGGTGGATTTACGAGCTTGTTGTTTGGTTCGGGCCATGTTCGGATTTGAGGAGTTTGGATGTTCTCTTGTGGTGTCAGCCAGAAAGTGATGGTTGGTTGAGTGTGAACGGGTAAACCTTTTTTTTTTATTTACGTTTGACGCCTAGGCAAAAAATTCGGTTAAACGGGCAGGAAATGCAAAGGGGAAATCATTTAGCTTGTCCGCACGTCTTTGGGACCAGCCGCGTTGCCGGTTGCCGTAAAGAAACATACTAAACCAACATGTCGTCCGAACCGACCCGCGAATACGTACGCCATCGGTGTCTTATATACCGGAGAACGTGGGGTGAAGAAGTATGTACGGCCACGTAACACGGAAAAAGGTATATGCACCGGCGATGCCACGAGGCTCGGCGAGAGGCGATATGGTTAAGGGAGATTTTGGACGACGGGCAAAAAAATTCGGGTGAATAAACGTATGATTGCAATAGATGGCCATTTCAACGGTGTGTCCCCACCGAATCCCAACCTCCACCACCCCCCC
>Ga0209986_10001762_pt1 | contig 20514 bp, 18 predicted proteins | sample BlataG_FD_183168 | JGI IMG/M metagenome (GOLD analysis project Ga0209986, IMG submission 183168) | Deep subsurface microbial communities from Black Sea to uncover new lineages of life (NeLLi) - Black_00105 metaG (SPAdes) (version 2) | ecosystem: Environmental > Aquatic > Marine > Oceanic >... | reverse complement strand
CGGATCATCCCTGGAGAAGATACAGCCTCCAAACTCAACGCATCAGCCAGGCATTACCGGTGTAAGGTCATCAGAGGACATTTCTAATGAGTTAAAGTAGAGGACATTTCTAAAGAGTCTTGACATACACTATTTAGTCCTGTTGACAAAGGAAGGTTATTGCGGTAACCTTGATTTAAGTAAGCGGGCTGGGACTAGGTGATTTTTAGTGAGACCGTAGTTGGCATGCAAGGAGGTAATGCTTATGTAGATGTGGCAAATCAATTGTGATGAGCCTTTGTATATCAAATATTTAAAGGAGGGAGTAAATGACTAAGAAATATTTTTTAATTCCAGTGGTGGTAGTAGTGATGATTGGATTGATCCTCGGTGGTTGTGCTAAACCAGCCCCAGCACCAGCACCAGCACCGGCACCAGCTCCAGCACCTGCACCAGCTCCAGCGCCAGCTCCGCCAGCAGGTCCAGACAATATTCTTATAGGTGCTGCCGCACCTATGACGGGCATGTTTGCCGGCTTTGGTGCCGGCTGTACATTCGGTGTACAAGCTGCTATCGATGATATCAACGCGCTGGGTGGAGTTTACGTAAAGGAGTTCGACCGTAAAATACCTGTCAAGCTCGTAATCGTCGATCAGGAGAGCGACGCGGCAAAGGCACGTACACTTTCTGAAAAGTTAGCTGTGGAGGATAAGGTACATGCCTTGTATTCATGCGATATGCCATGCTCGCTGACTGGTCCTACATCTATGATAGCCGACGCTTATAAAATTCCCCACATCATTGGTGGTGGTCCCCTGGAGCCCTGGCTTCATGGGTTGAGGGAGCCTAGCGACACAGGTTTTCCTTACACCTGGTTCACTGGCTTTTCTTTAGAAACACCAGCTCCAGCGGGAGATTTCCGGGCTAAGGGTGGATATACCATTAAGGACACCTGGTTCGAGGAACTGGACATGTTCGCTGACCAGACCAACAAGGTAGCGGGGGTGTTCGCCACAAATGAACCGGACGGTGTAGGCTGGTATAATTCGTTCCCTAAAATGTTAAAAGAGTATGGTTTAACGGTCATAGGTACTGACCAACAACTGGGCTTGTTTAACCTTGACGCTACCGACCTCACCCCCATAATAAAGGAGTGGCAGGATAATAACGTTGAAATACTATGGGGTAACTGTCCTGGACAGAACTTCGGAACCCTGTGGAGGCAATGTTACCAGGAAGGCTTTCAGCCCAAGTTAGTTTCCGTTGGAAGGGCACCCCTGTTCTATATTGATGTTAACTCCTGGGGTGACGAAAGTTTAAACCTGCCAAACGGCATCATGACAGAGATATGGTGGGCCCCAGAATATGGTAGTACTGGCATTGGTGGTACAACTCCTCAATCGCTGGCAGCCAGGTGGGATGAAGCAAAGAATGAGCCAATAAACAGGGGTATCGGGCATGGCTATGCCCCAATGCAGGTCGTATTTGACGCTATCGAAAGAGCGGGAACGCTTGACGGTGAAGCGCTCAACAAAGCCATGGGGGAAACTGATATGTTGATGACAATTAATTATGAGGTGCTGTTCGACCCGGATACGCACTTCAGCCGATTTCCACTGTTCGTTGGACAGTGGCGGAGGACTGACACGCCGGAGGTATGGCAATGCCCGATAGTCTTCTCCAAGCACGACTTCCTGCAGCCCGCTGCTGAACCAATATTCCCCATGCCTTACTAATATAAACAAGGAAAATAGCCCTATCCCGAAATGGGATGGGGCTATTTTTTCAGCGCAAGTATTACATTACGCCTGTTCAAATCTTAGTTCGTTCGATACCGGCGAGCGGTAAGAGCACCCGTTTGATGGAGCTTCGCCCACCTTACCACAATACCTCCATCCCTCTTCTCAACAACCCTGACAGCCATATCTGAATCCTGCTCTGCTACTCTCCTGGTCCTTATATTATTGGGGTCATTATCCTGAACATACTTCGGGTATTCGTTAAACCTCTTGTTATAATCCGTACCCAATTCCTTGTCCATCTCCCTCTTTTTCCCAAATCAGCCACGCTACTGTTGTAAGGATTGAATGATCTATGTTTTACTTTGGAATCCCAAAATAAGATTAATAAATCAAGGAGGTTAAATGACAGAGAAAGAAAAATTTAGAAATGAAGCTGAAGAAGAAAAAACGATAGTACTGGGACAAGGTTTTTGTGCAGTCGGTACCGATGCAAATGTATCAGCCATCGATGTAAAGAATGGCAGAGTACTCAGGGTTAGACCTTTGCATTATGATTGGAAATATGACCCCAAAGAGTTTAATCCCTGGAAGTATGAGGCACGGGGACAAGTTTTCGAACCTACAATGAAGTCTCTGATACCCCCTTTCTCGTTGGGCTATAAAAAGCGTGTTTATTCTCCTAATAGAGTGAAATATCCACTAAAGAGGGTCGACTGGGACCCTAATGGCAATAGAAATGTAGCAAACAGGGGTAAAAGCCGCTACGTCAGAATCTCGTGGGATGAGGCTCTGGACTTAATAGTAAGCGAGATAAAGAGGGTACACAAAGAGTATGGACCATATGCCGTATTTTCTCAATCGGATGGCCACGCAGAGACTAAGGTTGTGCACGCTGCCCACGGATGCCATAGAAAACTACTCGAACTTTTAGGAGGTTACTCGCTGCAAACCAGAAACCCTGATAGCTGGGAGGGATGGTACTGGGGCGCAAAACATGTTTGGGGAATGCAGCCTGTAGGTCAGCAGATGCCTCAAAACAATCTTCTTCTTGATGTTGCTGAAAACACCGAACTTCTTCTGTATTGGGGATGTGACCAGGAAACCACACCCTGGGGATGGTCAGGACAACAAGCGAGTCGCCTGAGTTACTGGTACAGGGAACTGGGAATAAAGGGCATATATATCTGCCCGGACGTGAACTACGCGGCGGCAATTCACGCTGATAAGTGGATCCCCATCAGACCTAACACAGACGCCGCGATGCATCTTGCCATAGCATATACCTGGATTACAGAAGGAACGTATGATAAAAAGTATGTGGCTACCCACACGTTTGGGTTCGACAAGTTCGAGGAGTACGTTCTTGGGAAAGAGGATAGAATTCCCAAGACACCCGAGTGGGCTGCGGAGATAACAGGAGTACCTGCCAGGATAATTAAGGCACTGGCAGCGGAGTGGGCGTCCAAGAGGACTTCGACAGTTCATGGTAATGGAGGCTCTTACATCAGGGGACCATATGCAACTGAACCAGGCAGATTGGAAGTACTGCTATTAGCTATGCAGGGGGTAGGGAAACCAGGAGCTAATATGGTTCACATGATTGAATGGGGTAATTTCGATGATCCTGATCGGGAAGCTGCACCTATATCCGTAGTTCATCCAAATGTGCATCACATTGCAAACCGAGGTTGGAGACTACCACAAAAAACAAAGCAGGTTATACCTAAGGACCTCGTTCATGAAGCCATCCTAAACCCGCCTATTACCTGGTATGGTAGCTCATTAGCTTTCGAGAAAGTTGAGGATCAATTCGTGCAATATAAGTATCCTGCGGATGGGTGCTCAGAAATACACATGATATGGACCGATACTCCTAGCTGGATAACCTGCTGGAATAACGGAAACAGGATGATCGAGGCATTCAGAAGTCCCAAGATAGAATTCATCATGGCGCAGCACCCGTGGTTGGAGAACGATTGCCTGTTTGCCGATATAGTCCTGCCAGTCAGTACTAAATACGAGCAAGAAGACATACAATGTGATCCTTTTAGCGGACAATATAATACTATTTGGCCCCAAGAAAAATGCATTGACCCTATAGGAGAATCAAAAAGTGACTACGAAATAGTCTGTATGATTGCTGAGAGATTTGGATTATTAGAGGAGTACACGGAAGGAAAGTCTGTTGCGGAATGGATACGAGTTGGTTTCGAAACATCTGGTGTGCAGGACCTGATTAGCTGGGAGGAAATTAAGGAGAAGGGATATTATGTCATACCAACTCATCCAGATTGGAAAGAATGTCATCACGGTTTAATAGATTTCTACGAGAATCCCGATAACCACCCTCTACTTACACCATCCGGTAAGATAGAGTTCTATTCCCAGAATCTAGCCAAGTACTTCCCCTGTGACGAGGAGAGGCCACCTGTTCCACACTGGATTCCATACGGTGAATCGCACCAGGAAAGCCTACTACACGCCAAGGCGAAGGCATATCCTTTACTAATGGTTTCCAATCACCCGAGATGGGGCGTGCACTCACAGCACGAGGATATAACATGGCTAAGGGAGATAAAAACTTGCAAAGTCAGGGGTCCTGACGGGTACCAGTACCAGCCTGCCTGGATACATCCGGTGGATGCTGCCAGGAGGGGTATAGCAGATGGAGATGTGGTCAAGATATACAATGACAGGGGTGCTATCCTGTGCGGCGCATACGTGACCGAGAGGATAATGCCCGGGTCTGTGAGTGTTGACCACGGGTCGAAGTATGACCCGATAGTTCCGGGAGAGCTTGACAGGGGTAGTGCAACTGACACCATAGCCCCACATAAAATAACCTCTAGAAACGCCACAGGCATGGCCACCAGCGGATTCCTTATTGAGGTTGAGCGGGCTGACCTGGATGAGCTGATGAGGAAGTACCCCGAGGCATTCCACAGGAAGTTCCACCCCGATGCCGGCACATGTCTGGAATCTTTCGTCGATCTTTAAACAGGAGGTAAACAGGAGGTAATTAGATATGAAGGCTTTAGTTATAGATGTTTCCAAATGCAATGGGTGTTACAACTGTCAGATTGCCTGCAAGGACGAGCACTGCGGGAATGACTGGATGCCTTATGCCAAGCCTCAGCCTGATACCGGCCAGTTCTGGCTGAAGATGGGGGAAAACGTCCCTCCTTTTGTCAAAGGGGGGACGTTAATTGTTTAGCAGTAATACGGTGACGACAGATTCTTAAATCTGCTATGCTTCTATTAGGGAAGGTAAAACTCATTACTATCGGAGCGATGATATCTCTCTACCCTACCACTACATTCTCTGTTTCCCTTGGGATGCTGATCTGGTACAAATCCTTGACACGACTTACCCCTGTGGGTATACTAAGGCTAAGATTAAACTCATTTGAACTAGAGTATCGCGTAATAAATCAATATACGAGATACGAGTTCTAAATAAAGTGAGGAGGTGAAGTGTAGAGTTGTGGAATTAATGCTTTATCAGGGTGATATCTCTTATGTTGCTAATCATAATTACTTTGTCCTCCCTATCCCCTCATTATCTCAATCTGACACCTGACCTCCATTTACGAGACTAAATTTCCCCCTTTTTATTTTTCGCCACACAGTTTAACGTCTCAGGAAATCAAAGAAATTGGAGGGAGAGATATTTTATGCCATTAAGAAATTTAAGGAGGCAGTTCTATATTGCTAAGGGTTGCGCGGAATATTGAGCTAGAAGAAGCGTTGGCACTTATCAAACTTCAAGCTTGCCATACCATCAATCCTATAAAAGAGGAGTTTATTCCATGGTTAAAGCGAGAATGAATCTCAGCGGAATAACAGGCGGCAGTTATCAACCTCTATCAGAGGAATCGAGGGATAGAATCCATGAGACAGTAATGAGGATTTTCGAGGAGATAGGTATTGAAGTAAATTCTAACAAGGCTATTGAATTATTCAGGCATACCGATGCTAAGGTGGACCAACTGAATGGACGTGTATTAATCCCGCGAGACACGGTAATGGATCTGGTCAGTAAGGCTCCATCCGAAGTCATATTGTATGGAAGGGATAAGAAACACGATGTAATTCTGGGTGGCAGTAGAGTCTATGCGGGTACTGGTGGTACTGCTCTTAATGTCATCGACAGAAAGAATGGGCATAAAAGGGTAGCAACACTCATAGACCTGAAAGAACTAGCTAAGCTGGCGGATAGCCTGGATAATATTCACATCTTCATGCTACCTATATATCCCAGCGATGTCCCGGTGGAGAAGGTGGATATTAATCGCTTCTTTGCTGGTCTGGACAATTCCCGAAAGCATATTATAGGTGGAGTATATACCCAGGAAGGCATAGACCAGGTTATAAAAATGGCTCAGATTATCGCCGGGTCTTCACGTAAGTTGAGAGAAAGACCCATAATATCCATGATAACCTGCAGCATAAGCCCTTTCAAAATTGATGCGATATACGGTGATATGCTGGTGAACATAGCTAAGGCAGGAATCCCTGTCGTATGCCCCGCCGAGCCTCTCTGCGGAGCTACTGCTCCTGTGACCCTGGCTGGAACTTTGACTGTGCAAATTGTCGACTCCCTGGCCGGAGTGATAATTAGCCAGCTTGCTAATCCAGGTACTCCAGTTATCTTCGGTTCTGTAGCCAGTAGCACCAGCCTCCATGATTTGAAATACATCACAGGCTCTGTCGAAATGGGATTACTAAATGCCGCAGGCGCGCAAATGGCTCAATTTTATAATCTACCTTTTTATGCCACCGGGGGCATGACCGATTCCAATGTAATTGATGCTCAATGTGGTTACGAATCCTCCATTACCGACCTTCTTTGCGCTCTGGCTGGCGCAAACTTCATCCACGATGCCGCCGGATTGATGGAGTTCGCACTCACTATGAGCTATGAAAAGCTTGTGATTGATAATGAAATTCTAGGGATGGTACTACGTGCCGTGAAAGGGATAGAGGTAAATGACGACACCCTGGCGTTTGATGTAATCAAGGAAGTTGGCCCTGGTGGTCATTTTGTTTCCAGCAAGCACACAAGAAGCCACATGCGTAACGAACACTATGAACCTACATTAAGCAATAGAAAACTTAGAGAAAGATGGGAGGAGCAGGGAAGTAAAGATACGTTTATGAGGGCTAAAGAACGAGTAGAGGAAATCCTAGGAAAACCAGGACATAAGTTACCTGATTACATAAGAAACAGGATATTTACCAAGTTCCCTGAATTAATTGGCTGAAAATTTATATTGAATTTTAACGATAACTTAAATATTTAGGAGTTTTGATAATGCCCAGAGAGGGAATTCTAATACCAAATCCATACGAAAGGATGACTAAAGAGCAAGTCGAACTAATCCATTGTGCTTCGATGCAAATCTTAAATGATCCAGGTGTGCTCTCTTTCAATAGCGACGCTGCAGCGATATTCCAGGCTAATAACGCACAGGTTACCCCAGTCCCCGATGCCGACAGACCCCGCTGGCTGATAAAAATACCGGAGGAACTGGTTCTACATGCTATAGAGAGTGCGCCCAAAATAATCGAATTAGGCGCCAGAAACAAGGACAATAGCCTGATATTGAACGGTGAAGAGCCACGAGTATTTTTTGTCTCCGGTTCAGAAACCAATATCTGGCTTGATGTTACTTTTGAACCTTATGTCAAGAAGTCTGCTCCCAGTATTGAAATCCAAATGCCTGAATTTCATCCACGGCGAGGAACTGTCCTTGACCTTTGCCTGGCAGCTCGATTATGTGAGCATCTGGAAAGCCTGGATGCCTTCATCCGTCCTGTAAATATCCAGGATAAGGACATCACAGAGGATAATAAAGACGTCAACAAATTCTTTGCTTCTCTAAATAACACTACCAAGCATGTTATGGCAGGGTTAACCTCGCTAAAACAACTGGACAACATTGTTAAGATGGCGGAGATAGTAGCTGGAGGAGAGGAACAATTTAAGGAAAACCATATCATTTCCTTTATAACCTGTTTGGTCAAAAGCCCTCTTCAGTTTGTTGATGATACCACGCAGACACTAATTGAGATTTGCAGAAGAGGACTACCTGTAGCTGTCTCCGTTGCGCCTCAAGGCGGGACCACAGCTCCTATTAAGGAAGATGGCATTATAGCTCAAATAAATGCCGAAATTCTGGCAGGTATAACTCTAAGTCAACTGGTAAATAAGGGAACCCCGGTACTATATGGAAGCGTTCCTGTGAGAGCCCGAATGGACGACCTCCATGACTCTTACGGTGCCCCTGAATCGAGCCAATATAATATTGACTGTGTCCAAATGGCTCGATTTTACAAGCTGCCCTGCTATTCTACCGCTGGCATTAGCGATGTAAAGATACCCGGAATCCAGTCCTCCATAGAAAGGCTTTTCTCAGATATCTTGATTACTCTAAGTGGTCCACAATACCTGCATTGTGCTTTTGGACTGCTTGATAAAAATTCCATCTTCTGTCCCCTGCAAGCTGTTATAGATGACATCCATTTCCAAATGCTCAAATTCTTTATAAAGCCACCACAAATAAATGGGCAGGAGCTTCCTGATACTTTAAAACAGATAAGAGAAGTAATGGGAACATCGCAGAAACTATATATTCACCATATTCGACATATGTTGCGTAGCGGGCAACTTTCATCGCCTTACCCCTTTGAATCTGAAGGGTTGGAGGATAACGTGCTGGCGTTAGCCCACAAAAGGATGGAGAAACTTCTATCACTACCTACAGAGCATATCGACCCGGCTACTACCAAGAGAGTATTTAAAGAGATACCTGGAATATTGCCCAGACTGAATATATATGAAGGGAGAGAGCATAATGCCTGACGACATAATTGCCTTAATCAAGGAGAACGTCATACAGGGAAGATCCACCAGTAATGATGAAGGAATAGACGATGCTTTGGTAGGAAAACCTGGAGTGCTGGAATTAACACAACTGGCGATTAAAAACAACATCGCCCTAGATACAATCATAACGAAGGGCTTAACCGAGGGAATGCAGGTTGTAGGAGACAAGTTTGCATCGAAAGAGTATTTTATTCCAGACATGTTGGCTTCAGCTGAGGCAGTAAGCAAAGCTATGGATATTCTAAGGCCACACCTTGAAAAATCCAAGGTCGCATCCAAGGGAAAATTTGTTATAGCTACAGTGAAGGGAGACCTGCACGATATCGGCAAGAATATCGTTGCTATCCTGCTCAGGGGTACTGGATATGAAGTGAAGGATCTGGGCACAGACGTTCCCACAGAAAAGATTGTGCAGGCAATCATTAAATATAAGCCAGATTTTCTGGGACTTTCGGCTCTATTGACCACCACAATGGTCGTTATGGGAGAGGTAATCGAGGCATTGAAAAAGAACAACCTGAGAGACAAAGTTAAAGTTCTGGTCGGAGGAGCAGCAGTCTCTGAAGAGTTTGCCCAGGAAATAGGAGCAGATGCCTACTGTCTAGACGGTTTTGACGCTATCGAAGTACTAGAAAAATTTCGAGGGGGAGCATAAGCATGGCAGGAATAGCAGGAACTCAAGACAGTGACAACATCTTATTAAGCTCTATGCTCAATAAAATCAAGCACAGGGGACCACACGAGACATGGATAAACCAGATGGGAAATATCAACCTGGGATGCTGCGAGTTGAATGTGGCTGGTAACTCCAAGTCCGGCTCACATCACACGTCTATAGACCATAAAGCAGTCGTCCTGGATGGACGCATATATAACCCGGAAGAACCCGGAGTTAGCGATGCGCAAGCTTTGCTGCGTTTCTACGAAAAATTCGGCAGCCAGTTTGCCAGGAAGCTGGATGGAGACTTCGCCTGTGCTATAGCTGATGGGGATAAGCTGATTCTGGCGCGGGACGCCATAGGTGTTAAACCTCTGTACTACGGGCACAGTAACGGAAATTTATGTTTTGCCTCAGAGGCAAAAAGCTTTGTGGGTATAGCTGACGATGTCAAGGAATTTCCACCAGGATACGTTTATTCTCAAGAACTGGGATTTCAGAGATATACTTCCCAGGCTGTAGAAACACCCGAGTTCGAGAATCCCGAGCAGGCCAGCCGAGTTCTGGCTCAATTGCTGGAAGAAGCGACACAGAACAGAATGAAGGACAACGCTGCAGGAGGGATTCTTCTAAGCGGGGGTTTGGATAGCAGCATTATAGCCTGCATCGCTAAGGAGATAAAACCGGATATCGAAGCTTTTACGGTAAGCATGGAGGGAGGACAAGACCTGCCACTGGCTCGAGACGTAACCCGCTATTTGGGCATTAAGCATCATGTGCTAATGTTTGGTGAAAAAGAGATAAATGAGATATTACCACAGGCTATCTATCACCAGGAGATGTTTGAAGAAAGCTGCGTACATGGCGCAATTGCCAATTATCTGGCTGGACGATTCGCGAGCCCACACACCAATTGCGTTCTGACAGGAGAGGGAGCAGATGAGTTCCTTGCGGGATATGATGGCCAATTCAAACAGGGAAGAAACTGGGAGGAGGTCGCCAGCATAGTCGACAGGCTCATCACTGTAGCCCATAACACAGCGTTGCAAAGGTTAGACAGACTGGCAGCAGCAAACTCCATAGAAACACGCACACCATTTATTGACCTGAAGGTAGTTGACTTCTGTGCCAAAATACCCCTGAATTGCAAGATCCATGGTTCAGAACAAATTGGGAAGTGGGTCCTGCGCCAGGCATTCGAAGGTCGCCTACCCGACCATATCATTTACCAGACAAAACGGTTCTTTGCTCAGGGCTCAGGCGTAGCATCTATCATGCGCTCACAAGCTGAAAAACACATCTCCGAAGCCGATGTCGCAAAGCATAACAAGGTTGAAGGCAACCCGCTGTTATCTTCCACGGAAGAGTTGTACTACTACCGAATATTCAAGAAGATGTTCCCCCAACCTGCATTCGACCGCCTGGTAGGTAGATGGGACCCCTTTAGACCAGATTTCTTTGTCAGGTGAATACGTAAATACTGCTGAAATCCTATCTTAACTATCCCGGGTACAAGTAATCAGGTACGTAGATTCGTGACTCTTAAATATGCTATCATTGCTCCTTCATGATGAGCCGCATTGAAGTAATCTCCTTCGATGCCGAAGGTACCCTGGTAACACCCGATTTCAGCCATACTATGTGGCACGAGGCTATTCCAGCAGTGTACGCCGAGAATAAAAGACTGGAAATCACTCAGGCTAAGAAATTTATCTGCCTAGAGTACGATAAAATCGGCGACCAGAAACTTGAGTGGTATGATATAAACTACTGGTTCAGATATCTCAAGCTGGGCAATCCGGAGACAGTGATACAAAGATGCCTGGATAAACTGTGTTACTATCCAGAGGTTACTGAAGTCCTTTCCTCATTAAGCAAACAGTACAAGCTGATAGTTGCCTCAGGCACTCCACTGGAATTGCTGCACTACCTATTGCGGGATATAGAACCTTATTTTTCCCATGTCTTTTCTTCAACCTCGCATTACAAACAATTAAAGACTCCTGATTTTTACCGTGGGATATGTAAGGAGGTGGACATCCAGACAAGTCAGGTTGTACACATAGGGGATAACTGGCAATTTGATTTTATTAATCCCAATCAGGTTGGAATAAAAGCCTTATACCTTGATAGGTCCGGAACCGATCATAAGGAATCACTTACCAATTTGACCCAGTTAAAACAGCACCTCCCAACCCCACTATGATATCCAACTGCTTGCAGCAATCAATCTATATTTCATTTCGCGTAAATTAAAATGGACAGAGTCTTTATGGTGAGTCCTGACAAGTCAGAAACTGTAAGAAAATCTCAAACCGTGATTTCCCCATCCCTTATAATCGCTTTGCCATCGAATATCAGTGTAGGTTTGGGAACTACAAAGTCCTGATGAAGGTCTGCCGATACGTTCCCGCCCATGTGAGAGCTATCCCCTATGGCAATATGAACCGTCTGCCTTATTTTCTCTGCTTCAAGTACATTGTCAGGACGTTTGGCATTCGGATTCATGCCAATACCCAACTCAGCACAATTTCTCCGAGAGAGATAAGGTTCCTCATTTTTTTCACAAGATAGCATTTCTCTAAATTCATCCCCTACCCTTCCCCCACCAATAACCTCCTTTACCTGCCCATCACTGAAGATAAAAGTCATATCTTCTTCCAGATTTGCACACCATCCTTTTTCCACAACCAAGCTTCCATTCGTCGTCCCCTCCAGTGGCACCGAAAAAACCTCTCCAGAAGGCAGATTCCCAAATGCGCCTTCCACCGTAAAGATACCATCATCGATTAGACCTTTTCTTCCTTCCAGGCTGAACTTCAGGTCTGTGCCACCTGGGGATGTCAGAGTGACCTCCCTTGCTTGAGTAACCAGTTTCGCTATTTTATCGCATTCCTCATGTATCTTCGCGAAATCTGCTGCCATTGGTCCTCCGGGACAGAACATCTCGGGCATAAACGTAGGCATGCTTGCAATGCGAGTGCCCGATTTAGTGGCGTTCTCTCGTGCCTCAGTATGGGATAGAGAGTAGCTAGTTATAGCAATTGCCACGTCAGCTTCCATCATTCTTTGTTCCACTTCTTTTCCAGGCTCTGCTCCATGTCTCCCTACAGATGAATAGGCATAAAATAGCACCTCGCAATCCGGGAATCTCTCAGCAGCTATCTCGCTCACCATCCTGGCAAGAAGGGACCTTTCCACTATTTCAGCAAGTTGTTTGCTCTCCTTCCTTACCCACTCCTCTGTAGCTGGCACGTCTGTAACTACCAGTATCCTCTCACCTCTTTTAACCCCCATATTTACTTGGAACATGTTTATCACGCCTTGTTCAACTTTTTCCTTCTCTACCATGTTGTGAGCCTCCTGTGCTTTTCAATTTGTCAACGAATTCCAGAATCAGATTATCCAGAAACTTGATGAATTCGTCTTTATCGCCCATTACAGAATATTTGTTATGGTCGATTTTCTTCCTTACCTCTACAAGGAATTCATCCGCTACATCTGCCTCCTCAAGAATCTCAATTAACCTGCTTGCCCCATCGAGCAACCTGAATGGTCCATACAACTTTGGTTCCTCAACACAGTTCCTCGCTGAGGTCACCAGAAAAGCAAGCAGATCAAAGAAACTACCCCTCAACCTGTCCTTATCTGTTATGCCAGTGGACGACTTCATTTATTCTCCTTCTTCCCGGTGATTTCGGCGCCTTTTCAGGATAGCCTAATGTAATCAGCAATTCCGGGTTTACGTGCTCCGGCAAGTCATATAATCTCTTCACGGCACTAATTCCAAAAGACCGCACGGCACAAGAGCCAATTCCAAGGTCATGGCTAGCCAGCATGATGTTCTGGCTGGCCATGGAAACATCCATTAGAGACAATGTGTCTCTGCCGAGTTCACCGCAAAGCTCATATGCTCTCTTTAAATCCCTACAGACGATTATTATCGCTGCTGGATTTCCGAATATCCCCGGCGAAAAAGTTTTTATCTTTTTAATATCACCGCTATCTTCTATCACGATGAATTCCCAAGCTTGAGCATTGCTTGCAGAGGGAGCCCAGATTGCAGCTTCCATTATCTGTTCAAGATGTTCCCTGGGTATTTTCCTATCAGTATAGGTTCTTACACTTCTTCTCCCTTTTATGGCACCAAAAACTTGCATTCAAATCCCCCTACCTTTCTATATTACGCTATTTGATGCTAATTCGATGTGTTCAACATCAGCCATTAGTGGAACACTTCCCCAAATCCCTGTAGTTGCCCTCTTTATCAGGCAGCTCAGCCTGATAAATCGGGCAACTACATTTTAATAACCCCATTTGTTCATGAAAAGGGGTAGTGAATCTACACAATCAGTCGTGCCTTTGTCTCTCTCACCGCCTTGTATATGTTGAAAATAGTCAGCAGAAGTGTAATCAGGCAAACTGTGAATGCTGCAATCGGAATTGAAGTAGAGGCTACTGCAAAGAAGGGAGCCAAAAACATGGCGCACCCAGTAAGCCCCAGTGAGAGCGCAATCCAGTTATGCTGTACGGATTTATTGCCCATCTCCCACAAATCTTCTTCCTTGTTAATCCGCGGGTATACCAATGCCACTCCTACCAACTGAATTAAACCTATAGCAAGATAGATAATCCCGGTAAAAATGTTCTGTGACCATGCTGCGGATGCCAATATTATAAGCACAACAGCAAGAATTATGACTATACCACTGGAAATTTTAACATATCTCTTGAATTTCATTTTATATCACGCTCCTGTCTTATCTATAATATGCTCTCCCAGTTCTATCTTTACACCAGTCTTGTCGCACACGATGGTAATCACAATGTAAAGCACCACACCAAGTATCAGACAATTAAGGGGGAGTATTCCCACTTTAATCACCCATCCACCCACCAGTGTTCCCACGATAGCTGAAACCCATCCGACCCAGTTCACCTTGCCAAATTTCATGCCCGGCTGGAACTGGTATCTCTGCCTCAGCGGCTCTCCTTTATACCAGCGATATAACCAGAAATCAGCGATCAAAACTCCACCTGCCGCCGGTAAAAACGTTCCAAGCATCACCATAAATGCCTGGAAGGGCTCCATGGCTGACCCCCAAACACGCGCAATCACTGCCGCCAGCGCCACTCCTATTCCGCCTGCGATAAGGACGATGTACTTCCTTTTAATAGGGGCCCATAAATTAATTGCCAGAGAGGTGCTGTATATATTACTGTCATTGGTTGACCATTGCCCCAGTATTGCCATCAGAAATGCACCGGCCCCTGCCCCCGCAGCAAGTAACGCACCGGCAATGTTCGCCTCACCTGTTACCAGGGTTATTATGGCTGCTCCCGTAAGCATATATACCTGCAAAATCATGAGTTGAATCACCCATGCAGCGGCTCCATGCCAAATCTTTTTTGCGAAGCGACAAATATCGGCGGTAATTATAGCTCCCACAACATACATGCCGACAACCTCTGTTACACCTACCCCAAAAGGAGCTGGGTTTACTGGTGCGATACCGAAAAGTCCGGCAAAGCCGCCGCCTTGTTGCACGCCTATCATAACTCCGAAGCCTGCCAGCAACATAAAGAAAGGCACCGCTAAATAGCTGAAAAACGCCAGACCTCTAAAACCGATATAGGCAGTAACTAACATCAGTATGCCACCCCATATCGATGCCACGAACACACTAGACCACCAGGCCCCGGGGAAAAGGGTGCTTACGATAATTCCAAACAGCCACGTCTGTACAGTAAACCAACCCAGGGCAGGTATGCCTGATACAATTGTCCCCCATATCTGAGAGCCTACATTTCCAAATGAGGGTCTTAAATTCACATATGTAGAGCATCTAGAGATTCCCCCTATTGGAGCAGTAAGCCCACCTAGGACTGCCAATATCGCCGAACCGACAACCGCAACCCATATCGCATCTTTAAGATAAAACTGCGTACCAAGCACTGACCCTCCCCACAACGCGGCGATACAACACAATACACCTGTATAGGTATAAAACATCGTAAGAAGAGACCTTGTTTCATTCTTTGGTACAGGAACCAGTGCGTAATCGCCAAATTTATCCACCCAGGGCCAAGCTTCTCTAATTTTACTCATATTCAATCCTCCTTGTATATTCTTCCCAATATATTCCTTTCCTTCTCTGGTGGTGGCATGTATGTCTTCCTGCTCTGCCTCAAACCAAGGGCTATCAGCATTTCCAGATATTTCACCGAAACAGCCACCGGATAGATTACTGGAATATCATAGCCTCTCCTGTTTAGAGCATCCCTTAAACCACCCACCACCCCCAGCATACCCGTGCACCCCAGGATGATAGCGTGTGCACCATCTTTCTCTATTGCCTCTATCGATTCGGCAGCTAAAGCATTTGCTAATTTTTTAACCTCATTTAGTTCCAGAACAGGTATGTTAACAAACCTTACAGATGCCAGCTTGTTACGCAACCCAAACTCCATAACCAGGCTTTCCAGGATAGTCAGACCACTCTCAGATATAGTGACAATGGAAAATCTATGTGCCAGGTCTGTAGCGTACAACAACGATATCCTACCAGGACCTACCACAGGAATATCCAGTTTCTCTCTCACCGCATTCAGGGCAATATCTCCAAAGCAGTCGATGAGCACTCCATCAAAACCTTCAGATTGGGCTTCTTCTGCTTCCTTTATAATTCCAGGGCTGTTTAGCATTGCATCATAGGTACATTCAATCGATGCCGCCCCATACTCGAGGCACACGACATCAATCTCTGTGCCCCTGGAGGTAAATTTTTTTAATTCCTCTCGGGTAGGTTCTACCAGATATTCTGCTGTTACCGGTATTATTGCCTTAATTTTCACGCTATCACTCCCTGTCTCCACCCCTCTCTCCCCCTTTCAACCATATGTTTCACACCTCATTTACATTTCTCACCTCCTGTCTAAATTCAACTCAGTGGTTTATAAGAGCCCACATATCCTAGCTTTTCCAATATGGGTTTCCAACAATTAAATCCTTCAGGAATTCTTCTCCAAGGCTCCGGCGCAGGAATCCCTATTATCGCTACCTCCATACCCTCTTTTATATCTGCATTAGTGAGAGATCTCCCTCCGATTTCCATCATAGCTATCAAGTCTGGAACCGTTATTGTTGGCTTATTGTCCTGCCAACCTATCATGTTCTCATTCTTAGAATCTATATCGAATGTACTGCCAGTAAAATTGGCAATGCCTTCAATGGTCGTTCTGCCAAAGTCAAAACCTTCAGCAGTTCTGGTTTCAATCTTTTTGATTTTTCCCCTGAAAATCTCTCTCCCGCCGGTAATCTGTGCAACCTCTTCTACCAAACCCACGCCTCCAGCCTTTGATTCCCTTATTGCCTTACCTATCTCTTCAGTCTTCGAAATAGATTTTGGCACCAGGCATTTTTTTATAGTCGCCATATCGACTATCCAAGTGGCGAATGCTGCCAGCATCCCAAATGAAACAGCAGCCGTTCTGGCAATTGTCTCCGCCATGGTAGTATTTAGCGGATCCTTTAAATAGGCAATTATTACATCTCCTGCTTTATTGGCAACCACTAAAGGACTGGTAGGAATCTTGTATATGGGGTATAAACCTGTGCTGAGCTCAGGAACAGCACGCCCATTGCCGTCTGCATCAACAACTGGGACGCCCTTTTGTGATGCAACATAAAGCGGTGTTATCGAATTAAGGCCACCAATTTCGCCTGGCATTAAATAAGCCAGGTTGACCCCTCCCAATGCAGCCATATTCTTAATTGCCTCATAGGCAGTAACAGCCTCAGGCCCAAAGCCCTTTTCAAGCATGACTTTTGGAGCCCCTATTCCACCCACCATAACTGCGCTGGCACTTTCTGGTAAGTCTTCCACATCATATATCTCTATTCTATTTTCTATTTGCTCAACAAGTTTTAAGCCATCATAGGGAGAACCACCTCCACCACCACCCAGAAGGGCTGAACCCCAAACTATATCTTCCAGTTCTTTTTTCCCCAGCAGCCTTTTTGTCATCTATAACCTCCCTAGTATATTTCTTTCTTTATCTGGTGGGGGCATGTATGTTTTTTTGCTTTGCTTCAAATCGAGGGCTATCAGCATTTCCAGGTATTTCACAGCGACGGCCACGGGACATATTACCGGGACTTCATAACCTTTCTTCTTCAGAGTCTCCGATAAATTATCCGCTACCCCCATCATCCCGGTGCACCCCAATACAATAGCATGCGCACCGTCTTCCTCTATCGCCTTTATTGATTCATCAACCAGGGCACCCGTTAGTTTTTTCAAATCTGTTAGATCGAGGACTGGTATATTAACAGCCCTTACAGATGCCAGCTTACCAGCCAATCCTACCCCCATAACCTTGTTCTCAAAAATAGTGAATGCGTTCTCTACCACGGTCACAATAGAGAATCTATGCGCTAACTCCGCTGCGCAAAGCATAGATGCCCTGCCAGGACCCACCACAGGAATATCCAGTCTTTCTCTAAGTGCCTCCAATGCAGGATCGCACATACAATCTGTAATTATTCCATCAAAACCGTCAGACTGTGCCTTCTCAGCCACCTTAATAATTCCAGGGGCATTCAACATTTCATCATAGCTCGATTCAATGGATGCTGTTCCATACTCAATAGCTTCAACATCGATTTCTGTACCTTCAGAGGCGAATTTCTCCATCTCTTCCCTTGCAGGTTTCACGAAGTCTTTGGTAGTTACTGGGAGTATTACCTTAATTTTCATATTTTCTCCTCCTTACCATATATTCAATTCCATATACAAGATGCCTGAGAGCTAAGAAGGCAACCCTGCATCATTCGTCCTTATTTCAGAAGTTCTTCTATTGGCTGATACTCTCCTTCGTAACCCAGAAGCTTAAGAACATGCCTGAATACATCAAATCCTCCGGGCACCCTCCACTTTTCGTGGGCTTTTTTACCTATAACTGCCACTTCCAAACCTTCTTTAATGTCGGCATTTGTTAAGGGCTCCCCATCAGTGGTAAGCCAGCAAATTGAATCAGGCACCATTGTAATAGGTCTATTCTTCCTCCACGCAATCATATTCTCATTTTTGTAGTCTACAACAACGTCCTCTACAAAAACTCTACCGTAGTCAAAACCTGCCTTAACCTGTTCTGTCTTCTTGGCAACCTTCCCTCTTGCCAGTACGACAGCATCTATAGATTTCGTTACCGCATCGACTATATCTCTCCCGGATAACTTCGCTTCTCTAATACTTTTCCCTACCCTCTCTGCCAGCGATAATGTGCCTGGTATTACGGCTTCTTTCAGTTGTTTACCTGTCATCAGATGACAAACCAGACCCGCAGTCATACCAAATACTGTAGTTACAGCTCTGCCCAGCTCTTCACCCATATAGGCATCGGTTGGATATAGGACAGCAGAATTCCCTTTGGAATCCGCCATCGAAAGTGGAGCAATTGGCACACCATGAATATAAAACATAGTCATTTCTAATTCAGGTATTGCCCTTCCAGCACCATCGCCATCTATAACTGGCAGGTTTTTAACAGCCCCGGCATGCAGTGGAGTCACAGAATTAAATCCACCCATTTCCACAGGAACCACATAGTCTACTTTCTTGCCCGTTACCTCCTCCAGTCTTTCCAATGCAGGAACCTCTTCTCCCTTCCACCCTTCCTTAAGCAAGACAACAGGTGATCCCATACCAGCTACAACAACCACATTACTATCATCAGCTACATCATCTGCTTCAACCAAGGTAACCGACGGTATTTCCCCTATCATTTTTAAGCCCGACTCTGGAGACCCACCACCCCCCGCCCCAAGTAGTGTCGACCCTCTTATTATGTCTTCTATTTCCTGCTTGTGTATTACCCTTTTCATTACCTCCCTCCTTTCAAGGAAAAATTAATTGCCTCCACTTGGACATAAAGGCTAAAGCAGACTAACACTGGCTATTTAAGTGCTTGAGAATCAATAAATATACCAGTTGGAATTTAGGGGGATTTACCCCCGTGGCATTATCACGTGCAGACCTGCAAAGGCGAAATAGATATTAGTCTCCCTTATACACAGCAGTACTTTGGTCACAACCACAAATATGATTGTAAATTAGGGTTGTGTATATGTCAATAGGTAAATGTAAGAAATGTCAAGACTCTTTAGAAATGTCCTCTACTTTAACTCATTAGAAATGTCCTCTGATGACCTCACACCGGTAATGCCTGGCTGATGCGTTGAGTTTGGAGGCGGTATCTTCTCCAGGGATGATCCGGAGGAGGGACGTATTTCCCCTTTGGTTCAGAGCTTTGTTGCTTTTGCTGAGTGACTATGGGCTTCCGGGGTAGCTCCTTGATTTCTGTGAAGAGGACCTCCCTATCCCTGTAGACCATGTGGATTGATCCGTCCAAATGCTCTTGCACCATGACCCTTCTTCTGGCTGGTGGTAAGTTGGACTGAAGCCCTATCTGGAAAAAGCGGTTCTTGTAACGCACAACCCAGTCATTGCCCACAGTACGTGGTTCTTCCCGGCAAAACACAGTCCTCAAATCCATGCCTTGCGGCACTGGCCGATGAAAGTCTGCTGAGCTTCGAGGCTCCACTGCAAACTTCACGTTGAGACTTTCTACAAATCCACGCAGGCACTGGTTGGCTTCTTCGATATCCTTAATGCCTGCCAGCCGCAGCTCTTTCACCCAGCGGTCCTGATATACTCCATGCTTTCGCTCTACACGCCCTTTTGCTTGAGGAGAGCTGGCCGTTATAATCTCTATGTCTAACTTCTGGCATGCCCTGCCAAACTGTGTCAGAGGTAACTCCCCTGCCAATTGCTCTTCCACTGTCGGCTCTCGCTGCGTTACATACACGTTCTTCCAGTCCACATACAGGGCCTCCGGAATCCCATACTTCTTAACCCATGCCCGTAATACTGTCATCGCTGCCACGGTGGTCTCCTCCTCGCTTAGCAGTGCCAGAGTTTTCCCCGTTGCATCGTCCACCATGTCCATCAGACATTCTTCGTCTCCACGATCCTCAAACCACCTGTGATGACTGCCATCCATCTGGACCAGCTCTCCAAAATGAGCCTTACGCTCTCGCTGTTGTCTGTGCTTGGCGCGCTTCCTCTGCCGCTTCCATAGCCCTGCTGCCAGAAGCCATCGCCTCAGGGTCTCGTGGTCTACCTCATATCCATCCCGCTCTTCAAGCTTCTCTGCCGCCAGAGTCGGCCCGAAATCCCAGTATT
>Ga0209986_10001761_pt1 | contig 20517 bp, 15 predicted proteins | sample BlataG_FD_183168 | JGI IMG/M metagenome (GOLD analysis project Ga0209986, IMG submission 183168) | Deep subsurface microbial communities from Black Sea to uncover new lineages of life (NeLLi) - Black_00105 metaG (SPAdes) (version 2) | ecosystem: Environmental > Aquatic > Marine > Oceanic >... | reverse complement strand
ATTTCCCATTTTATCGAGCATTTGTGTTTCAAAGGCACAGAGCGGCGGCCAACAGCCAAGGAAATAAGCCAGGACATCGAAGGCGTTGGTGGGATAATCAACGGCGGCACGGATAAGGAAGCGACTATCTACTGGTGCAAGGTAGCCGGTGCTCATTTTTCCATTGCCCTGGATGTCCTGTCTGATTTACTGCTTAATTCTCGATTTGATGATGCAGATATTAATAAGGAACGCCAGGTTATCATTGAGGAAATCAATATGGACATGGACCTCCCGCAGCAAAGGGTGAACGTAATAATGGATGAACTGCTATGGACAGGACAGCCGCTGGGGAGGGAAATTATAGGGACCAAGGGGACTGTGTCCTCAATAAATCGCAGGCATATGCTAAGCTATATCGCTCGGCGTTACGCGCCCAATAATATGGTGGTCAGTATTGCTGGTGATATGCAGCATGAGCAAGCAGTGGCTCAAATTGAGTCTCTGCTGGGTAAATGGTCTGCGAGGGAGTTGTCAAGGAGCTATATGACGAATGATAAGCAAACGGAACCCAGGATGTGTGTTGAGCCCCGGGATATTGAGCAGGCGCACCTCTGTCTTGCCGTTCATGGGTTCTCGCGCTTTCATCCGCAGCGTTTTGTACTTGGCTTGCTTAATACAGTGCTTGGAGGTGGTATGAGCGGCCGTCTGTTTACAGAGATCAGGGAACACAGGGGATTAGCCTACGATATTCATAGCTACGCGGAGCATTTTCTTAACTCAGGGTCATTTATTATCTATGCTGGCGTTGATCCTGGAAAAGTAGAGGTAGCAGTTGAAGCTATTCTCAAGGAGCTATCAAAGCTAAAGCATGGAATTACCTCCGATGAGCTAACCAGGGCTAAGGAATTGTCGAAGGGAAGGTTACAGTTGAGGCTTGAGGATAGTCAGAATATGGCTCTGTGGCTGGGTAGCCAGGAATTGTTGATGCAGAGAATCCGAGATATAGATGAAGTTATTTCTATTATTGACGCTATAACCATCAATGAGTTAGAGCAGATTGCAGAGGGACTTCTTTCCAGCGAGAAGCTTAACCTGGCTGTAGTAGGTCCGGTCAAAGATGAACTTCCGGTGAGATTACTCAGGGTCTAGGGATATAAAGGGAGGGCCACCTTATGGCGGCTCTCCCTCGTTATGTCTTTAATCTATTCTAGTACTCGGGATATCCTCCACCTGGCATTGGTGAAGCTTTTTCCTTTTCGGGTATGTCAGTTACCATGGCTTCGGTGGTCAGGACCATATTGGCAATGCTGGCGGCGTTTTGCAATGCGGCTCTGGTGACCTTGAGAGGGTCAACGATGCCCTTTTCCACCATGTTAACTCCCATCTCATCTTTGGCTGCATCGTAACCTATGCCAGCAGGGCTTTCCTTTATCTTATTCACCACAACCGAGCCCTCTCTGCCGCTGTTGCCAGCGATGCAACGGATAGGTTCTTCCAGGGCTCGCTTCAGTATGGCCACGCCGGTAGCTTCATCACCCGTGACTTCAAGCTTGTCTAAAACCGCTATTGAATTGAGCAGCGCAACGCCGCCGCCGGGCAGTATACCTTCCTCTACGGCAGCTCTGGTAGCTGATAGAGCATCTTCCACGCGGTGCTTTTTCTCCTTGAGCTCAACCTCAGTACCTGCGCCCACTTTGACTACTGCCACCCCGCCAGCCAGTTTGGCCAACCTCTCCTGCAGTTTCTCCTTATCGTAGTCAGATGTGGTGGTATCAATCTGGGACCTGATTTGCTTGATTTGAGCCTCGATAGCTTCCTTTGAGCCTTTTCCCTCGATGATAGTGGTATTATCTTTGTCGGATTCTACCCTTCGAGCTCGTCCCAAGTCCTCTACAGTTACCGAATCCAGCTTTCTACCAATCTCCTCGGATATGACTGTGCCTCCGGTGAGGACAGCTATGTCCTGGAGCATTGCCTTACGTCTATCACCAAAGCCAGGTGCTTTAACCGCCAGAGGGCTCAGTGTGCCCCTCAGTTTGTTAACCACCAGGGTGGCCAGTGGTTCACCTTCTATATCTTCGGCTATAAGGACAATGTTCTTGGAAGTTTGAACGATTTTTTCCAGGGTGGGAAGGATGTCATTCAGTGAGGAGATTTTTTTATCTGTAATGAGTATATAGGGGTCATCCAGTTCTGTCTTCATCTGCTCGACATTGGTGATGAAGTAGGGGCTGATATAACCCCGGTCGAACTTCATGCCTTCAACGAACTCAGTTTCAAATTGCAGTCCCTTACCTTCTTCTACTGTGATAACGCCATCCTTGCCTACCTTCTCCATAACATCAGCGATTAAATCGCCAATCTCCTGGTCGACTGCTGACAAGGCTGCTACCTGAGCTACCTGTTCCTTGCCTTTCACTGGAATGGCCATTTTCTTGAGTTCCTCAACTACGGCAGCCACTCCTTTCTCGATGCCACGCTTTAATGCCATAGAGTCAGCACCTGCAGCGATGTTTTTGAAACCTTCGCTGACGATACCCTGGGCCAATATAACGGATGTACTTGTGCCATCACCACATTGGTCGTTGGTTTTAGTTGCTGCCTCTTTTACCAGTTGCACCCCCATGTTTTCAAAGGGGTTGGGCAGCTCAATCTCCTTGGCTATGGAGACGCCGTCATTTATGACTGAGGGAGCCCCCCATTTCTTATCCAGCGCTACCGGGCGTCCACGAGGTCCCAGCGTTACTCTAATTGTGTCTGCTAAAATGTCTATGCCTGCTTTTAATGATTTTCTTGCTTCTTCACTGAAAAGAATTTGTTTTGCCATTCGTTTCCTCCTTATTTAAGAATTTTTTTACCCAGTATGTCGCTCTCGCGTAGGATAACTACTTCTTCGTCATCCAGCTTGAACTCAGTACCAGCGTATTTGGAATAGATAACCTTGTCACCCACCTTGACTTCCATAGCTACTCGTTTGCCTTCTTCGGACAGCTTGCCAGGACCAACAGCAATAATTTCGCCTTCCTGAGGCTTCTCCTTTGCTGTATCGGGTATAACAATCCCTCCCTTGCTTACTTCTTCTTTGGGGAGAGGCTTGATTACTACTCTCTCTCCCAAAGGGTTTATTTTGTATGCCATGTTACCTCCTTTCATGAATATATTTTAGCACTCTGGCATTGAGACTGCTAATAATTATAGCACAATAGATTTAATATGCAACAATTGCTCGACCATAAATCTAGAATATATCTTTAATTTTTACACTGCACCGTGTATAATTTAATATAATGAAGCACAGAAAAGGAAAGGAATGGGATAGAGAGCGCATTCTGGCGCTGAGACGCCATCTAGGGTTAACTCAAGCAGAGATGGCTGGCGAGTTAGGCACGCGGCAGCAGACTATCAGCGAATGGGAAACAGGTATGTATCAGCCTCGGGGAACTTCAGCCACTTTACTCAATATAATTGCTGAGAGGGGTAAATTTGATTATGAAGTTAAGAAGTCCAAGGAGGAACGTGATGAGCATTAAAGCGTGCTGTTATGGTTTTCTCACTCATGGGGAAAGGTGCTTGCGGAAATTCAAGATGAGAAGGATATGGCTCAATACTGTGACCATGCGCAATAATGTTTTGAGTTTTTATGGGGTTGGGAGGGCGTAGATGGAGGGTAAAAAATTTGGCAATTTATACACGTAAGCGGATAAAATTCTCGGAAAACCAGCTTCTTCTGGTATGGCAACGACTGCTGGGAAGGCAGTTGATTACTGAAGAAGGAAAACAGGTGAAAATGATATATTCTGGCAGGATTAGTGCTAACAATGGCCCTGATTTTCGAGACGCTGTCATGGTTGTAAATGAATCTGATACGGTAAAGGGCGATGTAGAAATACATGTTAAGTCCAGTGATTGGTATCGCCATGGCCATCAATATGATCATGAATATAACAAAGTAATTCTTCATGTTGTAGCCCAGCATGATGCGAAATCAGCTACTTTGACGCAGAATGGCAAGTCGGTTCCAGTAGTATGCTTAACGCATAAGTTGGGGCATCAAGCTTATCTAATACCTTATCATCAACTTCCTTGCTTTCAGATAACGAAGCATAAAGATAGGCAGGCTTTATGGAAGCTGCTGGATATTGCAGGAGAAGAGAGGTTCAGGCAAAAAGCAGCTCATTTCATGGCGGGTTTACAGTCCAGAAATGGAGGACAGGTGTTTTTCCAGGGGATAATGAGAGCTTTGGGCTATTCTAATAACAGTAAGCCTTTTGAGGAACTTGCTTGCAGAGCGACGCTCAGTTTCATGGAGGGAATGATACCAGCAGGGGATTTGTCATTGAAGCAGGCCTGGCTCTTGGGCCTGGCTGGGTTATTACCTTCTCAGCGAAAAGGGGGAGGATTATATATGGGAAATGGAGTAATGGAACTGGAGCGGATATGGCGGTTGGTTGGTAAAGGGGCTGGAACTATGCGTGAAAGTGATTGGCACTTATCGCATGTATACCCCAATAATTCTCCTGTGCGCCGTATTGTAGCTCAAAGTTATATGCTTCAGCGGTACCAGGAAGAGGGGTTGCTGGAGGGGATGTTGCGACAGGTCAGGAAAGCGTCCATGATAGATGGGTATCGGTTGTTGGAGGAGGGTCTGATTGTATCTGGTAGTGGCTACTGGCAGTACCACTTTGATTTTGGTTATAGGTCGAAAACGCGGAGGTCGGCTCTTCTGGGAAATGACAAGGCGGCAGAAATGGTCATTAACGTTATACTGCCGTTTACCTTTAGCTGGGGAGAAATGACTGGTGAACCGGAACTGAAGGATAAAGCTATAACGCTTTACAATTGTTATCCCAAGCTTTCAGATAATGGGATAACGCGTCATATGATAAATCAGCTTTGTATTGAAGATACCTCGGGTTTAACAGCTTGCCGTCAGCAGGGCTTAATTCATATTTTTAGAGATTATTGTAGAGAGGGGGGATGTGCCCGTTGTTTTCTGGCCAATTAGATGTTATGGCGGGGTTTCAACCAAGGCTGAGGCTGGGCATCACATCCAGGTCATAGCTACTGGTCTTACCAGTTTGGAAATGATAATAGCCACAGGAGGCTACCATAGCAGCATTATCGGTGCATAGATGTGGAGGGGGAACCAGGACGGGCACTGGCGAGGAATTAAGGAAGCGCTCCGTTAGCAATTTATTGGCTGCCACACCACCGCTGAGTAAGATCTGCTGAACACTTAAATCTTTTGCTGCTTTGATTGTCTTGGTAGCCAGGACATCCACCACAGCGCATTGAAAGCTGGCAGCAGTGTTAGCTATCATAGAGGGATCAGCCAGGATCTTTTCCCTCTGGACAAGATGCCATAGGGCTGTTTTTAATCCACTGAAGCTGAAGTTATAGCTGTTGCCAAGCCATGCGCGTGGGAGAGGTAGGCAAGGAATCCCGGTTTTAGCTGTCTGTTCAATAGCTGGACCCCCGGGGTAACCTACTCCTAAAATTCGGGCTGCTTTGTCGAAGGCTTCGCCAGCAGCATCATCCAGAGTTCGCCCCAGTTTCTCAAATTGCCCATGACCTTTCATTAATACCAGATCGCTATGTCCTCCTGAAACAATGAGGCAGAGACAGGGTAAAGTGGGGGATTGTCCTTTCTCCAGCCAATTGGCATAGATATGCGCCTCAAGATGATTGACTCCTGTAATGGGCAGTTGTCTGGCTAAAGAAATTGCCTTGGCAAAATTAACGCCTACCAGTAAAGAACCGGCCAGTCCTGGACCAAATGTTACAGCAATACCATCGATATCTTGCCAGGTGACATTGGCTTCATTCATAGCTTTATCCACCACCGGTATAATGGTGAGGATATGCTGTCTTGAGGCAACTTCAGGAACAATACCCCCGTAGCGAGCATGGATGTCTATCTGTGAGGCTACGATGTTGGATACTATTTTACAGCCATCTTCGATTACCGCAGCTGCTGTTTCATCACAGGAGGTTTCAATGCCCAGAATTTTCATATTCCCATTATTATAAATCTACCGTGAAGGTATCTTCGGATTAGTTGAGAAATATTGTGTTATGACTATCTATATTACTGCATTCTATGGAGGTAATGAACACCAGTAATGGCAGCCGGCAAAATGATTAATTCAAACTCTGTACCTGCAAAACTAAACATACATGCGGCTGCACAGCGCTAACTATAAATTCTATTTTACTCAATCGATTGGCAAATTAAAGAACTTTATGGGGTTTTCAAAAGTAATCTTTTCTATTACGTTCCTTTTTAACCCTAACCTTCTCATGGCCACAATGACTCTTGGCACCGAGAAATAGCCCTCGCCACCATATCCAAGTTCGGAGTTCACCAAAATTCTATCTATTTTATCTAGATTCTTCTGTATAATTCCAGCAGCGGTTTCAGGTGGCAGCTTATCAAGGCATACACTCATCCCTACCATTGCCCCGGTACTCAGGCAATAATCAACCGTGTCTTCTGCAGCGTGGTCTAAAATTACCCTATCCAACGGGAATTTTTCCCCCTTTATAACATCGACTATTTGCTTTGTTACATCAAGGCGACCAGGCGTAAACCGAACGGGGTTATGTACTATAATGGGGAGATTACGCTCATTGGCAATCTTTAGTTGAGCTTTAAAAAGTTTCAATTCGTCTTCAATACCTACATCGAGGCCTATCTCACCCATACCAACTACTCTCTCATGTTCAAGGTATTTGGGAAGTTCTGTGAGGCATTGCTCAACACCCTCGAGGGTTAATCCGTAGAAGGGGATACTCAGAGTAACATAAGCTTCCGCACCATAAGACTTGGTTTGGTTTACCTCAAAGCCCAGTAATCTTCTCCACAACCGCAAGAGCGTTTCTCCTGGCTGCATACCATCTAGCATATGTGGTGTGGGAATAACACATCCTTCAAGTCCTGCTTCGATGAGGTGCCAAAGGTCAAAAGGGTTCATCATATGTGTGTGAAGATGGGGGTCAATACATCTCATACCTAAATCTCCTTAAAATATAAATTCTGGTAAAGATTATAGCACCATCATGTATTTGTAATGCAAGAGGAAGGAGCTCAAGGGTAAGTTGCAACGTTCTGGTTATTGTGATAGCGCATTCGGCTAATATTTTGGGTTTATTTAATTAAACTTAGTTCCAAAGAGGTGGTAACTCTTTGGAAAGTCAAAATGCCTCAGCCTATGTTGAATAGCTTTTCGGCATTTAGATGACAGATTTTTTCTTTATCACTGTCACATATCGGTGTTGAATCCATGAATTGCACTGCATTCTTGTTTTCTTCATAAGGATAGTCTACGGCAAAGGCTATTCTATCCGCACCCAACGCCAGATAGGTACACATGAATGCTGGATGGAAAAACACCCCACTGGTAGTTATAATGAAATTTTCCTTAACACAGTCACTGGGCTTCCTCTCAAGCTTTAAGACGTTTCCGGCACCAGGCCATTGCTTTAGCCAAAAGAAGTCTATTCGCCATAGCCAGAACGGCAACGCTTCCCCCAAGTGTCCTAGAATAATCTTAAGTCTTGGATACTTATCAAAGACACCACTATAAATCAGGCGCATCGCATGTAGAGATGTCTCAGCAGCAAATCCGAGGACAGGACCTGCTAAAGCAAAACCATAATCTGAATAGGGTTTCAGTATACTAGGTGACGGAATATTCGGGTGAAGGTATATCGGCACACCAAGTTTTTCCGCCGCTTCAAATATCACCCAATACTTTTTATCATCAAGGTATTCTCCCCTGACATGTGAGTTTATTACTGCCCCACTGAGACCAAGCTCCTTCACCGACCGTTCAAGCTCACCAGCGGCTCCATCTGGGTCCTGAGGTGCCAAGGCAGCCAGTCCAATGAATCTATCGGGATATCTCTTAATTACCACGGAAAGTTCATCATTAACCTTCCTAGCCCAAGCAGTACCTTCTTCAGCCTCGAATTGCTCACAACCCGGAACACTCAGGCTAAGCACTTGCATGTCAATGCCAGCCTCATCCATCGCCTTCAGCCTCCCTGCCTCCAGGTCAAGAAGCCTGTTATGATTGCTAACCTTTGACGCCATTGTTACGTCAGGTCCAAGCCCTAAACGGATAAGCTTCTGGTGCTTTTCGTCTTCAACAGTATCCAATGTTGGATACTCTTTCCTAGTACGCAAATACCTTGCATACTCCTCGGTATAAAAATGGGCTTCAAGGTCAATTTTTTTCATGTAACCCTCCTTAAAAAGTCTCCATGCAGGGTTCTTTCCCAGCATGTACCATGATTTGCCATAGTAACTATTTTTGCTATTCTAAAACACCTGCTCGCTGGCTGCTAAAGCTTGAAATTGGGATTTCCCATTTCAACTCGCGATAAGACAGTCCTGACCCTCATCGTTCCTGTCACCAATAATATAGCTATGGTACCTGATTGTCAATACGCTGTACGAGTACAACGAGGCCATTTCATTGACAGGCTATGATATACTTGAAATAAGACATTGTATCTATCTTATTTAGTCTCAGTGGCTGGATATCTGTGAGAAACAAGGCTAGATGTTGAAGAAAAATGAAAATCGATGCTTATGCCCATATTTGTCCCCGTAAATTTATAGACGCTTTTGCCAGGCGAGCGGTAGATTGGGAAACAGTTGCCAGAACTTCACCAATAATGGGTGGGCCGGCGCTCTGGGATGTTGATAAGAGACTGGAGGTTATGGACCGGTATGAAGATTATGTGCAGGTATTAGTTCCAAGTGGAGAAGTAGTGGAGCCGTTTTTCAGTCCTAAAGATACGGCTTATCTGGTTAAACTATTCAATGATGAGGTGGCTGAACTAATCAACAAATATCCAGAGAAGTTCGTGGGAGCTGTGGCTGCTCTACCAATGAACAATATTGATGCTGCCCTGAAGGAGATCGATAGGGCAATAAATGAGTTGGGGTTTAAGGGAGTGCACATCCATACACCGGTATATATGTACGAAGGGGGCAGGCGAATTGAGCTGGGCTACAATTATGGAACCATGAAGCCAATAGATTCACCCGAGTTCTTACCAATTTATGACAGTATGTCCAAACATAATCTACCAATATGGATTCATCCGGTTGGACGGGGTGGAGTCCCGGTTTATAGTGGTGAGGAGAGAGGTAGGTATGCGCTATATCATATTTTTGGGTGGCCACTTGAGTCAGCCGTGGCGATGGGCAGGCTGGTATGTAGCGGCATACTGGCTAAATATCCTGATCTCAAGTTTGTTATCCATCATTGTGGTAGCGGTATTGTGCCTGCGTTAGCAGGTAGGATTGATAATGAGTTTGATAAATTCTGGTCGACAGGTTTGTTGACGTGCGGTCAGCTCGGGGAAAAAGACCTGTTCAGGAATAAACGTGCAGTGGATTATTTTAAGATGTTTTATGGTGATACAGCTCTTTATGGTGATGTATCTGGCCTGATGTGGGGCTATGATTTTTTTGGCGCAGAGCATATACTTTTTGGTACAGACTTTCCTTACGATTTAGCCAGCGGCGATAAATGGATTAGAAAGACCGTAGATGCCATATATAAAATGTCTGTCTCAGATGGTGATAAGAACAGGATATTTGAAGGCAATGCCAAACGGATTTTGCGCCTGGATATAGAGTAACAGGATTTGGCGGAATTTGAATGAAAGGAGGTGGGAAACTTGATTTAATACTAATTGGTTTTAGCAGGTCGAGATATGGAAAATCCTAAAGAAGGAGGGATATTAAAAATGAAGAGGCAATTGGTTCTGGTTATATTAACAATGATGTTAGTACTTAGCCTGGTGGCTGGGGGTTGTGCCCCTCAAGCCCCGGCTGAATTACCTGGAGTGCTTACTCTGGCTACTATGCCTCCCGGGATGATTGTCAACGCGCAGGGGGTAGGCATAGCTGACATATGTAGTAAATATACACCCATAGCAATTAAGGTTATGCCTGCCACGAACGAGATGGTATGGACGCCTATGATATTAACCGGAGAGGTGGACATAGGAGTGGCCAGCTCGCTGGCTATTCGGCAGGCATACCTGGGGTCATTCGTATTTGAGGGCATAGCCCAGCAGGCCGGAGTAAAGAGCTTTCCTTTTCGTCTAATCTGTGGAGGCTCACCACTGCGGACGAACTTTATGGTTCGAGGTGATGACCCGGCAAAGACGATAGCAGACCTGAAAGGGAGAAGAGTGATTGACTTTAAAGAAGGGACTCACTTTAAAATTTACGGTCAGGGTCGTTTAGCTACAGCGGGGTTAACCTATGATGATGTAATACGGGTCCCGGCGTCTAATCCCATAGAATCTGCCAGAGCAGTTATGGAGGGTCGCGCTGACGCAGGTGACCTTGCAATAGGTGCGCCTATCGCCACTGAAGCAGTAGCCAAGGTAAATGCGCGCTGGCTCCCGGTTGATCCCTCGCCCGAGTCTGTGAGCAGACTGAAAGAGTATTGTGAAACCTGTTATGTGCATACAGTTCCCGGGGGCATATTCATTGAGGTACCAGAGACACAAACATTAATGGCTATAGACGTTGTTTTTGTTACTCGTGAGGATGTTAGTGACGCTGCAATCTATGAGATGACCAAGGCTATTTGGGAAAATAATGCTGAATTACTGGCGAAACCAGGATTATTCGAATGGACTCAAGCTAAATTTCTGACGAAAGAGCCACAGCTTCCATATCATCCAGGGGCCATTAAATTCTACCAGGAGATAGGGGTCTGGACGCAGGATATGGAGGACTTCCAAAAAGCAGTTTTAGCCGAGAAACCGTAGGATAAATCATAGATAAATATCATGGAGGTTGGCCATAATTCTGCCAGTTAGTCCGCAGAATTGCGGAATATCTAAGCAGGCAACCTATGGCCAACCTTCCATGTATCTTTTATGGATTTAGATAGGGGTCCCGGGTTATTGCTGCCTATTAGTAGTTATTTCATCCATAAAGATAGATAGATTAAATGGCTGTAGAGCAGATAGAGAAAAAACTGACTCGCTTCAGAAGGCATAGTGGTGTCCTTGGTGTTGTGGAAAAAATCCTACTTATAAGCATCCCCATTATAGGTGCTATCTTCATATTGTATATTCCACAACGTTTGGGAATACGTGTTTGGGAGGAGCAATACCTGGCCATATTCCTGGGATTGACGCTGGTTACCATTTTCCTGACTACTCCGGCGACTAAAAAAGAGCCCAGTAACAAATTGCCCTGGTATGATATCGCGCTCTGTATTATTAGTTTTAGCTTGAGTTTATATGTTTTTGTTAACTGGCCTGACGTAGTAGATACGGGTGGAATTATCACCTGGCCCCGGGTAGCCCTGGGGATTGCAGCCATCGTGACCTTACTGGAAGCTACCAGGCGGCTTTTTGGCTGGACCCTGGTGGTGCTGACGCTAGTGTTTATTTTCTATGCTCTTTTTACACGATTTTTTCCTGGTCCATTCTGCGGCAAATCAATTCCCTGGCAGCGACTGGCACTGTCGCTTTATTTGGATAAGAGTGCTTTGTTTGGTATCACACTCAAGGTTGCCGCTACTATTGTTCTTGCTTTTGTACTTTTCGGTCAGTTACTTTTCGCCACCGGTGGGGGAAAATTTCTAATCGACCTTTCGTTGACTGCGTTTGGAAGGATGAAAGGGGGAGTAGCTAAAGTGCCCGTTGTGGCAAGCGGTGTTTTTGGCTGTCTCTCTGGTGTTGCTGTAGCCAACGTATATGCCACCGGACAACTTACTATCCCCTTAATGAAAAAGCATAAAGTAGAATCCCATGTTGCCGCAGCCATAGAGGCGGTAGCTTCCACAGGAGGTCTAATATTGCCCCCGGTCATGGGCGTGGTCGCCTTCATTATGGCGACCTTTCTGAATATAACTTATGCCAGGGTCTGTATTGCAGCTGCCATACCGGCCATTCTCTATTACCTTGCTTTATACATACAGGTAGATCGGTATACAGCGAAGAAAGACTATGGCAGATTGCCACCGGGGGAAATTCCATCCCTGATAAAGGTTGTAAGAGAAGGCTGGCATTTCATTCTGCCCATTGCTGTCCTTATCTATACACTGTTCGTCATGGGGCTGCAGGCTGAGGCATGTGGCTTATATGCGGCAGGAGCTATTATCCTGGTCAGTGTGTTCAGGAAGGCGAATCGCCTCAGCCCCCGTAAATTTGCCGATGCGTTGGAATCCTCAGGACAGGGTATACTGGAAATAGGTGTTGTTTGTGCTATAGCCGGTTTCATAATCGGTGTTATTATGTTTACCGGTTTAGGCTTTTCCTTAACACAGGTGCTTGCAGCATTATGTGGTGGCCATCTCTTTCTGCTCCTGGTCGCTGCCGCAATAATCTGCGTCCTGCTTGGCATGGGAATGCCAATCGTTACTGTCTATATAATAGTGGCGATAATAGTTGCCCCAGTTTTGATTGGTATGGGAGTACCAGCTATGGCAGCCCACATGTTTGTATTTTACTGGGGGATGCTCTCTTTCCTCACACCACCGGTGATGTTGTCAGTTTATGCTGCTTCTACACTAGCTCATTCTAATTCTTGGAAAACCGCCTGGGTGAGTATGCGACTGGGTATAGCAGCTTACCTTGTTCCCTTTGCCTTTATCTATAACACTGCTTTACTGGCTGCGGGCTCGCCTGCCCAGATTGCCACTAGCGCTATGGCAGCTATTCTGGGAGTTGGCATGGTAGCTATAGGGCTGGAAGGCTACCTTCTTAAGAATTTAGGGTGGATTCAAAGGGCCTTGCTTATAATAGGGGGGGTGGCATTGCTGGCACCCAGTGGGACTGCCAAGTTTGCCGGACTCGGTGTAGCCTTGATTGTGATTTGCTGGGAATGGATGAGAATAAGACATTCACGTCAATCAAATCCTCAGATGAATATATGATTACATTTGCTCTGATTTCATAACCTTGGCTGGTGTGGGCCAGGCACCATTCTCTATGTGCTATCTTTTTGGGTGGATTGACCACTTTCTATGTTAGTATTTCTTCTAATACATCTGTCCATTTATTTCCCAGGGACCTGGTATTCAGCCTTATTTGCGTGGCGCCTATTTTAACTGCTCTGTCGTAACGTTTTTCCAGAGATAACATCTCCATTTTCAGGGGCTTGATAGTAATTTGCTTTCCCTGTGTGGAAATAGAGCCTATGCCAGCTTTAGTGGCCAGTATCTTGACTTTCACTATATAAAGTAGATTTTCTACCGGTTGGGGCAGGACACCGAATCTATCTCTAAGTTCTTTTGTAATGTCTTCTATTTCTTCGATACGTTCTATCCTTGCCAGTCTGTGGTACAGGCTTAATCGGGCGCTTAGGTTGGGTACATACTCTTCAGGCATATAGGCAGTTAGTGGTAGAGATATACTGGCAAATTGCTTTGTTTTGCTTGCAATGATAGGACGATGCTCATAATGGTCTTCCTTTGCTTTTTGCTTGTCAACCGCCTCAGCTAGCATCTGGCAATAGAGGTCGAAACCAATAGCGGCTATATGCCCACTCTGTTTAACGCCCAGAAGGTTTCCTGCACCCCGTATCTCCAGGTCTTTCATGGCTATACTGAACCCGGCGCCCAGTTCCGTAGCTTCGTAGATAGTCCTGAGCCTCTTATAAGCCTGGGAGGTTAGTTGTTTTCCTTTGTCGAGCAGAAAGTAGGCGTAAGCTTGATTGGTTCCGCGTCCTACTCTACCCCGTAGTTGGTAAAGCTGGGTTAAGCCAAACTTGTCAGCCTGGTCAACAATCAATGTATTGACATTGGGCATATCCAGACCCAACTGGATAATAGTGGTGGTGACCAGGACATCGTTTTTACCGGCAATGAAATCTAACATCACCTTTTCCAGTTTTTCCTCGGGCATTTGTCCGTGAGCTATGGTTACTCTCGCTTCAGGCACCAGAGCCTGGAGTTTGCTGGCAGCCAGGGAAATGCTATGAACCCGGTTATGAATGAAGAAGACCTGCCCGTTTCTCTCCAGTTCACGCAATATTACCTGTCTAACCAGGGTGTCATCATAAACGCCAATATAGGTATTGATAGACAGGCGTTCTGAGGGAGGTGTTTCCATGATGCTCATATCTCTGATACCGGTTAAAGACATGTGGAGAGTGCGGGGGATGGGGGTGGCACTCAGCGTAAGCACATCAACCTCTCTTCGCATTTGTTTCAGTCTTTCCTTTTGTACCACGCCGAATCGCTGTTCCTCATCAACTATCACCAGTCCCAGGTCTTTGAGAACGATATCCTTCTGCAACAAGCGATGGGTGCCAATACAGATATCCACAGTGCCATTAGCCAGACCTTGCAGTGTTTCACTTTCCTTTTCCTGGGAACAAAAGCGACTTAGCACCTCTACTTTTAAGGGAAAGGCCTGTAATCTCTGGTTAAAGGCGGTGAAGTGTTGCTGAGCCAGGACAGTAGTAGGGACCAGTATGACTACCTGTTTGTTATCCATTACTACCTTGAATGCGGCACGCAGGGCTACTTCAGTCTTACCATAGCCCACGTCTCCGCAAATGAGTCGGTCCATGGGCCTTGTTTTTTCCATGTCATCTTTAACAGCCGCTATTGCTTCAGCCTGGTCTGGAGTTTCAACATAAGGAAATGATGCCTCCAGCTCTTGTTGCCACAATGTATCAGGAGAGAAAGCGAAGCCCGTGGTAACTTCTCTGACGGCATAAAGCTCAAGTAGCTCTCGTGCAATATCGGCTACTGATTGTTCCACTCTTCTCTTTGTTCTTTGCCATTCTTGGGTTCCCAGTCTGCTCAAGGTTGGTGATTGGTCACCGGCGCCGATATAGCGGCTGACGCGCCCTATCTGGTCAGTGGGCACATAAAGCTTGCTGCCAGCGGCGTATTGCAGGACAAGGTATTCCTGCTCAATTCCTTCGGTGAGCATTTTGGTTAAACCTTGAAATCTACCGATACCGTGGTCAACATGGACTACATAGTCACCGGGATTTAACTGTGGGAGAAGCCATTTATGGCGTATGGGCATTTTACTGCTCTGGCGTCTTTGTTTTACAAAGCCGAAGATTTCGGCATCGGTAATTAGGATTAGCTCGTTGTTCAGGACCCAGCCCTCGTTCAGTGAACCTTGAAACAGGGTAATAGAGCCAGGAGGTGGTAGCTGTTCTAGCTTTGAGGCTGGAGAGGTGTGAATATCTACATCCTGTAGAAGCTCAGCCAGGCGATTTGCCTGATGGCTAACTGTTATCAATCGTTGTTCCTGTTCAACTATTTGCCTGGCTGTTTTAAGGAATAGTTCCAATTTGCCTCCATAGTTCTGGGGAGAGGTAAAAGGGATAGGGAAGCTATTATGACTGGTGCCACCCCAGGATTCTAAGACGAGATTTTGGCTGGCGTCTATTTTAGATTTGATCTTCTCCCAGGTATTATAGGGTGAGGGAAATCCCTGTGGCAGTTCGCCACTTGCTAGCTTTGCCTCTCTCGATTCTTGAGCTCCCCTGTTCAGCCTTTCTATGGCAGTTTTAATTTCTTCAGGAGAATCCAGAATGATGAGGGCATTATCATACAGGTAATCAAGTATGTTTCCATTGTTGAATAAAGGGAAATAGAACTCAGTACCACGGAACCATTGCCTTTGCTGTAATTTAGCTATGTCTTCTTCGAGGCGCTGTTTTACCTCGGGGATGCAGCTATCTAAATTCAGGGTACTGGTTATTTGTTCCGCATGGTGAATCAATGTTTCTCTGGCCGGAGTTATGGTTAGTGAAAATATTGTTCCGGTTGAGCACTGGTCCTCAGGGTTAAACTGCCTCATGCTCTCTATTTGGTTGCCAAAAAACTCTATGCGGGCTGGTAACTGGCTGCAAACCGGGTAAATATCGATAATGCCCCCTCTTCTGCTCATCGTACCTGGCACTTCGACAACGTCCTCTATTTCGTAGCCCATGTCTTGCCATCTGCGCAGCAAATCTAACGGGTCAATGTTCATACCCTGCTGCAAAGTGTGGCAGGTGGAGGTAAAATCTCCTTGAGAAATTATTTTACTTATCACTGCCAGGGCTGAAGTTATTATCAAGGTAGGGTGTTCGACTGCCATGCCTAAAGTAGTGGCTGGATTTATCCCCGCCGTATGTTCCCCAGGCTCTATATTGAGCCTGTCTGGAGCAATACGAGGTTCTTTGTTATACCCGGAATGGCAAGAAGCGGTGGGTAAATAGAGAGCCAGGTTGGCTAACACTTGCAATCTTTCCACTATAGTGTTTGCGGGATAGGAAGCAAGGTACTCATAAGGAGAGAACTCGAACTCGGGAAACCTGAGCAAGGTGGCTGACGACGGACACCAGGCTTGAAGTTGTTCATAGAGATGCTTGGCACTCTCCGGTTGGGCAGTAATTACTACCACGGGCAAATTTAGCTCTTGATGTATGGCGGCTATGAGATAAGGTCTGGCAGCATTGAGTGCTATTACCTCGCTGTTGCTTTTATTGCTGAGCAGATGCTTTATCAGTTGTCTGTAGGCAGGCACTTCTTTAAGCAGGGAAAGCAAGCATGATAAGTTCATGGCTAAAGTATAGCAATGTTTTCTTCAGTTGTTGACCTTCGGTAGCGCTGGTATAATTCGTAACGATGTCATATCAACGGATAGTGGTTAAATTTGGCACAAGCCTGCTCACCTCAGGTACGGATCACCTTGACCTATCGTTTATGGCTGACCTGGTACAACAGATAGCTCAGCTTCACCACCAGGGCAAGGAGATAATAGTAGTCTCTTCAGGGGCTATTGCTGCCGGAAGACAGAAACTGGGGGAAGCTCAGGAGCGTAAAGGCACGCCTTTCAAACAGGTTCTGGCTTCGGTAGGGCAAAGCCATCTCATGTATACCTATGAGCAGCTTTTCAGCCAGTATGATATTAAGATAGCCCAGGCATTGCTGACTAAACAAGACCTCTCTGACCGCGCTGGCTATCTTAATGCTCGCAATACACTGCTGGCTCTGGCTGAACTGGATATAATTTGCATCGTGAATGAGAACGATATTATTACCCTGGATGAGATTGAAGAGCTCAAATTTGGGGATAATGATAACCTTTCGGCGATGGTAGCCAACCTGGTTGATGCTAATCTTCTGGTGCTGCTTACTGACACGGGAGGCTTATACACCGCTGACCCTCACTATAGTACTGAGGCTCAGCTCATCCGCCGGGTGGACAGAATTGATGCCGGAATTGAGCGTCTGGCCAGTGATACTGCTAATAGGCAGGGGATTGGGGGCATGGTAACCAAGATTGAAGCAGCTAAACTGGCTACTTCTTCGGGGGTGAGTGTAATCATCGCCAACGGGCGGGAACCTGACATTCTGCTGAGAATTAATAAAGGGGAAGATGCAGGCACGTTTTTCCCTGCTCGACTTAACAAGATGGAAAGTAAGAAGCGCTGGATGCTCAGCGGACTGGCTTCCAGAGGCAAGGTGGTAGTGGATAAAGGTGCTGTCTTAGCTCTTAAGAAGCAAAGTAAAAGCTTGCTTCCTGCTGGTGTTGTAAAGGTGAGTGGTGATTTCCAGCGAGGAGATGTTGTGGATATTTTGGATGAGCAGGATGAGCATATTGGCTGTGGCATCTCCAACTATAGCTCAGCTGATATGGCTGTTATTAAGGGGGTACATTCGGATAGGATACTCAGTCTTCTGGGCCATGATTATGGCGCCGAGGCAGTTCACAGGAACAATATGGTGATAGTATAAAAGGATGGGTAAAGAAGTTACAGAAATAAATGGGTGTCAGCGTTTTCTTGGTTGGTATAAAAAACGGCATAAGAGAAGCTATATTCCCCAGAAAGCGGATATTTATTTCCCTGACATAAAGGATAGTTTGAATTGGGACTTTGTAGCTTATGAGAGTGATAATCCACAGGATTGGATTGGAATTGAGGTGAAAGAACTAGCTACTATGAAGGATATTCCTATACAATCTGAATTCTGGGGGGACTTGTGCTTAGAGTTAATCCAGGATTTAAAAGGCAAGGGAATTGAAGGGAAATTTGGTATCCTTCCGCCAGACTTTAATTTGAAGTCTAGAGAGCGCGCGAGATTCCGAAAAGCCTTTATTGAGGTTTTGCGTCAAAAGTCAATTAATATGAAGATAAATGAGACGGTTAATATCGGCCCTGATATCGCAGATAAATTTGCTAATTGGCCTAGAGAGAAAATCCAGAATTTTAATGAATATGATAAATGGGGAGATGACCGTCCATCTGAGATACAAATTACGAAAAGTGCAAACTCAGGATACGAGTTGAGTTGTCTTACAAGCCCGATTATCGGGGGTGGCGTCCCTCAGAGCCACCAGGAAGCTTTTAATGAAGTGTTCAAACTTGAGAATGGTGTCATAAAGGCAAACAGGCAGCTTGAATTAGCTAAAAAAATGGGGGCAAAGGAGACTATCCTTTTACTAGCTTGTAACCCTTTTGTTGATGAAGGTCTGATAAAGAACTGGGTGCAGAATTTAGACCGTCACCGTATTTCAGACATTGATTATATCTACCTCGTTGACATATATAATAAGGGTAGAGTGGTTAAAATATACCCTGGTTAGTGTTTAATCCAGAGAAGGAGTGAAAATATGAACATAGCTATTGCTGAACTGGAAGAAAAAGGGCGAGAAGCTAAGGCAGCTTCCAAGAAGCTTGCTTTCCTTTCTACTGAGGTCAAGAATAAGGCATTGCTCGATGTTGCTGAAGCTGTTATTGAGAAGCAGGGTGAGGTCCTGGCTGCCAATAAAATTGACTATGAGGAGGCTAAAGCTTCGGGAATGAATGAAGCGATGCTGGATAGACTGATGCTATCACCAGGTCGCCTGGAAGCTATCTCCCAGGATGTGAAGACAGTTGCTGCCTTGCCTGACCCGGTAGGCGAGGTAATTGAAATGCGAACTCTACCCAATGGCTTGCAGATAGGCAAGAGGAGGGTTCCCCTCGGTGTTGTCGGAGCTATATATGAGAGTCGACCCAATGTAACTATAGATATCTCAAGTCTGTGTCTTAAATCGGGGAATGCCATTATCCTTCGTGGTGGCAAGGAAGCCATTAATTCTAATACTGCACTGGCAAGAATAGCTCAAGAGGCTTGTTATCAAGCTGGTGTGCCTCAAGGGGCAATTCAATTTATCGATTCTACGGAGCGGGCTTTGGTCAGTCATATGCTTCAGATGAAAGGGGTGATTGACCTGGTAATTCCACGTGGTGGTCCTGGTTTGATAAAGCTCATCTCGGAAAACGCTGCTATGCCGGTGATAACCGGTGGAGTGGGTGTTTGCCATACCTATGTAGATAAAAGCGCTGACCTCGATAGAGCTGTAGCCATTGCTTATAATGCCAAAGTTCAGCGTCCTACTGTATGCAATGCCCTGGATTGCCTTTTGGTTCATAGTAAGGTGGCTCAGGGCTTATCACCTTCTGTTGCCAGGGAATTGGCCAAAGCCGGGGTTGAAATGCACTGCGATGAGAGGGCTATCAGCATACTCAAACCTGTCCCTGAATTGAGATTAGTGCCGGCGGTGGATGAAGACTGGGGCAAGGAGTACTTATCGTTAAAGGCAGCTATAAAGGTAGTTAATTCTCTGGATGATGCACTGGAACACATCGAGAAATATGGTTCGGGGCATTCTGAAGCTATCATCACTGAGGACTATTCGGCAGCGATGAGATTCCTCAATGAGGTAGATGCAGCCTGTGTTTATGCCAACGCCAGCACACGCTTCACTGATGGTTCGCAGTTTGGTCTGGGCGCTGAAATAGGTATAAGCACTCAGAAGTTTCATGCCCGCGGGCCCATGGCCCTCAGGGAGCTGACTAGCTATAAGTGGATTATCTTTGGGAGTGGGCAGGTTCGCCCTTAGCTTAAGCTCCTCAGCGTTTCCTTTTGAATGCGAAACAGTTTTTCTATTCCCTGCTGAGCTAGAGAAAGTAATAATTCGGTGGTTTCTTTGGAGAAGGGCTTACCTTCAGCAGTACCTTGAATTTCCGCAAACTCGTTTTTATCAGTCATAACTATGTTGAAATCAACTTCTGCCCGGTAGTCCTCTTCATAACAGAGGTCAAGCAACATGCTGCCATCTACGACGCCAACGCTGGTAGCCGCTATCATACTACGTAGTGGCGTGAATGGTAAAACGCCCTGTTTCCTCAGATTGTGGAATGCCTGGAACAGGGCGACATAGCTACCGGTGATGGCTGCTGTTCTAGTGCCACCATCTGCCTGCAGTACATCGCAATCCACAAAGAAGGTTCTCTCTCCCAGGGCTGGCAAATCGGTTGCAGCCCGTAAGCTTCGACCGATGAGGCGCTGGATTTCCTGGTTTCTACCCCCTGTTTTTTCTCGTGGCGTGCGGGTAAGTGTGGAGCGCGGTAGCATTGCATATTCAGCAGTAACCCAGCCCTGGCCGCTGCCTTTGAGAAAGTTGGGTACCCTTTCTTCCATGCTCACAGAGCACAGTACCCTTGTCTTTCCCAGTTCCATCAGGACTGAACCTTCGGCAAAG
>Ga0209986_10001760_pt1 | contig 20518 bp, 15 predicted proteins | sample BlataG_FD_183168 | JGI IMG/M metagenome (GOLD analysis project Ga0209986, IMG submission 183168) | Deep subsurface microbial communities from Black Sea to uncover new lineages of life (NeLLi) - Black_00105 metaG (SPAdes) (version 2) | ecosystem: Environmental > Aquatic > Marine > Oceanic >... | reverse complement strand
AAGATGTCTTTAAGACTTTTTTTACACCCTTCTATGGGCTGTCGTTTCACCTTTAAGCGTCCATTATCCTCTGAGTCAGCGATAATGTGCCATTTGATGAGTTCAATCGTCATATCCTGGATCTCGATACCAGTGATACATCTTGGATGCACTCCGCTTCCACAATTAAAATAATAGGGTTTTTCTTCCTCTCCAGCTTCTCTCTGTTGTTTACTCAGGGAGCAGAACATAGGGCGGTGAGTATGTCCGACAATTGCAGCCAGAATATTATCACTTGCCCATTCTAAGATGGCATTTTCCACTTTATTCCGCTTCCCGATATTCTGAGCTGGACTCGTGGGATCCTTGAGTCCGAGCGCGGTTTGAAGCGGCCGCCAAAAATTTCGCACCAACCACCTTCCAACAGGAACAAAACGGTCATTTATAGGGTCCCCCTGATGACCATGAAACATGAAGATTTTATCACCCAACATCACAGTCTCATAAATCTCAATATCAGAGAAGAGACCTGGTATATGGGTTCTTGCCTCCTTGAGTGCCTTTTTTCGCCAAATTTCGCTGCCCATTTGTAAATTGTGATTGCCCCAGATATAACATAAGCGATTGTCCTTATGGAAATCATCGAGTTTCCGGAAGATATTTCCATGAGATCTCACAATATCAACTAATTTGCGATTTTCATACAGCTCATCTCCATCTCCAAGTTCGAGATATGTGAACCGATTTTTATGATAGTACTCAAGAGCATTCGCAAAAATGAGGGAATTGTGCATGAAATCATCTGCCCAGTCCCCAACACCTCTATGAAGGTCACTGAATATTGCAATCTTGGTCTCTTGATTCAATTCAATTATTTTCTTATTCTTTTTGAGAGCCCTGTCAAGAGAAGCCTTAATGTTTAAAAGACACATGGTTTAAAGCAAGTTAGTTTTAGGTTTTTTCCTTTTGCTCATCCTTTTCATTCGACTTTTTTATAATTTATGACAAGAGAGATGCTATGTCAATTCAGATTTGGAGTAAATAATAGATAATAAAGAACTGCAATAACTACGGAGAAAGATAAAAAGACTCCCATTCTTTAAATTATTATTGAATTTCATAGTCCTGTTAATCAAAGAATTTGTACTTGAATATATGGAATATGGCAGAGACTCCGTCTTTCCAGCCGGTTTTTTTCCCCTCGCTGTAATCTCTTCCTGAATAAGAAATGGGGACTTCATAAATCCTGCACTTCATTTTGGCAAGTTTGATTGTAATCTCAGGTTCAATGCCGAATCTTTTCGATTTGAGAGTGATTTTATCCAGTATTTCCCTTTTGAAGACTTTATAGCAAGTTTCCATATCTGTTAGGTTAAGGTTGGATGTAATATTGGAAAGTGTTGTCAGGATTTTATTGCCCACATAGTGCCAGAAGAAGAGGACACGATGGGGGTCACCGAGAAAACGGGAGCCATAAACAGCATCTGCCCGGCCATCCAGAATTGGCTCCAGAAGTTTGGAGTATTCTCTAGGATCATATTCTAAATCGGCATCTTGGATGAGGATGATATCCCCTTCTACCTTAGAGAATCCTGTCTGGAGAGATGCTCCTTTTCCTTGGTTTTTTGAGTGGAAATAGACTTTTATGTTGTCTTGAGTAAGTTTTTCCAGAATCTCACGTGTTCCATCATTAGAACAATCGTCAACCAAAATAATTTCTTTTTTTATACCTACATCTACCGCCTGAACACGAGAAATTATTTCTTCTATGGTGTTTTTTTCATTATATACAGGTATGACTACTGAAAGTTTCATCGGATTCGATTATTATCTCTTTAAATCCAATTTTTCTCTGAAGAAAGCAGTAATTTCAATTGATCAGGCGAAACTATAAACTGGAATAACAGTAGCAAAATCAGGGAACGAAATCAAGGTCACCAAGGAGCTAAAATATTTATTATCATAAAGGTTGTACGTCGTCAAAGCTTTTGGACAACTGCAGCTGTTGTTTTCTGTTTTAAGCCTTATCTTTTATGTGTTATATTGAAAAAAAGAATGAACTTGTTTTGCGTCATCTGATAGCAAGTTCATACGAGAAATTAACGTGAAGAAAGACAGGAAATTTCAACGCCGTTTTATTAGTAAACTCTATACTGCTAGTGATCTATTCAAGGAATATGGATGGAAGCGGTTTGTCGGAGAAATTATTCCCTGGTTGTTTCATAGGCGTTATATTTTTTATTCCCAGCCTATTGATGATCCTGTTCTCCTTTATTCTTGTCAGATCCCTTTCCGATTGGAGCAAGTTAAAGAAAAAGATTTTCCCCACTTGATAAAATTGCGCCCTGGTTTTTATGATCTTTCTCTAATTCGGAAAAGGATAAAAGAGGGACACATATGCTTTTTGGGATGGAGCGGACAGAAACCGATTCATATCCGGTGGATTTTTGTCCGTTCCCTCTATCTGCCGTATTTACATCGAACTATCATCCTATATCCAGGGGAAATCTATACAGATGAAGCCTTTACATTACCTGACTATCGACGAAAAGGTGTTTATTCATATTCAGGATATCTCATGCGATATGCTTTGAAAGAGTTGGGTTATTATCGTCTTATCTGTATGTTCGCGTCCTGGAATTTGTCTCCCCAGAGCCAGGGTGAAAGAATGGGGTTAGAAAAACTTGGAGAAGGAGGATATTGGAATATTTTAGGGTATAAAAAATACTTTTGGAAAGGTATGATTAAAGAGAATGGTGATGGAAAAATATCAGTTAGAACATAAAAATAAATCTTCTGATTCAAATTTCCGCTCTTTTTGGGATTGGACAGGCCAATCCATGCCTTCATTTTTTGATGCTCCTTCTACCCGATACTATTTTGAGTGCGAGCGGATTCTCTTCGATAAGTATTTCCCCAATCTTCGTGGGAAAAAACTTTTTAAGACAGATCTTTGGGATGAGGCAAAAAATACACAAATCTTGAAATGGGCAGCAGATCAAGGAGCTGAAGTCTATGGACTTGATATTTCCTTTCCTATTGTCCAGGAGGCAAAAAAACTTTTTAGGCATTCTAAAGAAAAGTACGGCATTATTGTTTCTGACTTACGTTATATAGCTTTTACAGATGAGTCCTTTGACTGCATATACAGTATGGGAACAATCGAGCATTTTCGTGAATCTTTTCATGCCCTAAAGGAATGTTTTCGTGTCCTGCGAAAAGGTGGTATTGCAATAATAGGTGTACCGAATAAGTATGACCCGTTCCTCCGGCCTGCGATGGTCTCTTTTCTCTACCGGCTCGGCCTCTATGCTTATGGATATGAAAAGTCTTTCAGTATGAGGATGTTAGAGCGTATGTTAAGGGAGGTTGGCTTTCGGATTCTTGACAGAACCGGGATACTTTTTATGCCAGGAGCACTCCGCATGGCAGATCTGTTCATTCATGTAAACTGGCCGAAAGCAACTGTTCTTACAGCCCCTCTTATTTCGCCTTTTGCCTATCTGTATAAAAAACATCTTTTTTTAAGGCCTCATGGCTATCTGATTGCTTGTGTGGTTCAAAAGCCTTAAGGAATGAAGTTTGATGTCAATTGACTTCTGTCTGAATAAATACTCCAAGGAACCGGTTGTCTTTTGTTCTGTTGTCAAGTTTATTCGGGATAAAACCTTTATCTTCTTTAATCTTAATATAATACAGATACTCTCCTTTCCAGGGAAACCCTACAGGAGAAGGAAAAGCAACTGTTTTTTTAAACCTATTGCCTTTATTTAGGTTGATAGTTCTTTTTAATCTTCCAACTTGAATTATTGTTTTTCCTCCAACGCGACTTGATAGACTCAAGCTGATCTCGGAAGCCTTTCCAGGACTTTTCACCAATACTTCTGTTGTGCTTTTCCCTTTTGTCCAGAACCCGTCTAATTCTTTCCCATAGTTATTTTCATCCTGAAAGTAAAGCTGATAGGTTCTGTTTTTATAAAAATGTTTATCATGAAGATGAATATTAAAGAACATATATGTAATTACAGACATGGATAATATTAGCACATAGGTCAGATGAGTATTTATCTTTACAACTGACTTTATCTGACCTCTAGTTTTTTTCTTATTCAGAAAGATGAATGTGATTGCAGTAGCCACAAAAATCCAGAGGATTAGAGGAATCCAAGAAAAATTTTCTTTACTAGCTAAGGTAGGAACAACTTTTTTAAAGTCTATGAAGAAATTGCTTATCGATGTTAAAAAATTGCTGAATATCCCGTTTTGGCTCCAGGAAAAAGAAAGGTTTTCGTGATAAAGAAGCTTTGGATTGTTGACGAAAATTAGAGTCATTAGAAAGCTTAATAAAATAAGGATTTTTGTAATGATGATAGATTTTCTGTTTCTGTTTTTGGCAAAAGCATATGCCATAAGCAGTGCCATAATCCAAAGAACCGGGAGCAAAGTTCTACCAGGAGGGCAATAGCCGCCCCAATAATAACCCAACGAACAAAAAGCCCAATAGAGTGAAAAAATGAAAAGAAGAGAGAACGTCTCTTTCTTCTTTTTTTTTAACATCAAAAAAACACCTGGAATGAAAAAAATATAAACAGGTGTATAAGCAAGAATGCCGGCTCTTTGGTCAAAAAGATAGCCTAAGCCGCATCGGAAAAACTCAACAAGGTTTAGATGAAAAAATTTTGAAATCATAAAACCATTGTTTTCCGCTGTTCCTTCATAGATTGATAAAGGAGAGAGCGTGCCGTATATTGATTGGAGATAAAAGAGAAAAAGCAAAAATGAGAGTATTAGAGGAGAGATAGTGCAAAGAATGTTTGTTAGTTTTACCTTCTTAGATTTTATGTAGGAAAAGAGAAATAGACAAAGGATCCCCAGGGCAAGTACGCTATATTTTACTCCGAGCCATGGCAAGAGAGCGATACCTGTTCCAATCATTCCTGAACTAAGAGAGGTAAATTCCTGTTTTTTTATTATCCGCCAAAAGATTAAAATCACTATCAAAGCTGCAGGCACTTCGGGATAAATCATGTGAGAGTAGAATAGGAGGGGTGTGGAAAAGCTGAAGATTAGCCATGATAATAGAGAGGACTTTCGATTTTTTAAAAGATCCTGAACCAATAAAAAAAAGATCCAACTCAATAGAGCTGTAAATATGCACATAAAGAGCCGAACCATGAATATTAATGTTTCCTTCTCATGAATACGATTTTTTGTAAGGGAAGAAATAAATTTTCCTATGTTTGTACCAATAAAATATGAAGGGAGAAGTAATACGGGAAGACCGGGCATGTGCCTGGAATATTGATGTTTGAGGCTTTTCCTCCCGGGACGGGCATGCGAATCCAATTCGCCAGGATAAAATTCAAGATAGTCTTTGTTTTGGTAATTGTTCCAGAGGTTGATATCTCCATCAGAGAGCATGCTTTTGGTTATGATGAGATAATGAGGTTCATCTCCTGTTATTGGAAATGGCGAAAATAGAAAGCCTGAGGCAAAAAACCAATATATAAAGATGGATACAACAAACACAAAGATTGAGGTCTGTCTTTGGTTAAGGCCGTCTATTCTGAATACTCCCCAGGGTTTGCTTGCAAAAATCTTAGAAGGATATTGCCTCTTTAATTGAAATAAGAATAGAAAATGCAGGTAAAAGAATCCCAAGCAGGATATAACTGGAAAAGCAGAACGGATATCCTTTAAAAAAACTACATACTGGAGCAGACTGAGATAGAGAAGAAGAAATGGAGAAAGAGTGATAATTATGGATTTGCCTAATACTAAGGGATTCTCATGCGTTTTTAATGTTAAAAAACGGGTATAAAATATCAAAATCCAGCAGATGATAGCTCCAAGAGAAATTGTCAGAAGCACGAAACTTAAAATGAAAAGATAAAGAGGTTTATGGCTATTGATCAGCACATTGAGAATGATTTGCTGCCAGATATATAAAGATAAAGCAATAACTTCAAGCAAAAACAAGAAAATAGAAAACTTGTTTTTAAACATATCTGTAAGAATAATTATAAACAACTATTAGTTTGATATATAGAAGAATTTCACGGATTGCTACTAATTAAGGCTTTTATTGAAATCAGGGACATGTACCGATTTTCTGTAATCGGTAACGTGTCCCTTGATTTCAATCCAGGTTAATTACGGCTTTTATCTAAATTATGTAGGGATAGAGAATTTATTTGTCACTCTGGGAGAATTTTCATATAATGAATCAGATTTTTGGCTTCTAGGTCAACCTCAGAGCCCAAAAAAGTAAAATGAATAAAAAGAGGAGGAATTTAAACATGTGGATTACAACTGTAATCATGGCTGTTCTTGCGATTATTTTTCTTCTAATCGGATATTCTAGAGGAGAAGGCCAGCACATTCAGGGATTAAAATCCGCGTGGGATATGACGATTAGAGTACTTCCCCTCTTAGTCTTTGCTTTAATATTGGCAGGCATGGTTCAAGTCCTCCTGCCCCATGAATTGTTATCGAAATGGATAGGGGAGGAGTCTGGAATACGTGGAATATTCATCGGTACGCTTGCAGGAGGCTTTACTCCTGGCGGCCCCTATGTCAGCTTGCCTCTTGTAGCCGGGCTGTTGCATGCAGGGGCTGGAGTGGGGACAATGGTGGCTTTTCTCACAGGCTGGTCGTTGTTGGCTATTTCACGGTTGCCCTTGGAAATCGGAATATTAGGCTGGAGATTTGCATTAGTCCGTCTTACTTGTACATTTTTCTTTCCACCGATTGCTGGATTATTGGCGCAGTTACTCTTTTCAAAATTCAAAGGATAAAAAATCATAAGCACGAAATTGGTGTTTGAATTTTTAATTAGAACCTGAGCCTCTCCCCATTGTTTGGACAAAAAATAGCCTTGTTTAAGGTGCATTGAGGACCTTTTTATATTATCATTTTGGTTTAAGGTCGAATGTTTAATGTTTAAGGATTGATACTAAATAAAAAATATAAATACCTTAAACCTTAAACTCTAAACCTTAAACTAATCCATTTGTAATTGACAGTGTTCGATATCGTACACTAAGTGTAATATTAGCGAACACTTTTTTTTAAGTATTGTGGAACATTTTTCAGTCTGACTCGTATATATTCATAATGGCACAATTATTGCTGGATATTTAACTTATTGAAGATGTTTTAAAAAGATTATAGACTTTCACTGGAATAAAGAGATATAACGCTAAACATCATACTCGGAGGACAAAAATGGGAATGGATCGCAAAATCAAAAAAAAGAAATGGCCTCCAAAAAAGATAGCAATGGTTGCTTCAGTGGTGATATTTATTGGACTGGTTGTCTATGTTTTTATTTTTAAAATGGGCAAATCAACCCTTAATGTGAAAAAAGAAAGGATAACAATTTCTACTGTAACAAAAGGGCCTTTTCGTGAATTTATTCCTATAATGGGAAACGTCCTTCCTATTAAAACATTCTATTTAGATGCTGTTGAGGGAGGAAGAATAGAGGAAATCTATGTAGAAGCAGGATCCATGCTAAAGAAGGGCGATAAAATTTTAAGATTATCCAATACCGATCTTATACTAACTATCATGTGGAGAGAGGCTGAATTATTCCAGCAGAGCAACAATCTGCGAAACACGCGGCTTCAATTGGAGCAGTACCGTTTAAGTTTGAGCATGGAACTTGCTAGAATTGAAAATAACCTTCAGCAGCAAAGGCGCAAATACGAACGTTACAAAGAGTTAGTGAAAGATAGTTTGATATCAAAACATGAATTTGAACTAGTCAAGGATCAGTATGAGTATTTAATTAGAAGTAAAGAACTAGCAATAGAAAGCCAGAAAAATGAGTTAGAATTCAGACAGTCCCAAGTTGATGCCTTGGAAGCTGGATTAAAGCGAATGCAGGACAATCTCGAAATTGTTAAGAGGAAACAGGAAGATCTGACGATTAAAGCTCCTATTTCCGGCCATCTGACCGCTCTAAATGCGGAAATCGGTCAATCCAAATCTCCAGGGGAACGCTTAGGGCACATTGACGTTTTAGAAGGATTCAGAGTAAGGGCTGCTATAGATGAGCATTATCTTGCTCGTATAGAAATAGATAGAACTGGAGAATTTGATTGGGCCGGAGGCTCTTACGAGTTAATCGTCAAGAAAATTTACCCAGAAGTCCGCGAAGGAAGATTTGAAGTCGACATGGAATTTGAGAGTGCAGTTCCTGAAGGGATAAGACGTGGGCTAACCCTCCATATTCGGTTAGAATTAGGAGATGTTTCTGAGGCAGTACTTCTAGCAAGGGGAGGATTTTATCAGACAACAGGAGGAAATTGGGTCTATGTAGTGGATGGTGATGAAAAGCTTGCCACTAAAAGAAAAATTTCAATAGGGATGCAAAATCCGCAGTTTTTTACGGTGCTACAAGGGTTAGAGCCAGGTGAGAAAGTTATCACATCATCTTATGAAAGCTTTGGCAATATGGAGAGATTAATTTTAAAATAAAGCTGAAGACTGTAAGCAAACAGCTGAGTGTAATAATTATAGAAAACTGAAAGCTTTAAGCAAGCAGCTGAACGCTTAATCAAGGAGGATAACAATGATAAAAACCAAAGATCTGAAAAAGATCTACACCACAGAAGAAGTGGAAACAACTGCTTTAAACAATATCAATCTGGAAGTCAAGGAAGGAGAATATGTTGCTATCATGGGGCCTTCAGGCTGTGGCAAATCAACTCTATTAAACGTCTTAGGCATGATCGATAAGGCAAGCAGTGGGGAGTACAGTTTTCGCGGAGAAGAAGTTTCTAAATACTCAGAAAGACAAAGAGCGAACCTTCGAAAATCAAACATTGGATTTGTATTCCAGAGCTTCAATCTTATTGATGAATTGACAGTCTACGAAAATGTAGAGCTTCCTCTCTTGTATCTTGGTTTTTCTTCTTCAGAACGAAAGGAGAGAGTAAAACAAGTTCTTGAACAGATGGAAATTTTAGCCCGTAAGAATCACTTTCCACAGCAGTTGTCGGGCGGTCAGCAGCAGCGTGTTGCTGTAGCAAGGGCCGTTGTCGCAAAGCCAAAATTGATCCTGGCTGATGAGCCTACAGGCAACCTGGATTCTGCCCACGGCGAAGAAGTGATGAAAATATTGGGTGAACTGCATGAATCAGGTACTACTATTGTCATGGTTACTCATTCCCCAGCCTATGCAGAATACAGTCACCGGGTCATCCATCTCTTTGACGGCCATATCGTTTCTGAAAACATCCAGAAAGAATTTAAGATATAAGATTTACGCAGCTGTTGATTACAGAGCTTCTGTTCTTAAAACAGCATCGCCAAGTTTAGTGGAGATGTAATAATACGAATAAATGGAGAGTGGAAATAAAAATATGGAGATCGGACAGAGGAAATAGGATATCAAACAATATACCCTGAAGTTCATTTTTTCATGTTTATATTCCAGTTTCTGATATCAGTTTTCTGGTTTCCATGTAGAGGGAGTTAATTCATGATCAAACTAAGAAATATCACGAAATATTACTCATCAGGTTTTGTGAAAACTTTTGTTTTGCGGGATATAAGCTTTGAAGTAGAGGAGGGCGACTTTGTGACTATCATGGGACCCTCTGGTGCGGGAAAGTCAACACTGCTATACATTCTTGGAATGCTTGACACTCCTTCGAGCGGTGATTACTTATTTTATGATAAAAAAGTACACAAAATGAACGAAAGGATGTTATCCGAGCTTCACAAGAACCACATTGGTTTTGTTTTTCAAAGTTATCACCTTATTGACGATTTAACAGTTTATGAGAACTTAGAAACACCGCTTCTCTATAAAAAAATAAAAGGTTCGGAAAGAAAAGGTTTAGTATGTGATGCTCTTGATAAGTTTCGTATTGTAGGAAAAAAGGCTCTTTTCCCCAATCAATTATCCGGAGGACAGCAGCAGAGGGTTGCGGTAGCAAGAGCAATAATCACCAACCCAAAGCTCATCCTTGCTGATGAACCCACCGGCAATTTGAATTCCAAAGAGGGAGAAGAAATCATGGAGATGTTCAAGGAGTTAAACGAGAATGGAACAACTATCATACAGGTCACACATTCCGAAAAAAATGCATCCTATGGAAGAAGAATCATTAATCTTTTGGATGGATGGATAATAGACTAGTCATTGGTCACTGGTCATTAAGAACGGATCACTAGTTTCCAATTATTAATTTCCAGTTACTAGTTACTGGTTAGTTGGTTGGAGGTTTGATATGAAGAGGATAAAAATAATTTATCTGTTTTCGATTTTATTTTTAATTACAGGAGTGCTGGGACAGCAAAAAGAGAAGGCGCTCTCTCTAGAAGACTGCATTGTGGGCGCATTGAAGAACAACCTTGGGGTGGCTGTTGAAGTTTTGAAACCTGAACTTGCGGATATTTCTGTCTCTCTTGCTCGTGAGAAATTCCTGCCAAGCATTTCCTTTGGATACAACACACAGAACACCATCTCGCCCTCCTTCTCCTGGATTGATGCTGCAGGTCAAGTTGAAACCCAGTTTAACGATTATTCCGCCCAAATCAGCCAGCTTATTCCTACAGGAGGAACTTTTGCTGTCTCCATCTATTCGTATAAAAACGATACAAACAGAAAATTCCAGACCATTAATCCTCGCTATGGGAGCAATCTTTCTTTCAGTTTTTCCCAGCCGCTCCTTAAAAATTTTGGATTTAAAGTTACAAGAAAAGAAATTATTTTAGCTAGGAACAATATGGAAATTTCAGAAAACCAGCTCAAAATTATCCTCTTGGATACGATTTATAATGTTGAGGAAGCTTACTGGAATCTGGTTTACAGCATAGAAAACCTCAAGGTCAAGAAGCAATCTTTAAGATTGGCCCAGGATTTGTTAACCAAGAATAGAAGAGAGGTGGAAGTGGGAACACTAGCCCCTATAGAAATCTTGAGTGCTCAGTCCGAAGTGGCAACCAGGGAGGCAGATATTCTTCAAGCAGAGGTTTTGGTCAGAAACAACGAGGACAGTCTGATGACGATAATAAACCTTGCTGCTGAAGAAAAAGTAGATCTTGTCAAGATTATCCCGACTGAGAAACCGTCTTATGAAGAAAGAGAAATCAGTCTTGAAGATGCACTATTCACTGGCATGAAGAATCGGCCGGATTTAAAGGCGACGAGGATAGATATAAAAAACAAAGATTTGGACTTAAGCGTTGCTAAGAATCAGCTCCTTCCGGACTTGAGCTTTCAGGCAGCTTACTGGAGTCCAGGAATATCAGGGAGTCAGCTTTTGTATCTTGACAATAACCCTCTGTCAGGAGAGATAGTAGGTGTTATTCCAGGCGGGGCCTCTAATGCACTAAAAGATGCTTTTAACTTTAAGTACAGAAATTGGTCTGTGGGCTTAACGTTTTCCATCCCTATTAATACAATATTTTCTCGTGCCCAGTTTGCCCAGGCGAAAGTTAGCATGGAACAAACGATATTAGACTTAAAGAACAAAGAACAGCAGGCGTTTCTGGAAATAAGAAATGCAGTACGGGCGGTTCAAACAAATTATAAGCGGGTTAATGCATACAAAGTTGCCGGAGAACTTGCCGAGGAGAAACTGGAAGCTGAGGAAAAAAAATTAAAGGTTGGGCTAACCACAAATTATCTTGTTCTTCAACATCAAAGGGATTTAGGTGATGCGCGGGGTGCTGAGCTTAGGGCGATTGTGGATTATAATCTTTCCCTAGCTGCATTGGATAAAGCCTTAGGCATAAGCTTGAATAAGAAAAACATCAAATTTTCTGAGATCAATTTGAAAATACGTTAACCGACTAACTGATTAACAGATGAACTGGATGTTTTTTTTTGCTTAAATCTGATTAGTATCATATAATTACAAAAAATTCATAATAAGAGGTATAACATGAAACTCAAAGGTTATTTTGTCGAGGATATTCCTCGTCGAAAGTTTCTTGAGATGAGCCTCAAAGGAGGGATAGCTGTTGCGGCAACTCCCTCTCTGATGATGCAGCTTTTATCATGTAAGAGTTCAAAGCAAGCGAGTGTAAAGCTGGAATTAGATCCTCAAATTTTAAACAACACAATCCGTAAAGCCATCGAAAAAGGAGGCGAATTTGCCGATGTTTATGTGGAAAATAGAATTTCCCGCAGGATATTGATGGAGGAATCCAAATTCAAGAGTGCAGTGTTTGGAATAAGTCAAGGTGCAGGTATAAGGGTTATATCCGGGGATAAAACTGGATTCGCTTACACAGATGATATAACTGAGGAGAACCTTTTAAGAGCTGCAGAGGTAGCATCTTATGTGGCTAGAGAGGCAAAAGCTGTGGGACCTCTAGATATAAAGCAAGGGGAAAGAGAATCTTATATCACTGTGAAGCTCCCTCTTGAGGAAGTAGCGGATGAAAAACGGCTCGAGGTTATGAAACGGGCAAACCAGGCTGCTCTTGATTATGACCCTAGAATAAAAATGGCCTCAATCAGCTATTATGATGAAATCAGAGGTAGAACCGTTTCCAACAGCGAAGGCCTTCTGCTGAGTGATGAGCTGCCCTTACTTTTTTTTATTGTCCAGACCTTGGGAGTTGGAAAGAACACACGGCACATGGGAAGAGAAAGGTTGAGCAAGCATTCAGGTTTTGAGATGTTTGATATGGTTACTCCTGAAGAGGTGGCGCGGACATGCGCCCGGGAGTCTATTGTTATGCTTGAAGCAAAAGATTGCCCTGCGGGAAAGATGGATATAGTCATGCAGAATGGATGGGGAGGTGTACTTGTCCATGAGGCAGTTGGCCATCCTCTCGAAGCTGATAATATTGCAAAAAAGATTGGTGCCTTTACTGGAAAGTTAGGAAAAAAAGTTGCCAGTGATGTTTTTACAATGGTAGATGATGGATCTTTACCAAACTTCAGGGGGACGACGAATTTTGATGACGAAGGAACACAGATGAAGCGAAATGTCTTGATAAAAGAGGGAGTGCTAGAGAAGTACATGACAGATATTCTCTCAGCCAAGCAAATAAACATGGAGCGTACAGGAAATGGCCGCCGTGAAAGCTTCCGTTACATTCCAATTCCTCGTATGACTAATACTTTTATCGAGAAAGGAAAGGATAAACCTGAAGACATCCTTTCCTCAACTAAGAGCGGCATTTACGTTCAGAGCCTTAGTGGAGGGAGCGTTAACCCTATCACCGGGATGTTTAATTTCACTTGCCGCGAAGTTTATATGATTGAAAATGGTAAAAAAACGACTCCAGTAAAAGGAGCAACTCTGATCGGAAGCTGTATGGATATCATAAAAAATATAGATGCAGTTGGGGATGACCTGGCTTTTGGCCCAGGGATTTGCGGCAAGGGTCAGGCTGCAGAAGTATCAGCCGGACAGCCTACTGTAAGAATCCGTGGAATAAATGTAGGTGGAAGCAGAGCAAGAAGATCAAGAAGATGAATAAATGGGTAAAAAGGAGATAACAATGGACTATAAAATATTAGCAGAACAACTCGTTAAAAAGTGTTTGAAAAAAGGTGTCGATCAGGCTGAGGTTTATATAGAATCCGATCGCAACCTCAGCATTCGGGTACGTAATGGGGAAGTGGAGACTGTTCAGGATGCCTCTTCCCACGGCGTTGGTTTCAGAGTTTTTGTAAAAGGAAAAATGGCTTTTTCTAGCTGCAATGATTTTTCAGAAAAAGCTCTGGAAAATGCTATTGACAGTGCAGTCAGGTTTGCTCAAAATACGACTCCTGATGAAAATAATATTCTTCCTACGGATAAAGGCATCACAATTGTTGAAGACCTCAATGACCCCCAAATAAGTCAAATCCCCATGGAAAAGAAAATTGATCTGGTGAAAAAAGTCGAGAAACTGGCCATGAAAGATCCTCGAATCACCAAGAGTGCTGGCGCGAGATATAGAGAAGGGGAAGGAGAAGTCTTTCTTGCCAATTCCAACGGATTTTCAAAGACTTCTAGAATGACTGCATGTTCCTACGGAGTTTCTGTAGTGGCAGAAAAAGGAGAGCAGAAGTCCTCAGGAGGGGAGTCCTGTTCAAGACGATTTTTCGTAGACCTTAAGTCGCCTGAAGAGATTGCTGAAAAGGCGGCAAAAGATGCCTATGAAATGCTCGACCCAAAGATGGTTAAAACACAGAAAGCTTCGGTCATTTTTGACCCTGATGTTGCGCGGGCAATTTTGGGTGGAATATTGGGTGCCATAAACGGCGAGCGTGTTCTCCAAGAGGCCAGCTTCCTCGCCCGTAAGATGAATCAAAAAATAGCCTCAGATTTAGTGACAATCATCGATGACGGTACAAGACCTAAAGGACTGGGAAGTAAACCCTTTGATGGGGAAGGAGTGCCGACTCAAAAGAGAATAATTGTTGATAAAGGCGTGTTAAAGGGTTTTATGTACAATACAATCGTTGCTAAAAGAGCGGGTGTTAAAAGTACAGGAAATGCCTCTCGAGGAAGCTTCACAAGCCTGCCAGGAATAAGCGCCCATAATTTCTACATAGAAGCAGGGAAAGGCTCCCCTGAGGAAATAATCAAATCGACAAAAAAAGGCCTTCTTCTTAAAGGAGTGACTGGCTACGGGATAAACCCTGTCAACGGAAATTTCAGTGGAGGTGCTTCAGGTTTCTGGATTGAGAACGGAAAGATTGCTTTTCCTGTAAAAGGATTGACCATAGCAGGAACTGCATTTGAGATGCTGAATGCAATCGATATGGTCGGAAGCGACCTCGACTTGAACCGAACCTTCACAGCGCCTACATTCAGAATCAAGTTAATGCAAATTGGTGGAGAATAGAGAAACGATTTCAGGAAGCGAAAGAGTTTCTCTATTCATTAAAAAGTAATGAGAATTTCGACCAATATGAAGTTAATAAAGCAATAAAAAAAATTGAAGGAAAAATTTCAAAACCATTTTGGAGAAAATAAAAACTAAAATTAGCATACTCGAACTAGATGTTCCATCTATAGGAGACTTTTATCAGGAAAATATTATCCCCGGGAGCAGTTAATAAATCTCCCATGTCACGGCGGAAGTTAAAATCTCCTGGATTTGAATAATCTGCTCGGTTCTGAGTCCACACAAAATAGAGGGTTGAGCCAGGCAGATATTCCCACCGCAGAACAATCGTACCGCGCAGAGATTTCATGTTAAAATCAGGGTTATAAAAAGAAAATGCTTCTGCGGCTCCTGGTCCATCAGGGTCTACAGTATATACTGTATCAGCGTAAGTTATTGTGGATTCATTTTCACCAAAGATATTGTATTCGTATTTTTTTGGCTTAGCGAGCTCTTTAAATTTATCGTATTTTCCTACAGCCAGGAAAGGCTGCAGATAGAGCTGCAGGCTCATTTTGGGAGTAAAAATCCAGTTCAGTCTGATTTCGCTGGAGAGAAGTCTTTGAAAAAGTCTTCCAAAAATATATCGAGTTCCATATGTCTCGGTCATCAGGGAATCATTCACTCTGGTTACCCAGAGTAGTTCTGAGCGCCGCACAAAATAGCCAGGACCAAAAGAGAGGCTGATATTGCTTCTTGGCTTCCAGCGCAAAGAAAAACCGCCGTTCCAACGGTAACCTTCAGTAGGCCTTGAATAAAGACTGGTGTTTGCAGAGATAACAATTGGTTTCCGGCTATCGCTGTTAAGACTCCAATCGATCTGGAAGCCTGCCGGAATAAGCGCCAGAGGTCCTCCTCTTGTTAAATCATTGCTTATTGTCTTGGGATTATATGCAAACATCACATTAAATCCCCAGTAGTTTAAAAATTGGCCTTGTGCAATGGCTAAATATCCAAGCCAGGTTTTGTTTCCGCCAAAATCATAGTTCCTGAAGGGGCCGCCAATAATATACACATTACGGAAAAATTTCCCCGCGTGGGGCCATGAAAAGCCGAGGAGAAGATGGCCGTTAATTACGTCAGAGCCTCCGAATTGAAATCCGGCGTCATTAGAGTTAAAACCCGGGGATAGTCCGCCTATAGCCATGTTAAAAAGAAAATTTCCTTTTTGTTTATTGATCATAAATCGTCCTCCCCATCCGCTGAGAGAGGTTGCTCTTTCGTTTACTTCAACATGAGTTGCATCCGGACGTTGGAAGTAATGTACAGAAGATTGCTGCAGCCTTAGAATGGTATCCTGACTGCCCTCAACATAGGTGCCACCAAACCACCCGTTTAGAACCCAGGCTTTGTTTTTATCAAGAAATACCCAGCCATCAAAAGCCAGGCTGAATGCTTTGTTGTTTAAAATTCCCGCAAGGTTTTCATTCTTTAAATCTCTGACAACCGAAGTTGCCATAAAGCCAACTCCTTGTGCTCCTTCATTGAATTCTTTCTGGGCACGTAGAACACCGTAATAAGAAAAAGGTTCGACTTCTTCCTTGAAACGTTCGCCTGAAGAATCAATGTCAGCATATTCCCTTGCAGTAAGGGCATTGATGAATCCTACATTCCAGCCGCTGCCTAATTTGCCAGTAAGTTTGAAGGCCCCTAAGATAGTTGACCTGTCTGGATAATTCACATATCCATCTCTTGAGACATATCCCTGGGGAGCCCGGCCAATCCTGCGGCTGTAGAAGAAAGAGGGAGGACTCCAGCTTATACTGACCTGGCTTGTAGCTCCGCCCTGGCCAAAAGCGTTAAATATATTCGCACCTTCAATAAAGAATGGCCGTTTTTCTTGATAATATGTTTCGTATGCAGAGAGGTTAATCACAGCAGGATCGACTTCAACCTGTCCAAAGTCAGGATTTACTGTTGTATCCAGCGTTAAATTGCTCTTCAGCCCGACTTTCAGGTCGAATCCTGCGTTTCCCAAAAAACTCTCTCCAGTCTGGAAAGGATTGCCTGATTCTTCAGGGCTGAATTGAGCCTGGCCTACAGAATAAGGGAGGAATTCAATATACCGGCCAGGCCTAATTCCTCTGATCCCAACAAGTTTGGCAAAACGGGAGACATAGCCATTATCCTCTTTGGGAACCCAGACAAATGCGACTCTTTCGTTTTTTCTCTTAATGACTCTACGGAAATTGACCCCCCAAACATATTCCTCTTTTTTTGGAAAACGCAGCTGATTATAAGGAATTCTTATTTCAACGGTCCATCCTTCTTCATCGATCAGTGCTTTCCATTCCCATACCCCATCCCATGTCTCATCATTCCATGAGTCGTTATATAACGTCCAATCTACAATGGAGCAAGCTGGATTAACAGCAAACTGGAAACCGGTACGCCTGTCATAATAGGGATCAACAGCAAAGATAAACCAGTCAGACTCAACAAAATCATCTCGCCGTCCTAAGCGGCTTGTAATCAATTCTGGCTCCGAGTCATACAGACGGGCAGCCACATAGAGAGCTTTCTCATCATATGCTACCCAGACTGTAGTTTTTTCTGTTGGTTGAGCACCATCTGTTGGATCTGACTGGATAAAGTCGCTGTAGCCTTTCTCCTGCCAGGCTATTTCCTCTAAAACTCCGTCGATAAAAATTGGTCCATTTGATCGAACGGCTTGAACAGTTTTTTGTGCTTGAGGCTTGGGATCTTCAGCCCATAAGAACATTGGTAAGAGTAAAATTAGCAGAAATGCGGCCCTTTTTCTCATTACTAAATCCTTGTAAGTGAATCCCTGATATTGTTTTTTCTATAAAGCATTAGATAATTAATACGAATCAAATTGCTTTTTGGTTGCCCATAAAGAAAAAAATGCAAGACAAACAAGACAGTTTTATATTTTTCCCTTCAACTTTGAAACGGTCAACTCAATACGGTCGCGAAGCGACAGAGTACCACGGCCTTGGCCGTGGGTGAATGAGTTATCCTGAATCGAAAATTCAGGTCAAGCAAAGCTTGAATTGTTTTAAGTACCATGGGCTTGCCCGTGGGTATCTATGTAATTTTTTCTGTCTGGGCTGAGCGGAAATTGTAGGCGTGACACGGGTATTTCTAATAGAGATATCTATCAAGCTAAGCCGCCATTTTCCGCAGAGCGAAGCGGCGCGGAAAATGGTCGGCTTCAGCGCTTTGTTAGCCCATTTTTTGGGATTCTTGTCAATATTTTGTATTACCGCCAATGATAAAGATTATTAAAATATTCCTTTCTTTCTTCAACTTTCCTTTCTGCCCATTTTACAGCACTATCAACACAAGGATTCATACTATCCATAGATGGATAAGTAAATTGTTCCATAAAGGAAAAATCGAGACCATAGTCAGCTTGCATCCATGTTGCACCTTGACCTTCTTGTTGAATTATAGCTGTAACAAACCTATTACTTGCACATATTTTTAATTCATCGATGTGACCGGAAGTTGTCGAATTCTCGCAGATAACAAATCGGCAAAGACTGGCAAGCATTGTTACTTTTTCTTCTGTAGATTGTATTTCAATGTCAGTAATATCTTTAACTATTATTCCATTATAGCCAAGTTCAATTAGTCTATTTTGAATAGATCTAAGCCTATCTATTTCCGTGGTATCCTGACCAAGAATTAAGACAGTATCATTTTTAAAAAATGGTATAACATTTATTATATTAATTATGTCCCTAAAAATTATATCCTTAAAAAATGCAAAAGAAGAATCCTTACTCAGTATATCCCATCCAATTAGAACTGTATCAGAATAAGGAAGAATACAAACTTTAACATTTTCAAATGTTTGTTCTTCAATTTTTATGTTTACTATTACATTTTCCATTGCCAATTGTCCTGAAACAGTTGCAAACATTACTCTACCAATTGGTTTAAGTCCAAGGTTTTCTGCTACATTTTTGGGTATACATGTAATATCTGCTCCTGTATCTATTAATGCTGTTACTTTTTGACTTGCACCAGAAATTGAGTTTGAAATTAGAGTATTTACTATGCGAGATTCTTTAGTTAGACGCATGATTTATTTTCCTTTTTACGGGCTAACGTTTGAGCTCACCTGCTGGCAATGAGCGCCAGCGAATTGCCAGTCAGGTGCAGCGCCTTGTTAGGCGAATTTATTTTTTGATCTTATTCATAATATTGGTGAACCTTGTATTGCTTATCGGATGATGCGCAATAATATTTCCATTATATACAATGCAGAAGGTCCCGAAGGCGCATGGGCTATTCTGGGCTTCCTTGTAACTCTTTAGACTGGTTATGTATGGTTTTATACCGTAAGTCTTCTTTGCAGTTTCACATATTTCTTTAACATTTTTTACCGAGTATGGACATTGATCTGCCCTAATTATCGTGAGGCCTTTGCCATATTTACTCAGTTTCTTTCCCCAATCCTCCCTGAATTTTAGCGTAGATACGTCTTTATTGAACTTCTTTACAAGTAATTCAAAATCTGGTGGCGCTGTATCCACAACCTCAAAACCGTTTTTTACAAATAATTCCTTCCCAGCCATGAATGGACCTTTACGTGTGACTACTGCTACGCCATGCATATTTTTCTTTTTTGCATCTTCCAAGCATTCTTTCAATAAAAGCGAACCATGACCTTTTCCTTTATAAGCACCTTTAAAACCAGCAAAGATACAGTTAATGAACATATATCCACTTGCTTCAACTGGTCTCCAGCAGTATTCGCCTGGAATGTATTCAATCATGCCTTGGGTTCCATCTTTATCTGAGTATAGTGTCTTTATTTTAAGACCTTCCTTGAAGCGGTCTTTAAGCCACTTAATCTTTTCAGGGTATCCAGCTCTCTTGATATTTTTGTATCCGGAGACTCCGTATTTAAGAATATTGTCTGCATTTGTATCAACTATCTTGATTCCTTCCATACCTCACTCCGAGTATGATTATTAGATGCCGGCTAACAATTACTATACTGCACGCTGTAATTTGAGAAAAACACCGTGGAAATAACGCCAAGTATTAATGAACCCATACAATTTGACTTAAAAATGCAGTACTGCCTTATCAATATCCTGGTTATACAGCAAGCCATATATCCGATGATTTAGATATCATCGAAAGATTAAGATTTGTAATGTAAATTTGTATCCCTGATTAATCTTTGAGTTGTTCGACAGATAAGTCCATAACACGAGCAAGCTTTTCAAGTGTTGCTGTTCTTAATTTATTTTCGCTTTTGCAAAGTCTGTGGGCGTAGAAATTGCAATGATTGCCTGGGGTGGTGCTGGGTATTTATTTCTTCTTTTCTTTTTTCAATTTTCGTCTTTCCTTTGGATTAAGCTGAGCCTTTTTCTGTTTTTCCCTTTTGCCTATATCTTTTTTCCCCTTATCACCCATATCTGTTTCTCCTTGCTTGAAAATGAGCGGTCTAACAATTACTATACTGCATGCTGTACTTTAAGAAAAATACAACTGCAGAACCGTCTACATATTATGAATTCCTCTAAAAATATGCTTAATTTGCAGTAATACCTTATCAATATCCTTGTTATATAGCAAGCTGTATATCTGACGAATTAGATATCATGGAGGATTTATGGAATGGGATTATAAAATAAAAAAAGATTTTAAATCATTCTTATCCCGAACCGGACTGGTTCATAAGGATAAAATTAAATACTATGTT
>Ga0209986_10001759_pt1 | contig 20528 bp, 17 predicted proteins | sample BlataG_FD_183168 | JGI IMG/M metagenome (GOLD analysis project Ga0209986, IMG submission 183168) | Deep subsurface microbial communities from Black Sea to uncover new lineages of life (NeLLi) - Black_00105 metaG (SPAdes) (version 2) | ecosystem: Environmental > Aquatic > Marine > Oceanic >... | reverse complement strand
AAAGATGGCAGAACCAATGAACTTTTCGTGGTTCAAGCGAGACCGGAAACGGTACATTCGCAAAAAGACGTTGCCGTGGCTGAGACATACGTGCTTGAGGAGGACAGGGAGTTGCTAAAGGCGCAAGGGCGGCTGCTGGTCGAAGGAGAGTCAGTAGGCAGCAAAATCGGGTATGGCGAGGTAATTGCAATAGAAAACACCCGCGATATCCATGAGTTCAAGCCCGGGCAGGTTCTGGTTACTAACATGACGGACCCGGATTGGGAACCGATAATGAAAGTGGCAGGTGCGATAATTACGAATAGAGGTGGAAGAACCTGCCATGCCGCTATAATTTCACGCGAACTTGGAATACCCTGTGTCGTTGGGACGGTTAAGGGGACAAGGGTTTTAAAAGGAGTAAAAGACGTTACGATAGATTGTTCAGAAGGCATAGGAAGAATATACGAAGGGAAGTTGAAATACAGGATAGAAAAACTGACTCTGGACAAACTTCCAAGACCTCGCACCCGGATAATGATGAACGCAGCGATTCCCGAGAATGCATTTGTTCATGGTCAAATTCCTAATGATGGCGTGGGTTTGGCGCGAGAGGAATTCATAATTAATTCTTATATCGGCATACACCCTCAGGCGCTGATAGAATACGAGGAATTAAAGAAAAGAGCGACGGAAGAAAAAGACAGGAAGATTGCGAGAGTAGTTAAAGAGATAGACGAGAGAAGCGCGTCGTATGAGGACAAAGTGGAATTTTTCGTGGATAACTTAGCGAGGGGAATAGGAAAGATAGCAGCGGGATTTTATCCCAATGAGGTGTTAGTGCGATTATCAGACTTTAAGACAAACGAGTATGCAAATTTAATCGGCGGGTATCTTTACGAGCCAGAGGAAAGCAATCCAATGATAGGTTGGAGAGGTGCTTCGCGTTATTATGACGATAAATTCAAGCAGGCATTTGGGTTAGAATGCAGAGCGATAAAGAAAGTGAGGGAAGAGATGGGGCTGACCAATGTTATAGTGATGGTTCCCTTCTGCAGAACGCCAGAGGAGGGTAGAGAAGTAATAAGGACAATGAACGAATTCGGATTGAAACAGGGAGAGAATGGATTGGAAGTGTACGTGATGTGTGAGATACCCTCGAACGTCATTTTGGCAGATGAATTTGCAGATGTGTTTGACGGATTCAGCATAGGGTCGAATGACCTGACACAACTGACACTGGGTTTGGATAGGGATTCCGACCTCGTGGCACACTTATTTGACGAGCGGAACGAAGCAGTGAAGAGGCTGGTGAAGCAGGTAATAGAAGTTGCGCATGCACACGAGCCGAGGAGAAAGGTAGGGATTTGTGGGCAGGCGCCGAGCGATTTTCCGGAATTTGCGGAGTTTTTGGTGGAATGCGGGATAGATTCAATGTCGTTGAACCCGGATGCAGTAATATCAACGCGGTTAGCTATAGCAGAGGTGGAAAAAAGGATAGAAAAGTAAAAAATGTATATAAAGATAAGAGCGGTTGACGTAGTAAGGGTACCACCGGAGCGATTGGGTGACGAGTTGCAGCCTACCGTAAAAGAGATGTTACAAGAGAAGCTGGAAGGCAGGATGGATAGGAAGATAGGGATGGTTATTGCAATACTGGATGTTGTAAATATGAAAGAAGGAAAGATAATGATAGGGGACGGGGGCGTTTATTACGAAACGGAATTTGACATGCTTGTTTTCAGACCCAGGATGCAGGAAATAGTGGAAGGAGAAGTGGTGGAGATAGTGGAATTTGGCGCTTTTGTGCAGATAGGTCCGTTAGATGGATTGTTGCACATCAGCCAGATTACCGATGAATATATTTCGTATGACGAGAAGGGAGCAAAACTCGTTACTAAGGATACTGGCAGGACATTAGGAGAAGGAGATAAATTAAGAGCAAGAATAGTTGCGATTTCGCTGAACGAAATGGACCCGGGTGATAGCAAGATAGGGCTAACGATGAGACAGCCGGGTTTGGGAAAATTAGAGTGGATGGAAGAAGAGCGGGAAAAAGAGAAGGCGAAAGGATAAAATAAAGGAAGAAAGAGATGGAGAAAGCGTGCAGGGATTGCCATAGAATCATAGAAGGTGAAAAGTCAGTCTGCAAGTGCGGATCTAACTCAATCAGCAAAGACTGGAGTGGGTATGTTGTGATTATAGATCCGGAGGAGTCGGAGATAGCGAAAAGATTAGAGATAAAGAAAAAAGGAAGGTATGCATTGAAGGTACGGTAAGGATAAAAACGGAAAAGTGTTAAGATGGAAATAGAGATAGCAGAGGAGAGAAAAAATCAACTATTGAGGAGGGAAGAAGTATTTTTTAGGTTAAAGCACGAAGAAGAGGGAGAAAATAAAGGAGCTTCGCCAACCAGAGCCCAAGCACGAGACATCCTGATAAAAAAGCTCCAGTGCAGTCCAAACCTCCTCGTAATAGATAAGATGAGAACGGAATTCGGGAAAAGGGAAACCGTGGGCTATGCAAAGGTATATGAAAGTGAAGATAGACTAAGGGAAATCGAGAGAGAACACATAATAAGAAGAAATTTCGGTACGCCGAGCGAAGAAAAAGGAGAATAAAAAAAAATGGCTGCAATACATAAGTTTTATGAAGTGGTAGAGGAAAAAGGGAAAGGAAAAGCGAAGGAAGGATTGAAATTGCACAGGAAACGGAAGGTATGCCCGAGGTGTGGTGCGGGAGTGTTTTTAGCAGAACATAAAGACCGCTATTCGTGCGGAAAATGTGGCTATACTGAGTTCAGGAAGAAATAAAAATAAAAGGAATGGAGGAATACAAGAGATATCTGAAAACGCTTATTCTCGCAATTGCACTCGCATTTCTCATGATTTACATAGCTTTTGGCTTGATGTTTTTTGCAAAAAGTGGTAATCCTGCCCCGGCACACTTCATTTTGTTAATTGCCGCTGTTTTCTTCATTATTTTCACTGTGTTTTACGAATCAAAAGAGAAAGAGAAGAAGGAGAAGAGGAAAGAGGGTGGGGGCTATAAACCACTTCTTAAAGGCTTGTTCCTTGCTATCTGTACAACTTTCGCATTCGTTGCAATTTGGAGTGGTGTAAACTTCATGCAAGAAGAGGGTATTCAAGAAAGTATAGGAATAGAAGTGTTCATTTCTACATTAGCGATATGCATGATTGTGAGCATGGTTTTTCTCAGCTTGCTAAAACCTTTTTCTCACGGACACTAAGATGCAAGATACTAAGAAGATCTAAGAACGCGCTCTATTTTCTTTTTTACCTCCTCGCTCGGTATTATCTCCTCATTTTCTATCTTCCGCAGCAAAGATTGCTTCTCATTTATTCTTTTTGCGAGTTCGGTTTGTTTTATCCCCGCTTTTTCCCTCGCTTCTTTTAGCTTTCTCCCGTAATCCTCCACTGTTTCCATCCCCGCTTCTATGTCGAGGTCCATTTGCTCATATAATTTTGATTTTCTTTTAGTCCTGGCAAGTAGCGGTACTCCAGCAGGGCCTCTTGCTCTTTTTCCCTCTACAACCGTTCCGTGCCGTGCACAGGATTTACAAACTCTTAGCTCTGAGGCACCTATTGCTATGTGGTACACCCCCTCTTTTATTTCTGCGCCACATATCTCACACTGCGTCATTTGTTCTTTCAAATATTACTTTTATATTAGAAACCGATGAAATAAGATTTAATAGTTGAGGTAAAATGAAAGCGAGCAGTAGCGGCAGCGGTGTATCGTATGGCGATGATTATTCCAGATACCTGCAAGATAAAATGCGGCAGTTAGAGGAGGCAAACTATCTGTTGAAAGAGAGACTGGAGAAGATAGAGCGAGAAGGGAGATATTATGAGGGGATGAGAATTCGATATGAGCGTGAGATAAAGAAAATGAAGACTGAAATAGAAAAGCTGCGTTCGCCTCCTTTGATAATAGGAACCATAGTGGATGTAATAGACGATAAAAGGGTGGTGGTGAGGAGCAGTACAGGACCCCAATTCGTTGTAAGTTACGCCCGGTTTATAGACCCAAAAGAAGCCGTTCCTGGCACACAGGTTGGACTGAATCAACAATCGCTGGCTGTGGTCAGTGTGCTTCCTTCTGCAAAAGACCCTTCTGTGCATGGTATGGAAGTAATAGAATCGCCGGATGTGGATTACGATATGATAGGTGGTTTAAATGAGCAGATAGAAGAAATAAAGGAAGTAGTGGAGTTGCCACTGACAGCCCCGGAGAGGTTTGAACGCGTGGGAGTGGAACCCCCAAAAGCTGTCCTTTTGATAGGTTTGCCGGGGACTGGGAAAACACTACTTGCAAAGGCTGTTGCAAACCGGACATCTGCTACTTTCATACGCGTCGTTGGCTCTGAATTGGTGCAGAAATACATAGGAGAAGGTGCGAGGATGGTGAGAGAGCTTTTTGCACTGGCGAAGGAAAAAGCCCCTTCTCTCCTGTTTATTGACGAGTTAGATGCGGTAGCGGCACGAAGAGTAGAGGATGGCTCCACGGGGGAGCGCGAAGTGCAGCGAACGATGATGCAGCTTTTAGCAGAGATAGACGGCTTCAATCCGAGAGGTGACGTGAGGATAATAGGAGCGACAAACCGCCCTGATATTCTTGACCCTGCTTTGCTCCGTCCAGGGAGATTTGATCGCATCATTGAAATTCCGATACCTGATAGAGAAGCGAGGAAGGAAATATTCGTGATACTCACATCGAAGATGAAATTGGGAAAGAGCGTAGATTTAGATAATTTGGCGGCACATACTGAGAATGCCTCGGGTGCGGATATAAAGGCGATATCTACTGAAGCTGGTATGTTCGCAGTAAAAAAGAATAAGAAAGCAATAGAAATGGAAGATTTTGAGCAAGCAATAAAAAAGATAATGGGAAACGAGCAGAGGTCACATCTGAATGTTAAGGAGATGGGCGTGATGTTCGCCTAACAACTTTTTTACCTTCGGTAAAAACCTTGACTAAAAACTCTCTCTGTTTTTCTTTTAGCACAGGTTTTCTTTTGTAAAAAGAAAAAGTGTAAAGAAAATTTGATCAAAGAAACGGATTTATTTTTGGTAAAGCTTTTTGCTTGCAAAAAGGTTTGAAAGCAGTAAGCAATGGATACATCGAGATTAAGTATTTTAAAAGAAGAAGCGAAGCGAAAGACGATACATATCTGTGGTGTTGCAATTCCCGTGCTTTATTACTTTTTCCCAAAAAATTTGGTCGTTCTTGGATTCATCTTTTCTTTTTTTATTATTTTTATCCTTGAATGGTTACGATTTCGTGGCGTAGTGTCATTGCCTTTTCTCAGGAAGAATGAGAAGAAGGAAATCAGCGCTTATGTGTTTTTTGTTGCAGGTGCCTTTATGAGCATTTTAATTTTCGCGAAGAGCATTGCCATCGCATCAATCGTCATGCTGGCGATAGGAGATGCCGCTTCTGGTATGGTAGGAGCAGTGAAGAGTGTGGATAAATCAGAAACTTATGAAAAGAGAATAAAACCACCCGAAGTGATGCTGGTTATGTTTATCGTTTCGTTTATAATAGGTTATCTCGTTCTCCAGTCGTTACCAGTGGCAATTTTTGGTGCGATTGGCGCAGTAATAGCAGATGGAGTGCCTTTAAGAGTTTATGGGACGCCGATAGATGATAATCTTACGATACCTTTGTTTTCAGGCACGTTGATGAGTTTGGGTTCGATATTGTAGTGAAGCTCTGCTTTATATTGTTTTGTTCTTTCGTTTAAAACTGGCATAGATGAAAACAACAACAATTTCCAAAATACGTAAAAGAGATGTAAGGACCGTAGAATTTAAGAAATTTATAGGCGTCACGGATGATTTAAAAGTTTCGCTGAACGCCGCGGAGGTATTAAAAAGGAGATATTTGGTGAAGGATGAACTGGGAAAAGTTATCGAGAGTCCGAATCAAATGTTCCAGCGTGTGGCAAAAGCAATAGCAAGAGCGGAACTAAATTATGGTAAAAGCCAAGAGGAGGTAAAAGAAATAGAACGCAGATTTTACCTCTTAATGCGTAACTTAGAATTCCTGCCAAACAGTCCGACATTAATGAATGCGGGAACTGAGCTCGGGCAGCTCGCTGCATGCTTTGTCCTTCCTGTTGAGGATTCAATGGAGGGCATATTTGGAGCTGTTAAGAACATGGCTTTGATTCATCAAAGTGGAGGTGGAACTGGATTTTCATTCTCGCAGTTAAGGCCAAAGGGAGATGTGGTCAGATCAACAGGAGGAATCGCCTCGGGTCCCGTCTCTTTCATGCGTGTTTTTGACGTTGCCACAGACGTAATCAAGCAAGGAGGCAAGAGAAGAGGAGCGAACATGGGCATAATGAACGCTGAGCATCCGGACATCCAGGAATTTATAAGAGCAAAAGAAGGAGGAGGATTCACCAATTTCAATACTTCCGTAGCTGTTACTGATGACTTTATGCAGGCAGTAGAAAGGGATGAAAAATATGAGCTCATAAATCCGAGGACAAAGAAGTCGGTGAAAAAAATAAATGCAAGAGAAGTTTTTAACGAAATCGTAACCTACGCATGGAAGACGGGAGACCCGGGGATCGTTTTTATGGATGAGATAAATCGCCTTAATCCTATTCCTGCGATTGGGAAGATAGAGGCAACGAACCCGTGCATAACTGCGGATACATGGGTAATGACTGTTGAAGGTCCAAGGCAGGTTGAGGAACTAATTGACAAAAAGTTTGTTGCAATTGTAAATGGGGAGGAATGGGAGAGTTTAGAAGATGGATTCTTTGAGACCGGAGTGAAACAAGTTTACAGATTGAAGACAGCAGAAGGATTTGAATTGCGTCTGACAGCGGACCACTTAGTTATGAAAGTGGAGAGAACGACAAGATATAAAGTTGTGACGCAATGGAGCAATGCTGTGGATTTAAAGCTGGGCGATAAAATCATCATCAATAATCACAGGGATTTTGGTAATTGGAGCGTTAAGGGTAAATACACGGAAGGAGAGGGCTATTTAATTGGTTTGCTCTTAGGAGATGGAACAATCAAAAAAGACAAGGTAATCCTTTCCTCATGGGGTGACAGTAAAGGAGTAAAAGCAGTCAGATATGTAGTATACGATTATGCACAGTCCTTACCTCACAGGTCTGATTTCGTGGGTTGGACTGCTGTAAAAGGGAGAAAAGAGTACCGGCTCTCAATGGGATACTTAAAAAGGTTAGCACAAGAACTCGGTTTAAACCCCGATAGGAAGATGATAACCGAGAAGATAGAGAAATCGTCATCAGATTTCTGCAAAGGTCTGCTAAGTGGGCTATTTGATGCGGACGGATCGGTTCAAGGAAATCAGTCAAAAGGTGTTAGTGTAAGGCTGGCTCAGAGCGACCTTGATATTCTTAAGGCGGTTCAGCGAATGCTGTTAAGATTTGGGATATTTTCAAAGATTTATAAGAATAGGAGAGAAAAAAGGAAAGCGAAACTGCCCGATGGCAAAGGTGGAAGCCGCGAATATCTTACAAAACCTCAGCACGAATTGGTAATTTCCAAAGAGAACATATTGTATTTCGCAGAAAGGGTTGGATTTTGGGATTCAGACAAAATGGAAAAACTTGAAAATGCTATAAGGAATTACAAGAGGAATATAAATCGAGAGCGGTTTGTAGCAACAGTAAAGGAAGTAGTTCCAGATGGTGTAGAAAAGGTTTATGATCTTCAAATTCCCGGAATAAATGCTTTTGATGCCAACGGTTTCCTCACGCATAACTGTGGCGAGCAGCCTCTCTTACCGTACGATTCATGCAATTTGGGCTCAATCAACGTTTCAAAATTTGTCAAAAAAGGTGAGATAGACTGGGAAAGACTTAGAGAAGTGGTTTGGATTTCCATGAGATTTTTAGACAATGTGATAGACGTGAACAGGTATCCGCTGCAGGAAATAGAGAAGATGACGAAAGCGAACAGAAAGGTAGGACTTGGAGTAATGGGATTCGCGGAATTGTTAATCAAGCTTGGGATAGCGTATGATTCAAAGGATGCGCTTTCGGTGGGTGAAAAGCTCATGCAATTCATTACAAATGAGGCACGGCAGTGTTCAATAAAGCTTGGGCTTGAAAAGGGCTCTTTTCCTAACTTCGAGCTCAGTATTTGGTCTACCTACGAAGCGATGCGAAATGCTACGTTGACAACCATCGCGCCAACAGGAACGATAAGCATAATAGCCGAATGCTCCAGTGGAATAGAGCCTGTATTCGCAGTTGCATTTGTTCGGAATGTAATGGGTGGAATGCTGGAGATAAACAAGCTGTTTGAGGAAATAGCGAATAAGAGAGGGTTTTACAGTAAAGAATTGATAACAGAGATCGCAAAATACGGGTCAGTGCAGAATATTGATGCTATTCCAGAGGATGTAAAAAGGACGTTTGTTACAGCACTTGACATCTCGCCGGAATGGCATGTGAGAATGCAAGCAGCATTTCAGAAATACACGGATAATGCAACATCGAAAACAGTGAATCTGCCGAGCGATGCAACGTGGGAAGATGTAAAGAAAGTGTTTTTATTAGCCTATGAACTCAAGTGCAAGGGTATTACCGTCTATCGGTATGGAAGTAAAGAGCAGGTTCTGTCGCTGGATATTCCAAAGCTCATGCTTGAAGAATACGTATGCGCTGATTCGGAATACACGGGCGAGTGCAGAATTTGCTCAGTGTAAAGTTTTTTGCAAGCAAAAAACTTTGCTAAAAAATATAAGTTTCTTCGATCAAAATGAAATGCCACTCATAACATATACTTTTTCCCTATTTTAATTAGCTCCACATTCATATTTTTAAAAAAATCCTTAAACATCTCCGGGTGTTCGGTATGAATTGGATATAGGCTTTCGGGTTTTATTTCTTCAATAATCGCCCTTATTTCAGGTCCCGAAGCATGTCCCGAAGCATGAGCAAAATATTCTTCGATTCCAAAATGTTCTAACCAGTTTCTTTTTCTCTCTTCATCAAATTCCATCTCCTCACAGAAAGGTTCACAGGAAGATTTTATCCAGATAGCCTCTTTTGGTTGGATGTCTGTAAGTTGATTTATTTCCCAGAAGCTCATGGAGACCACATATTTGTCAGTATTTTTCTGCAATGCTTCGCAGGTTATTGAATTTTCCCTATTGATATATTCTCTTTCCCAAGTTGCATAATCCTGCTCGACTAATTTACGATCAATTCCGTCCTTGCAAATTAAACCCCAACTCTTCTTGGGAACTAAAATCTTCACGTCACTAAGAGCGAAAGGGCATAAATCCCCCAACGCTTTGATAAGGTGTGCAAGTTTTAGCGTAACAACAAATTCTCGCTTATTTGTTTCAGCAGCTTCAAAAATAGTATTCACTCTATCTAAATCTCTAATTGGATGTTCAACAAAGACCAATCCTTTTGCCCTGGCGGCAATCAACTGCGTGATTTCTTGCTTTACTCCTTCTTCACTGTCTTGTTGCATGCTATCAATTCTTGTTCCTTCGGATACGAGCCATTTTGGCTCAGCGGCTTCGGCTTTATCAACAAATCTTTTACTTAACGCTTGATTGGAGCCATGAAAACGAATATCTCCTGTATAAACTAAATTTCCTTCGTCAGAATAAATAATGTATCCACATGCTCCGGGTAGAGAATGATCTACGGGAACCATTTCGACTTCTAACGAGCCAATTGTAACTTTATTATCGGGTTCCATCACATGAAAAATTCGCTCGTGGACAAAATCGGTATTTTTCCTTGTAACTCTGCTTAAGTTACCTTTTTTATTCGTGTAAAAGGTAAAGGCGTCACAGGCAGTAACTAAGTCTGATAACGGATTGCTTCCCGTTTCTTCTAATGATTGGAGAATGATTTTTGTTGCTTTCGTGCAGTAAATAGGAATATCCGTCCTCAAAAAATGGATATACTGTGCGTGGTCGGCATGTGCATGAGTAAGAAAAACCGCATCTACGCTTCTCTCCTCTTTTGGACGGTCCATGTGCTTTAGGTAATCTTCCCGGTAAATGCCTTTGATATCCGGAAGAAGACCAAATTCGAAAAAGTCGGCTAAAGCAGAGCATTTTCTCGGGTTTAAGAACTCGGCGAAGTAGGTGTTTGCGATTTTGAAGCTCATGCCGAAATCAAGGAAGATTTTTGTGCCTTCTGCTTCTAACAGTATCTTGTTGCCGCCGATTTCGTTTACTCCTCCGTGGAAGGTTAGGGATGGCATGTTATCAAATACACTTATCATTTTATCAAATATACTTATTTCTAATATCTTCCATTTTTTTCGATTTATCTTTTTTATATAAGCTGTTCGGTTTTGTAATTCTATAGAGGAGTTTATGCTACAAATGTCTCCCGAAATAAGAATTGAGATTGAAAAAATTGGGGATAAGCGGTATCGCAGCAGAGTATTAACTGGCGAAGGGCAAGAAATTGTGACAAATGATTTCAGTTATGACCCTAAACTCCTATATAACATAGAAGCACAGAAATACCTAGAGACAGACGGTGTCAGGTCAGATGAAGAAGTCAAATCTGACTTTATATCCCTATATGGTCAGAAGCTCTATCGCTATCTGTTCGGAGATGGAAGCGCCTTTTCTAATTTCTTAAAGTTCAACTCCAGTGCACATGTTCGGATTAATCTCTGTTTGCATCCAGAAGCTGCACCGCTCTGGTCTATTCCATGGGAGTATATCCATGACGGCAAAGAAGCACTTGCCATCAATGGAAGATACCTCATCAGTCGGATACCATGGGGTATTAGAGAAATTCCTGTACCAAAGACACCTCTGCCTCCGCCACTTCGCATTTTAGTCTTGATCTCAAGCCCCGATGATCAAAATGAATTGAATACAGAACGTGAAATAGAAGCGATTCAAGATGCTCTGGATGATGCACAGGTAAAAGGAATAGTAAAAGTGGATTTCCTTGAAGAAGCTACTCTTGAAAACATTAGGGACGCTATGATGGACGATAAGTACCACATCATCCACTACACAGGTCATGGTGGACAGGATGAAGCGACTGGAGAAAGCTTTCTGGCGTTGGAAGACGATGATGGAAAGACGCATCCCACAACAGGCAAAGAACTAAAACGAAACCTGGCAAAGGCTGAAAAACTGAGGATGGTTGTATTATCAGGATGTCTTACTGCTCAGACAAGCTATACTGACGCTTTACGAGGTGTTGCTACAACACTCTTGGAAGGTGGTATCCCGGTTGTTCTGGCAATGCAGTATTCAATACTTGATAAATCAGGTATAGAATTTGCCAGTTCTTTTTACAAGGCATTAGGTAAAGGGTTGAGTCCTGAAGAGGCTCTTGCACAAACAAGAATATCCCTGTGTAACCTCAGAACCGAAGTAAGAGCAGACTGGGGCATACCTGCTTTATATCTACGAACCCAGAGCCAGGGACTTTGTTTTGTAGACCCTGAAGCCGAATCAGTAAAAGAAGACATGATAACCCGTTACAACGTTGGTGGTCTGCAGTTACCTCGTGGGTTTGTAGGACGGAAGAAAGAGATCAGGGAAATTAAAAGGGCAATTGAGGATAGAAGACGTCCTTTTATCTACATCAGGGGCATTGGAGGTGTGGGTAAGACCGCTCTGGCTGCCAAGGTTCTTGAGAAAGTGGGAGATAAGGTGGAAGGCTATGTAGTAATAGAATGTAATAAAGAAAGCATTGGGCTTGGCGAAATATTACAAAAGCTTCATTCTTTCTTTATTGGTCGAGGCACTGAAGGAAGTGCACGCCTGGGCAATATCCTTCTTGAAAGCACTATTCCAATCGAAGAGCGCATAAATATCATGGCTCAGAGCACAGCAAATAACCGCTATCTCTTTGTGTTTGACAACTTTGAATACCTTTTGACTGCGGACCGAAAAACTATAGCAGATGAAAAGCTTAAGACCTTCTTCTCGTCAATATTCCACAACAACTGGCGAAGCAGTTTCATGTTCACTTCACGGTTCAAATTCGACCTCTTAGCTAAGATCCCTGTGGGAAATATCCTTGACCTGCCTCTTGGTGGTCTAACACCTCAGCAGGCGATTATGTTCATGAACAACCTTGACCGGCTCAGTAAAGAACCTTTGGAGGATAAACTGAAGGCATTTGAGACGGTTGGAGGTCATCCTAAAACAATCGAGTTATTGGATTCTTATACTGCAGAACGTTCGCTGATGGATATTCTTGAAGACCCTGAGGTAAAAACAAAACTTGATGAGGAGCTTGACCGTTACTTCATGGGTGAATTGTATTCAAGCCTTAATGACGAAGAACGAAGAACTTTGCAGAGGCTGTGCGTATTCAGGAGTGGTTTTGAAATAGATGCAGTCACCAAGATGGGAGGAAGTACACAGGTTCTGGATAGACTTATCGAATTATCTTTATTGCAATTAGAAAGGATCAAAAATGTGGTTACTTATCGTGTCCATCCCGTGGTGCGAGAGTACGTGTTTACAAGGATGGATGAACCCGAAAAGGAGAAGCTGCACATAAAGGCTGCCGAATACTTTAAGGGAAAAATCGATACAGCGAGGGAACAGCGAGGAGCGGTTGATATTCAACATGCTCTCGACATCCATTTTCACCTTTTCCAAGCAAGGAAGTATGATGATGCATATGGTATTGTTGAAAAAACATGGGAAATTTTAGACAGCTGGGGCATGCGCGACCTTGCCAAGGACTTGTTAAAACAGAGTATAGATACTTTGGAGGGCTATTATAAGGCGGGACCAATGGTCAATATGGCTATTATGTTAGATAATGAAGGGCAATGTGATGATGCCTTAAATATTTATGAAAAAACTTTTGAAATTTTTAAAGATTTGGGCGACAAACGAAATATGGCAGCTATCCTTGGCAATCAAGCAATAATATACCAGAAAAAAGGAGAGTATGATAAGGCAATAGATTTGCAGAATGCATCTCTGACGATAAACCGAGAAATTAATAATGAGAGGGGCATAGGCTCATGCCTGCATGAACTATCAATTTTATATAGGGGAAAAGGAGATTTAAATAAAGCTTTGGACCTGTGTACTGAAGCTCTGGAAATTTTCAAAAAAATGAATAACAAAGTTGGAATTCAAACAGCGATTCACCATCAAGGTCTTATTCTTCAGGAGAAGGAGCAATACCAGGAAGCTTACAATAAATATTTAGAAGCTCTGGAGATAGCAGAAAAAATTGACTATAAAGTTGGCATAGCTCTGTGCAGCTCTCAGATTGGCCAATTGTTTCGTATAACAGGAGAGATAAATGAAGCAATCAAATATTTTTATAAAGCTTTAGACTACTTTCGCAACCTCAATGTCCCAGATGGAATTAGCGGTGTCCTAAATGAGTTAGGACTTATTCACGAACAACAAGGTCAATATCAGGAGGCTCTTGTGAAATTTCAAGAAGCTGTTGAGATTATGAAAAAGCTGAATCCTGAACTTGCAGCTCAGCTTAAACAAAATATAGACCGTGTAAAGGCAAAGTTAGAAGGCAGGTAGGGGTACTTTTGTTTGTTTTTGAAGTTTTCTAAGTGCCTTTTCCATTGCTGATGAACCCCATCCTCCTCTTCTATTTTCAACGCTATCATCAATGGCTAAACCAACCTAATACCCATTTTGCTTCTTGGCGAACGTCATATTCTTCTTTATCGTTTTCTACAACAGATTTAAGTAAAGGTCTAACCCGCTCATCATCCAAAAATTCGCCTAATGCCGCTATTATATTTTTACGAGGTCTCTTGGTATATTCAGTCTCTAATGCTCCAATTAAATGTTCAATAGTAGATTTGTCTTGGATATTCCCCAGAGCATATGCTGACTCAGCACGAACATTCGCCCGAGAATCGTGAAGTGACTCAACTAAGGCATTAACAACTCGCCTTTCTTTGTATTTAGAAAGAGCAGAAGCTGCTGATTTACGAAGTTTATAGTTTTTTTCATTTTTTAATATTTTTAATAACGGATCAATAATTCTTGCATCCACAAGATCAAACCAAAATTGATCGATAGCCGTCTCTCGGACAGCGTCACGTTTATCTTCCTCAATTATTTTAATCATGGGCTTAACGACTCTTTTATCTTTTGTGTCGCCTAATGTCTGTATTGCACCTTTCATGACCTTAGCGTTCTCTTCCCCTTTGAGTATATTTAAACATATGCGAATAACAATCTCGGAATTAAAATACTTAACCCACTTATTCTCAGAATACCAATATGTTATAAAACTGCTTCGCAATACAAATTCACATTCTTCGTACCCCCATAACAGTTTGTCTCTAATATCATAAAACATCTCAAGACGATCTTCGCTTACCAAAACACCATCCTGTTTCCAGTCCCTGAACGCCCTTCTGAAAATATCAATCACGGTTTTTATTTTTCTTGCCTCTGGACTAAGACGCTCAAAAAATCTCCTTGAAAGAAAATCGTGAATCAGTTCATAACCCTTTATCTTATCCTCCTTCCCCGGAGGATGCACAATTCGCTTCTTTATCAAATGCTCTAAGACATCCTTAACTTTTTCTTCATCTCTTCCTATCTGCTTGGAAATTTCATCTATCGTTAAAAAAGCACGTAAACCTCCACCACCTGTTAGCGTATCTAAGATGTTCTCTGCAACGTATTTATCCTCTTCGTTTAATCCCTCGAATAATTTCTCGTCTAAGTGAGTTGCGATAATTTCTTCTACTCCTCCTAAATCATCATAAACTTTAGAATCAACGAATATTTTACTTTTCATCCTTTTTAGTCTCCTCCTTAAATTTTATGGTGACAGAATCAACGATCATTTTATCGTTATAACTTCTTCTTATTTCATCAAAAATTGTTGAGCATACAATCTGTAGATACGGTGGGTAAATTTCGTTGTCACCAATCCTCTTTAGGTCTTGTAAGATTTTATCTCGCAGATCATTTTTGTATTCAACCAAAACCATCTCTGCTGGCTTGGTTATCGCTTCCAACGCCTCCTCATCCGATAATCTTTTAAGATGATAGGTATTGTTCCATGCCTCCCCGACTTTATTTTCATATGACCAATCCCATAAATTCCCAAGATAATCTTCTCTTATGGAGAAAAGGAATACTAACCTGCCTTTAGACATCAATATTGATGTCAACTCAGTTATGCCCTCAGCTAACTGCAAACGATCTCTTTCTCCAGCTCTTGTGAATGCCTCTTCAAACTGGTCAATAACCACAACCATCTTCGTATCACGTTGCTCTAATAACGTTTGCAATTCTCTTATAAATTCTGCCACATTTTTTGCTGCACTTAAACCGTCGAGATTAATTTTAAATTTCGTTTCAAGAGCACTAAGTCTCCCAATTACTTCTTTCCGAAGTCTTGTAACGGGGTCATCTAAACATCTAACATAAGCGATTAGAAAGTTATTATCCCGAAGTTTCGGTATTAAACCTGCATTCAGCACCGAAGTCTTCCCTGTTCCCGATTCTCCAAATAGAACAACAATATTATGTCTATATACAAGTTCTAACAACTCAGTTACATCTTCATCACGACCAAAGAAATACTCTTTATCGTTTTCATTGTACGAATCCAAGAGTTTATAGGGATTAAATTCATACCACTTCCTTTTCTCATGCGCAACCTTTTTAGGCTCTCCAAGACCATATTTTTCTAATATCCATTGGTGTTGGTTGAGTTTATTTTCAAGTATCCTCTTATCCCAATATCTTGCCTTAAATCTGAAATCATTTGATTTATCTACATTGGTAAGATCGTCCTCTACGGTACTGGCTAAGTGTGTGTCAGTAATCAAAAAATAACCATCAGCTCCATGTTTTGGAATATCTTTTATATAATCTCTAAGATCAGAACGATCCACAGAACCTTTATTCTTATGTTTACATTGAATCAACCAAATAAAGCGTTCAGGATTGCCTACGCCATAAGAAAAATCCTTTTCAGCTATGATGTCCATACCTCTGTCTGGTCCCACTCCACTATGTCTTACTTTAAATCCTTCTGCTTCAAGGAGGTCAGCGCATAAGTCCTCGAAATCCTGTCCTGACTTAACTTTTGTAAAGTCAATTACCATTGTGTCATATCTCGTTTTTATTATGAAACGTTAAATATAAATAGTTTTCTGACGAGAAATTGCATCGTTTGGCACATCGTACATGGGTTCTTATCCTCCAAAAGTTGTTGCTATCTTATGTTTGAGGTAGGACTGAGGAACCAAAACTTAAACTTTGTAGCACCCCACAGAAACTAAATATACGACCTGCAAGCAGTTCTCTCTTTCTCATGTATTCTCCTCAATGCATCTGCCATATCGGCATAGCAATAATAGCAGGAATGAGATGCTTTGTGCTCATACTCTGAACTGTCTTCGCTCATTTCCTTAAAGAGACTCAGGATGTCATCTCTTCTCGGCATTCCCATCAAACCCAGAGTTTTTATTCCCACAGGAACATCGAAAAATGTGACATCGCAGGCTTAAGAGAGATTTACCACAAGATCAGGATTAAATAATTCGTAGAGTCTCCCAGTATTGTTTATGTGGGCAGGATGGTAGTTTCCTTTGATCTCTACCGTTACAACGAACCTGTTAAGGTGCTCGATTATTCTGCATTCCGGGGGATCGTCAATCCTGAAGACTTTAATCATTGTCAGTTCTTCCATCATGAAGATTTTACATTTTTTCAAAAACCTTTCTCAAATCAAAGCTTACATCATATTCGCTTCGCTTTTCACCGCATCGTTTTTTTCAGTCAACGTTTTCGGTGTTTGCGAACTTCCGACCGAGGGGGCACTCCTTTTTCAAGCATTTATAAGCGCCCGGTATTTGCGTCAATAACGCAATTACAATTATTAGCCAACCGTATGTTCCCCAATCATACTCTTGCAGATAAGATGCCAGAAGCGCTCCTATGCCAATACCAAATAAGAATTTGCCAAAAATATGGAAAAACATCCATGGTAAGGGGCAATTCCCTCCATTTTTCTATTGCACTCATTTTTATTTATCCCTCATAATATTGAATTTTACTAAATGAACCAGTGGATTCATCTTTTATCCAAGCACAGAGAATTTCAACAGTTTTGTCATCCATTAATATTTCGACAACTTTATTTTCTTCAAGTTGGTATGTATATCTACTAAACAAAAGTCCCGGAGTATCATAGATTTTAGATGGACAATTTTGCTTAATAAATTCTTTTAAATTAGCTGGTAAATCTTCTACTTCCGTTGGAGACAAGAAATATTTATAATAATTTAAACCAGACCCAACATATTTGTATGTGGCACGTAGACCATTTCTTTCTAAGAATTTATCTCTTAATTTTTCATTATAATCTTCTTTACAATCTATGTTAAATAAGCAACAAAATTTAACTAAATTAAAATCTTCTTTCAATAAAATTAAGTCATTATTCAGTGAATTAATTTGAAAATTAAGATTATTAATATTTTGATTTAATTGATTAATCTCAGTATTTTTAGAATTTATTTCATCAATTTTAATTTTATAAACATAAATTAAATTACCAGCAAGAATAATTATCATAATTAATGAAATTATTAAAAATATTTTATTTTTTTCTACCATTCTTTTCACTATGTCTTTCTACTTTCTAATACGATTTATAATATAAAGATATATAAGTAATGTTAGTATCTGTTTAGAAAAGATGTGCCACCTACATTTTTATACAATCCGTGAGGCGTGTTTCCTCTTTCAATAAATCCCTCATGCCGATTTCCTTCAAAGTATCCGTTATCGCCTTCGTTACATAGGGGTAATAATTAATAAAGCTTGCGTTATTGGAAACACCGTAAAAAAACAGGCAAAACCCCAGTGACGCTTAAAGCAAACCTATCAGAATATCCCCAGCAATAGATGTAAAAGAATGACAATGACTGCACCGATGACGCCCCCGATTGCACATATCAGGACGACAACCAACGTGTATGCGATATTCAATCCAAAGACGAAATTTGCAACTAAAAGAACGAGCAACCCAAGGATAGAGTTTACGATGATTTGCTTAGCCGCCTTGAACACGAGGTACACCACGAGTACCATTACAATCAACGCAAAAAGTATAAATAGTTCTAACATCAAATCTCCCCACCTTCTAACCGTCTTGCGGTTTCATACTCCCTTCCCGCCTCTTGTTGCCCTATCTTCATAGTTCCCTCCACCAGGGATATTGTCGTGTGTTTACCTTTTACACATTCTATGGAATAGGTTTAGTATATAAATAATACATAAAACCTTCTTGATTTCCAATTTTATTAATAATAGCAGAAGGAGAAAAAAAAAATGTCAATAAGTTGGCAGGCGATCTACGTGCTGTGGCTCAGAGAGATGAAAGGGACGTGGAGGGCAAAAAGCAGAGTCGTTGGTGCGTTAGGAATGCCGATATTCTTCCTCGCATTTCTCGGATTAGGTTTTGGACACGCATTTATACCGGGAATACCGGCGGGTATAAATTATGTCGAGTTTCTCACACCAGGGATAATAGGAATGACCATGCTTTTCAGTTCGATGTTCGCAGGCATTTCCGTTCTCTGGGATAAGGAGTTTGGATTTCTTAAGGAGGTGATGGTAGCACCGGTATCGAGACTTTCTATCGTCCTGGGACGGATAGCAGGAGGCAGTACCGTCTCCGTAATGCAGGGTATTTTAATCTTAGCGTTAAGCACTTTGCTGGGCTTTAAAATAACAGGTGTGATTCCCTTTATTCTCGCGGTGGGGTTCATGTGTTTGATTTCATTTACTTTTATCGGATTGGGGCTGATTTTCGCTTCGCGGATGCGTGACCTGCAAGGTTTTTCATTGATAGTAAACTTCGTTATGTTCCCTATTTTTTTACTCTCCGGCGCTTTGTTTCCGGTGGAAGCATTACCTTTCTGGCTCGCTCCGGTTTGTTATGCTAATCCGCTAACGTATGGTGTAGATGGTTTAAGAGGCGTTTTGCTCGGAGCAAGGGCTTCAGAATTTTCTGTATTGCTCGATTTTTTGGTAATGTCTGCGGTTTCAATTGGCATGGTGTGCGTAGGTTCTTATTTATTTGAGAGCACGGAGGTAGAAAGGTGAGGTGAGTATTTTCTGTATAGTTATAAAAACAGATGAAAATAATAACATTGGGTTTCCTGCTCGTGTGCATAGGAATTCTGGTCATTAAAGCTCGTGATGATTTTAGCGATAGTGTTGATGATAATTGCAGCTATTCTCTTTTTTCTTCCACTCAAGATGTTGTAGCTTCCATATCAGAAGTACTGAGTTTATAAGTCCGCAGGATATTGAGTAATTATAGAAACAGGATATGCCAAAGTGGGAAATACATGATAAATGGGCGGAGAAAATGAGGATATCCAGACAGATATCGAACTTTGTAAACCATTTGAGTGACTTCCCTGAAAAGAGTCAGGAGTTTATGGAGTTCTGTGAGCGCGAAGGGGGAGAGATAATATTACAATTGGTAACGGCTCACGATTTCGGAATGATAATGAAAATCCCCAAGTATCTTCAGGTAGTATTTTTGCAACGTCAAAAAGGGAGTGAATATGTAAAAGCTTGGTATTTACATTATATTCTGGATTATATAAAAATGGCGCCTGCTCTGAGTGTTGAGGAGATAATAAAAAGAACTGAAGACAGGTTTGAGCGTTGCCAGGAGTTAGAAATCATAAAAGAATTTGTGGTGGAAAACTCGGAAGAGATATTGGTGGATTGTAGATAAGAAAGAAAAAAATGAAAAAGGAAGTAATCGGCTTAGGCGCATTGAATTACGATGTTTTATACATGGTGGAGCGAATAGCGAAAGGAGGGGAGGAAGTAGGGATTATAGACGTGAAGAAGGTACCAGGGGGCTCGGCGGCAAATACAATCGTTGCATTAGCGAGATTAGGCGTTGATGCAGGTTTCGTGGGAATTGTAGGTAACGACGAAGAAGGCGAATTAATTCTGGAAGAATTCAGAAAAGAGGGAGTGAAGACGCGACTAAGAAAAGAAGAGGGTTACACAGGGGCGGCAATAGCATTCGTTGATGCCCGAGGAGAAAGAGCACTTTATATCCTTCCAAGTGTGAATGACCGACTGTGCATGGAGGATATAGACATGGAATTTGTGGACCGCGCGAGGTTCCTGCACACGAGTTCTTTTGTAAACAAAAAGCAATTGGAAATGCAATGCGAGTTGGCGAAGAGAATAAAATCGAAGCTCAGTTTTAGTCCCGGTATGCTCTGCTTCAAATACGAGCTTGATGATTTAGCTGAGCTAATAGAGCGAAGTGCGGTGGTTTTTATCAGTCTTAAGGAATTAAAATTCTTAATAAAAAGGGAGGACTACGAAAGAGGAGCCGAAATTCTTCTGAACATCGGTGCCAAGATTGTTTGCGTGACGCTTGGCGAGAGAGGTTGTTATGTCGCTGATAGCGCAGGTGAATCGCATTTGATAGACGCATATCCAACGGATGCGGTGGACACTACTGGCGCAGGAGATGCATTCGCAGCAGGATTTTTGTTTGGGTTGCTACATGAGAG
>Ga0209986_10001756_pt1 | contig 20555 bp, 27 predicted proteins | sample BlataG_FD_183168 | JGI IMG/M metagenome (GOLD analysis project Ga0209986, IMG submission 183168) | Deep subsurface microbial communities from Black Sea to uncover new lineages of life (NeLLi) - Black_00105 metaG (SPAdes) (version 2) | ecosystem: Environmental > Aquatic > Marine > Oceanic >... | reverse complement strand
CCACTACGACCACAACCCTAGGGGTGACATCGTCACCAAAGCTGAGCCAATCTATTTCACGATCGAGGACGAATACTGATGCCACTAAATGTATACGAATGCAACAAGTGCGGATACGAGTTCGAAGAGATTCAAAAGTTCTCCGATCCACCACTTAAGAAATGCCCTGAATGCGACGGAAAGCTGAACAAGCAGCTGGGGTCACCATCGTTGCAGTTCAAAGGAGGTGGATGGGCGAGTGATGGATATGGTAATTCAAAAAATAGCAAATCCAAGGTCGTGAATGAGACCAAAGAAGCCTTGACCAGTAAGCCTGATTGACCCGAACGATGATTCGCGGGACAATGGTCCTGCCGGGACTTCTTGGTGGGGTTTTCCTTCTTCCTCTCCTCGCTGAGTTGTCTCCGGCTTCTTTTTGCCTGTGTTATAATCAGCCTTGAGAGGTAAGAGGACGATGATCAAGGCATTCAAGGATTTGTCCGGCAGCAAGAAGGCTGTCGTGTACGTTTTTACCGCCCTTTTGATGGCAGCTGTTTTGTTCGGTGGCGTTGACCCCGATGCTGCAAACAGCTTCACCGACAAGCTCTACAAGCTGGCGATGGCTTACCTCGGTGGTCAAGGCCTGGCTGACCTGGGTCGGTATGCAGGTGAAGCCTACGGCGCCGGCAAGGATGCGGTCGAATCCCGCGACACCGACAAGCTCGACGATCCTGATGAGTTCTTCGAGCGCCTCGATCGGCTCGAGGAACTCGACAAGGACAAGCTCGAAAAGCTTGCTGAGGCCGCTGCCGCGCTCAAGGAGAAAGCAGAGAACAAGGCTGGCGAGTCGGCCAAGGATGAAGGTGGCGAAGAGGCGTGAATGAGATCGCCATAGCGCTTAGCTGGTTCATCCTGTTTGCTGCATTGGCGATCATGATGCCCAGCAAACTGAAGCGCTAAGTAAAGGGGCAAACGCCGTTCGGTGTTTGCCCCTTTTATATACCCAGGTACTGTCCTGGTACGGCGCCGTGGCGAACTTCGGACGGTATTAGCCGCACTAGATTAGGCGCAGCAGTATGCGCTGCCCGTGCATGCTGTTCAGTGTCACTTGTATAGATGACATCTACAGATACGCCATTAGATAAGGCCCATTCACCAATAGGCTTACCCCATCCCGGATAAACAGCATCGAGTAGCGTCAGCTTGTCAGCAAAAAGCTCACCCGACTTAGCCAGTCTATAAATCACACTGCCTCCACCGGAATGGGCTTCAACCTGGATCTCACCAACCTTCAGTTGGCGTCCTCCAATAACCTCTGAAGCGAGATCTTTTGCAGTCGATACGAGCTGCGTGAAGCTCTCTCCATTCTTGGGATTCATCCAGTAAGAGAAAGGTGAATCCCCCGCTTCTGGCATGACGAGGATGGTTTGAGGGTCTGCAGCCGCAAGTGCAGCAACACGCGCGAAACGACCGCTCTTATGCATGCCAGAGGAAATGTTGCTGCCAAATCCGTGAAAGTAAAAAATAACTCGCGCAGATTTATTGGATCTGAACCCTTCAGGTACGAATACGGCTACAGGCCTCGAGCCATTGGACTTGAGGCGAGCGACAGCGACGTAGCCGGGCATGCCGGCGTCGATCCACGTATCCGCAATATGCTCGTCAGAATGCACCACATGCCGCTTCTTGTCCGGAGGGCGCTTGCTCGAGCGTTTACGGCCGCTTAATGCAAGGCCACCAGCGGCGGCGACGATAACAAGGGTAAGCGGATCCACTAACCGATCTGCTTCTCGACGACATCCTCGATGTAGCGCCAAGAGGGAAGCTCTCCGCTACTCTTGTTGAGGAAGTGAACCATGTCGGTACGCATGTCATTGACGTACCCGAGCATCTTGTTCCAGCGCTTGGCCCACTTGCTGGTCTTGCTGGTGATCTTCTCGGGCGCAGATGGCCACGTCGCGTAGTACGCCTGGTCAGTGATGTCGGCGATCGGCTCATCCCAGTAATCGATAAGCGCATTCTCGGCGTGGTAGTGCATGAATACCCATGTGTACTTTTCCGCATTGGTGTCGTACAGCTTGAGCATCATTTCTTTTCCAACCTTCTCTTGAAGATCGAAGAAGAGCGCAGCGATAGCTGGGTACTTCTCGGCAAATGCCATCCACTGGTTGAAGTACTGAAGCTCGGTAAGCCCCTTCATGCCGCCAGAGCCAGGCATCTGATCGATGATACCCTCGGCTCCCGAGGCTTTGCCCCAAACCTTCATCAACTGCGTCGTGTAAAAGTCAGCCGTCGCCGGAGCCGGATAAACCAACCACGAGTTGATTGGGTCTTCGTCCGGTGTAAATTCTTCAAAGAACTCTGCAGGTGAATACTTCTTGCCCTTGATGGAGATTTCAATCTCGAAATCCTCGCCAATGGCGTAGCCTTCACCCTGCGGGTCGATGAAGACCGTGTTTCCGGGGACGGTTACGGGGGGTTGGTAATTCGGTGGGAATACCGAAATGTTCCCAGCCCCTGGCTGGATATCATCCTCCTGGGGCTCGTCTGGCTCCGGCACAAACGGCTTGATCTTCGGAGGCTTTTGCGTCGGCTCATCGCCACCCTTGGATGGCGGCAGCTTAGGTGCCTTTCCTCCGGGATCGATGGTCGGAAGCGACGGGCTCCATCCTGCAGGAATGGCCACATCAGAGGGGTTGGCCTTTTCGCGCTCAATGAGATAAATCAGGTCAACATGGCCGTCTTTTAGCTTCGGCGCGATGGAGATGATGTACATCTCGCGCATAATCGCCTGACCAACGGTATCCATGGGAACCCCAATGGCCACGGCCTCTTGAACGAGCGTCGACATGAGGCCGCTGATGAGTGCCAGCGCAACAGGATTTGGCGACACCCCCTTCTTGAGCTTGCACTCGGGAGCCAGGTACTCGGCAGCCTTGATGACTGCCTCGGTGTACGGCATGCCTGTAGCGTTCAGGTTCACGCTCTCGAGTCCCTCGCGGACAGCGGGGACGAACTGTCCGCGAATGAGATCCTCCATGTCCGGAGCTTTGGACATGTCGAGGGCTGTCAGATCGCGCTCAGTAACCTCGAGATCGCCGAAGTAGAGGCGCTTGCAGTCTTTGGTGTAGCTGTAACCCTCCTTGATGATCTTCTCGGAAGAGGAGGCAGGAGAAGGGGATGAGGTGCCCGAGGACTTCTTTTTCTTGCCAGAAGCCAACACGGCAACGGCGGCCCCGCCGACAAGAAGGAGTGGGAGTGCGTTTGCCATTGCTAATTACCTTTGCTGGCGGGGTACAGAATCCTCGCCAAAATTGTCGATGTACTGCTTGGTGGCCTTCGCTTCTTTGACAGCCTTTTCACGAAGCGGGGCATCAGGTAGTTCATCCTCATCAATCTGCTTGGGATGAACCTTAAGAATAATTTTGTCAATACGCTCAAAACCCTCGTCGATGACAAGGGTCTGATTCACAGATGCGCGACGAAGCTCTTTGATATCTTCCTTCGCCTCTTGCTTGAATTCTGCAAGCCCTCTTTTGTTTTCGTCAATCGCACGCTCAATCTCGGCGGCTTGCTGCTCTGCGTCAATCTCTGCACGAATCTGCGACCCATACCAGGCTAGGCCAGCCGAGCAAATGGCAAATAGCGCGCCAAGAATCTTCGAGCCATGCTGAGACCAAAAGCTCTGCTTTTCTTGCCATTCAGATAGTTCTTGCTCAGCCTTCCGTCGCTCAATTTCAGACTGGCGCTCGTGCTCAGACTCTTGCTTTTTGCGGCGCTTTTCCTCGTCTTGGTAACGCTGAATCTCTAGCCGCTTAAGCTCCGCAAGTTGCTTGGCAAAAGAGGAAAACTCCTCCTTCATCCCCAGAACTGATGCAGAAATTTCGTCTTGCGTCATTACAGTCATGGCCCCCAACCTAAGTATACATCAAGTCATAAATGTTTTTCTTGTAGAAGAAGATCTTGTCTCCTAGGGAAAGGTCGTCATTGTATAGTAATACATTGTCAACCGTTCCGTGCCATTTACGACCGATGTAACCATCAACACGTAGCCAAAATCGCTCGTTGTTTCGAGCGACTTTTACGTAATCGCCAGGCTTCACCTTCTTAATCGCCGCATCAGACGGAACTTCGAAGGTGTCGTAAAGCCTGGCCATCCTCCCAGCGTCGACAAGACCCTTGATGGTTCGAGGCTCACCCGAAACCATCTCGCCGCGAGGGTTCCTCCTGTGCGGACGACTATGGTCCTCGTCTCGCACCTTTACCCCATTTCAGGCATCTCAGGCTGCTCAGAAGGAAGAGGCATATCCTCGGGCATCTGCGGCTGCCCAGGCGGAAGATTCATGAAGGGTCGAATACCCATGTTGAGCAGCGTCTCATACGTGTTACGCATGAAATCAGTCCACCGAGACTCGTCGCCCCACGGGCAATGCTCAGTCTGCTCCATGAGCAGCTGAAGCGTGATCTCCTCGGGATCGTCCATCCCAGCCTCACGAAGCTCGTAGTAACGAGTCGTCAGCCACTGATCGTGCGGACTGCCAGGACTGAGATCAACATTCTCAATGACAGCCTTGCACTCCTGATCGAAGACCATTTTCTCAGCCTTCGCGCCAACGTCCATGAATGGACGCTTAGCAGGCTTGACCGAGCCATCGTCAACCTTGTCGCCACCCCCGTCGGGGCCAGGAGCACCTGGCTCAATCGCCCCATTGGTATTCTTCTTTTTCTTCTTCTTACCACCGCCGAGCAGAAGAAGCGCCGCTCCACCGGCAACCAGCAGTCCCATTCCAGAATTCTTGGCCATGATTCGTTCTCTTTCCTCTAGAGTTTCTCTACGAGCTTTTGTGCAATTTGCTTTGGCGAATACGCAGCAAGCTCATCGCCGAACATTGTCTTGATGTCACCAGGCTCGGCGATGATTGCCTCATCCAGACCGAACTCATCCTTGAATGCCTCGAGGCATGCATAACGACGCGGGTAATTGACGGAGAGCACGAAGATTCGACCTCCACCAGAGAATACTGCAACACCATCAGTCACACCGCAGCCAAGCTCGCCACCCTTACCGCTACAATGGTGCAACGTGCATGAATTAAGCTTGCTATCCCACATGACCTGATAGTCCTTCTCGGGGACAACGTGTAACTTTGGCGCTTTTTTACCTTTAGCCATTAAACGTAGTCCTCCATATCTTCGATGTCAGGCTCTTCATCAGGTTCTTCGCGAACCCTTAAAGGTCTTCCTTGATAATATCTTCTGGACCCACCGTCGCCCCCCTTCACTTTGAGGGCCTTAGATGCGGTCTGGAAGGCTCCAGAAAGAATTTTTTCGTTAAACTTCTTTCTGATGCGTTGGCGCTCAAAATAATTTTGGACACCGCACGTATCGAGGCCACGGATAATCCCGAAGTAGAAGCCAATTTCTGCTGCCTCTTCAGGATCGTCGGGAAGATCGAAAAGTGCTTCAAGTGATTTAATATCCGCCACGCTGCTTTTACCCATCTTTGGGTTCTTCTTTCGATTGGATTTAGGCGAGCGCTTCTTGAAGAACCGATCTGCAGAGTTTGCCAAACGCCGAATTTTTGTCGGATTGGAAACGGCCTTGGCAACCTCTTCAGCTCCAGTCATCAGGCCGCCGAGGACAGCTGCCTTGGTCTTGACCTCCGACATGTTCTTGGTAAAGAATGACTGCTCCTTACCTTCCTTGGTCTGGACAGTTACGCGATATCCGTTCATCGTCTTCTTCACGAAGACCGTGTAAGCGTTCTTGGGCCCCTTCATCGTCCTCTCCTCACCCGTGGTCATTCCCTTGAATGGAGATGCGCGCCTGATCTCCACAGGCTTGAGCGCCTTGACGTTAGCCGACTTGGCGAGCCATCGCGCGGTATCCTCGTCAATGCTGTACTTGTCGATGCTACTGAGGACCATGCGAGCCATGCCCTCATCAATCTTCATCGATCCACGATTTTCGGATAGCCACCGACGATCTCGCTCCTTGAGATAATCCCAACCCGTATCACCCACAGCCTGTGCGGACTTGTAAAGCTCGTAAGCTATTCGTCCTGCAACCTTCACTTTACGCGATGCTGACTGCGTGTCCTTGGATTTTCCCTTCATCAGGATGCGAGGAGGAGGATCAGGACTGTCGATAAGACTCCAGATATATCCCCCCTTGTGAGCCGTAATGACCGCGTAAAATCCACCGTCAAGTTTGAATGGCTGACCTAGATTCTTGAATCCAGACTTACTGACCGTAGGACCGATATACTCTTCACCGCCGAGCTTTTCATAAAGCTTGATGGCGGCAGATTTGAATCGGTTCGCCTGCATCTTGCTGAGCCGCTTCTCTGCTGCGCTAGCAAGCTTATTGGCAGCCGATTTGCCTTTCAGGTTCTTGATGACCTTGTGTCGATATAGTTGCCCCTGAAAAGTCTTTGCTTTGTACTTTGTGGGGGACTTTGCAAATCCGCGAAGATCTGCCTCGAACATCTTGAGGCTTTTGAGCTTGGGCTTGATGTACTTTCCGCCGTGCTTCTCCTCGAGCATCTTCCTCGCCTTTTCCCAGATGGATGGCGAGGCTGGTTCGAATGATTTGATTCGACCAAGCTCTTGATCGGCCTGAAGGTCAGCGCACTCCTGATCAGCAAGCTCCTTTTTAGTATACCGAATCTTCCCGTAAGGCGAATAGCTGAACTTGCGCTTCAAGGCTGCAGATTTATCAGCCTCGCGCTCACGCTCAACCAAGCGCTGTAGCCTCTGCACCTTCGACCGCTTGGCACGTACCTCAGGGTGCTGCTTGACCTGCCGGCGCAAAACGTCAGCGCGAGCGCGAGAAAATCCCACGGCCCGGTGGACGGAGTAGGCCTTGTTGAACTCCCGGCGCAGCAGCTTGACCTCGGTGGATGTCAGGTCTCGGAGAGCCTCCTCGAGCGCCCTGCTAGACTGCGTCGGGGTCAGGTAGCCCTCGATCGAAGCCTTCAGCGTATCGCGAAGAGGAATCAGCTCAGTGCGACCTTCACCAATCAGCTTGTTGAGCTTGCCCAATGCATTGAAGGCTTCAACCGCTGAGGGGCCCGTAATCGCCGTCTTGGGTCGTCGCATACGAGCCTGGGCATCCTCGACCTCCTCCGCCATTCTCTTCGCCAGCTTGCCGCTGCGCTCGGGGTTGAGGCGGCGAGCCTCCAGCATCTTGGATAGATCTGCGTGCAGCTCTTTTTTTGCAGGTGTCATCCGCCCTCGGCGTGGCGGATTTTGCTGGCGGCAGTATTGATTGTAGAGGCGCATTACTTGTAGATCTCTTCCGACGAGCGTCGCATAGCTCTTGCGCGCTCAATCTTGGCTTGATGGGAATGCTTGGCAGCTTTCCTATTTCGCTCTTTGATGATGTCCCTCTGACCTTTCGCCCTACGCTCAATACCCTTACGCTTGATTTCTTCGGTCACGTATTTGGACATTGAATTGCGCCAACGAGCCTGAGACAACTTCGCTCGGCGCTTGGGTATTTTACCAACGAATGTCGCGGGTTCCCAGGCAACAAGCTCTAGATCTCCGTGTTCGTATTCGTGGTAGACATTGGACTCCTCGAGTCCATGATTGTGCATGAAATCAGCGATGGCACAAAGAGCGTATTTGTACTCCGAATGTCGACCGAGATACTGACCATCGATGCACCCGCATTCATAGTCTCCGTATGAGGTCTCCCTAACGATGAAATCGTCATAGTCGACCATTGGGATATCTTCGGGGTACGCAGCGAAAACTTCACCCCATCGTCGAGCAAGCTCATGCTTTGGCACGAGTTCAGGGTTTCGGCTTGGGTCGATCGAGCTTGGTCCGTAGCAATCTTTCAACGCTACCAGCACCTGAAGTCGCTCGGATGGATTTTTTGACCTTCCCATTCGGCGAAGGTCTCTGATGTTGAATCCTGTTACAAACGCTACTTCTTTTAGATCTGGATCGTAGAACTCAATCACGTCCAGTGGGAGCGGGGCTGTGAATACGAGATAGTTTTTCTCGCCTCGATCACGCTCATCCCAAAAGGTCCAAAAAACGTCACGGCGGCGTGGTTCACGGAATAGAACCCCGCCGCCGTGCGCAAAAGCGTCGACGTCACCTGTGGTTTCGAGAACTTCTGTTCCGTCCTCCAGTGTGATGATCGGTCGCTTCATCGATCATCAGATCAGAAGCCGGCGCCGCCCTTGGTCTTCTTCAGGTGGTTGCGCACAGCCGCATCGATTGTAGAGAGGGATGCAGGCTTGCGCGGCTCCTTCACAGCCTTTGCGACGCTCTTGTGCTTCGTGTGCTTCTTGGCTGCCTTCTTGGTCTTGCGAACAGCATTCTTCTTCGCGGTCTTGCGCACAGCCTTCTTGGCAGTTTTCTTGGCTGCCTTCTTGGTCGCCTTCTTGGCTGCCTTCTTGGTCGCCTTCTTCTTGCGCGGGTTAGTCGAAGGATTACGACGCTTCGTCGTCTTCTTGGTCGCCTTCTTGGCAGTTTTCTTGGTCGCCTTCTTGGCAGTTTTCTTGGTCGCCTTCTTGGCAGTTTTCTTGGCTGCCTTCTTGGCAGTTTTCTTGGCTGCCTTCTTGGCTGCCTTCTTGGTCGCCTTCTTGGTCGCCTTCTTGGCAGTTTTGCGAACGGTCTTCTTCTTGGTAGTCTTCTTCTTCGACTTCTTTTTCTTCGGGTTACTGGACGGGCTGCTGTATTTGAACATCTCAAAGCCTCCGTTTGGGTTTTTGATCAGAACGGGGGCATTCGCCCCTCCACGTTTGATGAATCTCTCAGCACCTTTGAGAGATTCACACTCTCCGAGATATCTATCGCCGTAGTGAATCTCAAAAAGTTCTTCGGCAATAGGAATGATGAGGTAGTACTTGGCTTTGCCTCGTATTACAACATCTTCATCACCGCCAGGGGATCTGGGGTTCGCAACAAGAACCCTATGATGCTTTGCGGCCATGAATCTTTACTTGATACCCTTTAGTTCGGCCTGCTTAAGGAGATCCGGCCAGGGCTTGGGAAGCTTCTCGTTTGCGTAGCGAAGCGCATTGAGTGTCTGAGGTCCGACAAAACCATCCGTGTTCAGGCCACCCATGTTGTCGGGGTAAAGCTTCTCGGCCTTATTGAGACGAGAGACGATGTTGTATTCGCGCTGGAACTTGCGAACCGTCTCGTCGGGCTTGTCATCACCGCCGCCGATTTTACCGGGATCACCCGAGGGGTGATTCTCGATCTCCGCAGAACCCTTCGGTCCCATGTAGTTCATGGGGGCGGGCACAACCTCGACGCCATACCCGAGATCGACGAAGTGCTGACGAATGTTAGTCAGCTGTGCATCCAGGTTCGGCCCCCAGTACGCATCGTCATAGCTATCGCCTCGAGGCGGCTTACCAGCTGGGCGCTTTGGATCCGTCTGCTTCGGAACCTTACTCGGCTCCGGCTTCGGCTTGGGTGTTGGATCCGTGATGTCATCACCGCCGTACGCGTCGTCGTCGTAGGCAGGCAAGTCTTCGAAAGACCCGCCAGATCCATCACTGGATCCCGACTTCTTCTTTTTCTTCTTCTTTCCACCCATGAGAAGCAGCGCGCCTGCGCCTGCCAGAAGAAGTCCTAGTCCTTTTCGTGCCATGATTTGTTCCTTACAAAATCCCGTACTTGTGTGCGTCTTCCTCAAGCACGTCCGGCACCGCCGCATAGGCTTGAAGCTGATTGAAAATCAGTCCGACATTAGCATCCCAGAACTCGCGAACGCCAGGCCCTACGCCGAGCCTGCCGAGCGTAAAGCAAAGCGGAATGTAATCCGCAAGCATTGAGTCATTGATTTCGTTCGCCGCCTGAGCGTCAACCATGTCCTCGAGGGCGTATGCTATCACGCGGTTGCGCTGCTCATCAAACCACAGCTCGCTTTGATGGAGAATGTAATTGCATTCAGCATCAGCCACAAGCAGCTCATCAGGACCGTACCCAGGCTTAGGTCCGACAATTGGATCCTTCGGCGCATTGCTCGGTGGCGTCGAAGGATTCGACGGCGACGTGTTCGGCAAAGACTTCGCCTGAAGGCCAAACTCATCATCGCCAAGGGCGATGCAAGCAAGCTCAGCGGGATAGGTCGCATCCGGGTTGCAGGGAATCTCAACCCCCTGCTCAATGGCGAGAAAAATGCTTCGCATCGCAGCATCTTCGGCAGCGCCCCAATTACCTGTTACTGAAAGCCCGGCAAGCGCCTGGAATGCCCTGACCGCGGCTATCGTCTTGTCGCCTGCAACCCCATCGACCTTGCCTGGATCGCACTTCGCACAAAGAGGAACCAGATTTCCATTCTGTGCTCGAAGCTTGACCTGAGCTAAAAGCTTGAGTGCCTCCTGACGCTGCACCCACGTCGTGCTCGAATCAGTCGTATCCCCCTTGTATGCAGGCGGAAGCTCCTTAGGGGGATTGTATTCCATCCCCTCATGTTTGGGCTCCGCCTTTTTCTTCTTGGGGCGCTTTTTGCCAGACGCAAGCAAAAGTACCGCGCCGCCAGCAAGGAGAAGGGGAAGTGGATTAGCCATTTCTCAGCCCTATTCTCGCGCTTTTACTGCTCCACGTCAACTTTCATCGATGGGCTCAACGTTGAAATCGAGTCCACCACGATTGTTGTCGACGTAGTTCACGAGATCGATGAGGTTCTGATAAAGAACTCTCAGGCCAGGTCGCGACTTGAAGTACGTCGTTGCCGTGAAGGGCTCGCGGCGGAATGCTTCAGCAATCTCGTTTCCGCATCGCGGATCAAACCGATTGATCACTGCTACCGCAATGTTGTCCGACCAGATCATCGAAGTTTCCTTCGTATCAGACGTCAAAGAAGCGTAGAACTTCTCTGAGTGATTCGAATCGTTAGTCGCAACCGGATACATGTAGTTGAGGTAGAAGTTGATCATTTGCTCCGCGATGGGCTTGCCCCAATTGTCACCAACATAGGTGACGTCGCATTTCTTAGAATCGAAGCTGATCATGTCCTCGTCCTGATCGAGGATCCCCTGAGCTGATTCAACGAGCGCCATGATGAGCGAGTAGACGTCGCGGTACTTGCGAAGGAAAGCCTCGCGATCGTACTCGAGCTGCCCCGGTGATTTAACCTCAGATGCAAGTGGGAACCCTGCAGCGCACGGCGCCATCTTGAGAATCATCTGGCGAGAAATCTCATAGGGGTCCGTATACCCAGCCCCCTTGAACTTCTCGATCTGCGGAAGAGCTTTTTTCTCGAACCACTTCTGACCCGCATTCGGAGTTCCAATTCGACCTTCAGCGAAGTACACCTTCTTGCAGTCAGCGGAAACCCAGATCGCATCGGGCGAAAGTTTGGGGGGAGTATTTCCTCCGCCAGGGCGCTTTTTCCCCGGACCCTTTGGTGTGGCATCATCGCTCGAACCTCCACCGTCTGACGGCTTTTGACCTGGATCGAGGAGATCATCCCCGCCCCCAGTGCCATCTCCGGCGCCATCCCCGGCTCCGCCAGATCCATCACCAGATGCGCTGCTCTTTTTCTTCTTCTTACCACCCATGAGCAAAAGCGCAGCAGCGCCCGCAAGAAGAAGTCCCATTCCTTTTCGTGCCATGATTTACACCATTCCTTGCGGGAAGATCCGGTAGATACCGGTCGGACCCTTTTGAGAGAAGAAGGCGTTCGATCCCGCCTTGAAGCCGTGTTTAGTGCGAAGGCGAGGCTTTACATCCTCACCCTGAAAGCTGTCGACGATGCGAACCTCGAAGAGGTTAGGTTCGCCATTCGGTCCAGTAAGTCGCTCGATCTTGCCAATGATGTGCTCGGCATTGCCGAGAGATTTATCAGTCGCAATGATCTCCACTCGCTGATCTACCTCCGGCTTTTTCTGCGCCGACATGAATCCGGGATCGGGGTCGCCGAGGGCATCGCGACTCACCGTGAATCGCTCACCTGTCTGGAATAGCTTGCTAAATCCCGGATCTTCTACACCAGTCGTTACCTGCGCCATCATGAGTAGTCGTCGTGCCCCATCCCAAACCAACTGCTCGGGCTCGCTGAGGCTTTCAATCGGCGTCTCCCAAGCGCAGTTCGAGTTGTACTTCTTGAGCGTTTCACGAAGAATCACGCTCGAAACCGTGCGCCGCTCCTGCTCATTCTTCTGACGCTCGAAACGCTGCACAAGCTCCTTGAAAATGAGCTGCTGCGCCTCAGGTCGAATATGGAAGTAGTACCCCTCGGGAGTGAACATCGTCCGCGCTGCCGGAGATGCGCCGACCTTCGCCAGCGGGACGGGGTCGCGAACGTAGATCGGGTTCGAGCAGCTGCCCGTGCCAGTCGGCCCAAGCTGAGGCTGAGGCTCAGGGTCTACGGGCGGCTCATCCGGCTGAACCACAGGACCGCTCGGCGTGATGGTAGGCGGCGCCGGAACGGGTGCCGGCGCCGGCCGTGGCGGTGGGCTCGGGTCCGGCACGAAGACTCCACCGTCTGCCGCATCCAAATCCTCATCCTTCGTGACGCCAGGAAGTGGCCTCGAGGGCTTTGCCTCAGGCGCCGGAGCCACCTTCGTCGGCTTCCTCTTTTTATTCTTCTTGCCGCTTACGAGATACAGCGCAACGCCGCCGACAAGGATGAGTGGAAGTGCGTTTGCCATCATTCACCTACGCGAAAAGCGAACCGAGGTCGTTCCATGGAATCGCATTCCACGGGGTATCCACGGCCTGATCATCATCCTCGACTGTATCCTTCGTGCTGACGCCAACCACACTTTTCGATATTTCAGATAGACTCGGCATCGGAAAATCTGACACATCAGCACCAGATGCAGCAGCCTCATCGCGCAAGGACTCAAGCTCATCCATGGCCATGTCAGCCATGATGGAGCTACTCACGAGGAACACCTTGGCGAATCCGGCTGACGCTGCGGCCTTGCAAAGCTCATGCGCTCTGGCTTTTTCACCGTCCGGGTACGACACAAAAGCCTGAGGGAAGCTGGATGGATTTTCTGCCTCGGCCTCGATCAGGTTCCTAAAACCCATCTTCGACTTGATCTCCACGCACTGCTTCGGAAGGGCAACAGTGGAGGATTTCTTCGATTTCTTCTTGCCGCCCATAAAAAGAAGAGCGGCACCGCCAGCGAGAATTAGTGGGAGCGCGTCAGACATTATGATCCTGCGTATTCTGCGTGTTTGAAGCCTTGATTGGGTGAGTAAATCATCGAGTAAACCCGGTACCGCTCACCCGTCGTGATTGTGACAATTACAGTTGGCTTTCCATACATCGGTATCGATTTTTTTACGACACCGATCTCTCGTCCAACTGGAATATATTGCCTTGGCTGGCAACGCCCTTCGAACAGTACCGTCGAAAGTCCTGGGGACAGAACAATGCCCGGTTGTGGCGGCCAATTACCAGGGCCGCAAGGATTTAGAAGGTGCCCATCTTTTTCAAGGAACCAGGCTGACTCAAATGGAAAGAACTTGGCATTCAAGTCTTTCACACCGGGGATCGGCTGGTGTGCCTTGGGCGCAATCTTGGGTCGTGCCAGCTGCGTGCTCTTCTTGGACTTTGCAGCGCGACGAGGTCGCCGAGAGAAGAGCCCGAAAGGTCTACGCGACATTTTTACCCCTAGAAGGGAATGGCTGTTCGCCGTAGTTTTCCATCCACCACGATTCCATGACGGCAGTCTGAGTGCCGTACCCCTGCTCGTTAATCATGCCAGTCACAAACATCACATCAGCCGTCATGCCGAAAAATGCCAAGTAAACATCGCCAGCGCCCATCACGGCCATCTGACCCTCCGAGCCAACCAAGGTGATCTCAATCTCCTTATTGTCGGTCTGACAAGCAGCAGGCATCGCCGATTCCCAAAGCTTATTGGCAATGTCGACCGCGTCGCGATTACCAGCTTCAATCTCCGCGAGTGCGAGGGCTGGAATGGATACCTGCTCAATGTACTCGCCGCCACCGATTGGAAATGGCTCCTCGAGGTCGATTATGACCGGCTGAAGTTCATCTATCGTAAGCTTGAGTGATGCAGGGCAAACCGCAGGCTGTTTCGGGCCAGGTTCAGGCGCATCATCGAACTCCTTGAAGTCGCCCTCGAACCCATCCTCGCTCTCGTACAAGATCTCAGCGAGCGGATCTAGCCCAAGCGAGGTCGAGTCGAACTGCTTGCCCATGAGCTTTTTGTACCACTCGAGTTCCTCCTGGGCGATCCGATCGTAGGTCGCCTTATCGATGATCTGGTTTTCGAAGAAGCTCCCAGCAGCATCAATAATGGTGATCATGTAGAAGTCGGGCACCGCCATCTTGAAGCGAAGATCTTTGCCCTCGCTATCCTTGACCACGAGTACAACATGCGAGTCCTTGCTCATTCGCGAGCACCCCGGCGGAAGCAGTTCACGCATGTAAGCGGTTACTAGAGTGCGGGGGTCCGTGCCCTCCTTCATCATGGGGAGGACAATCTTCCCGGCAGCCTCCATCTGCCCCATTGTGATCTCCGTCGACGGAGGGCATGACTTCTTCTTGGAAGCCTTTTGAGAGGAAAGGACGTAGGCAGCAGCGCCGCCGACGAGAAGAAGGGGAAAAAGGTTGCCCGCCATCAGTATTCCTCCTGAAATGATTCGGTCTCCGAGTCGACCATGCTCTTGAACTCTTTGGTGGCCTTGTTGTCCGGCAGCTTGGAAAAGAGAATCTCTTCACCCTTTACCGTCTTGGCCTTGTATGTGCTGAAGAAGATATCCAGATTCTTCTTTCTGGATTCCTTCATCATGGGCCGAAGCTGCTCAACGGTCAGGCCCTCCATGGTGCCCTCGTAGTCAGCGGTAATCAGCTCGTACTCTTCAGCCTGCTCCGCAAGGAACGGCTCGAGCGTTAGCTCGACCCAATCCTTCCCAACGCTAAACGACTTGTAGTCATCGGTGAAGATGACCTCGTTTGCTTCAGCCTTGGGTTTTTTGGTTTCCTTATCCTTCTTGCTCTTCGAGCCTCTCCAGGCAAAGAACAAAAGACCGGCGCCGCCCATAGCCAATGCTGCCGGGCCAGCGTAGTCCGCCAGGTTGGGCCCCTCAGCCTCGAGCATGAGTGACGGCTTGTCTCCACCTTCGCTCATGCGTTGATCTCCGAAAGGGCGCGATCGATCGCCTCTTCGACTTCGTCCAGATAGTCATCGACCACGGGCTGGTCTTGGGGCAGCGAAGCGATGTCTTTCTCAAACTCGCCGACAAGCACCCGGTTGTTCGCTACGTAGTCCTCGAAAGCTGTGCCGGCTCTACCCTGCTGTACAGCCGTGGCCACGAATGGCTTAATGGTTTTGCTGTACCATTGAGGGCCAATCTTGTACTTCGAGAAATCGTTGGCGAAGCCAACCTGGCTAGGCGGGAAGTCGTAGATGTCAGACGATGGGTAATTGCGCCACTGGGTGTACCAGTCATTGAACGCAATGCCCATACTGTCTTCGACGAGGTCTATGTTTTGCTGTCGACCATCTGCGACCATGTAAAACGCAACCCGACGCATCACGAATGCGAAAAGCTCGGCAATCGCTCCGCTTTCGGGCTCTTCGGGAAACGGGCTGCAGTCAGGGGCGACCTCGCCGAACAGGGCGGTGGAGATCTCAATGACATCGAGATCGGGGTCAATGCCGTGAAGCTCCTGATAGCCGGCGAGGATGAAGTCGCTGAACAGCTCGTCATTTTCGATAATGACGTCCTGGCAGTCAGAAGTCACCCGAACACCCCAGCGGATCTTGCCGCCCCCGCCAGAGGACTTCTTCTTCTTTTTCTTCTTCTTGCCAGAGGCCAGAGCCAATGCAGCAGCGCCGCCGACAAGGAGTGGTAGTGCGGAAGATTTTGCCATGATCAGTCCTTTAGATGAGGGGACGATCCCTGATTACCTGGAATCCGAAATAGATAGCGCCGCCAATGGCTACGAATCCCGCGAGGCCAAGCGCTGTTTTGACGCCTGAGCCAGTGCCCGAAGTCTGCTCAGCCTGATTGTTGTAGCCCTTTTGGTTATCAGGGCGATTGAGTACAGAGCCACCTTCTTGGCTGAGCCGAGACTCCCAGCGCTGCTCTTTTGACATGAGGTCGGGGCGCTCGAGCCGCTTGTCGGCGATTTGGTCCATCTCCATCACGAAGCATGCAGCCTCATCAAAATAGCGAACGACGCTTTTGACCCGGTAGCCCCAGGTAATACCTGTAGCAGTATACGATGATACTCTGCTGTACTTGGTCTTTCGATCCGTGGGAACTCTTTTGTCTTGCTGCTCTGCGAGGTCGAAGTGCTCCCAGTCGTCCAAGAACTTGGCAACGCTATTGAGGATGTTTTTGAGATCGTCGGGCAAGCCGCCAGGGCTTCCACCGTACGCAATCGTCGCCTCTTTTTCGAGCTTGTTGTACTGCGGACGAACTTGACCCTCGATGTAATTCCCAGTCGCGTCGAGCCAGTCATTATAGGATGCCGCAGTGCAAACTGTGAAGTAGCACATCGCATCGGCATCGGTAAGCTCGTACCACGGGCGTCCGTATTCCGGCGAATGAAGCCGCTTGCCAACGTGGACAACTTTGCGATCTTGGCATGGACTTTCAGGCATGACTTCCTTGTGGGGATTATAGCAGTTTTCGACCCTAAAAAACAAGGCCGCGTTCGGTGAGGGTGAGCTTTCCACCAAAGCAAAGGAACACTTCAGGCTGCTCAATCGTGGGGCCGCAATACAAGTACACGTTTTTTGAGCGGCATGATTTTGCATTGCATGTGGCTTTGAAATCATGAATGTAGTCGGTGTTCTTTCGGGCTGCGGACCACTTGTCCGAACGGTAGACGATGTGCGCAGCTCTCGAGCCTAGATTGTGGATCGGCACATTAGGAACGCAAATCTCGAACATATTTTCGGCTGGTCGAGCCATAAAAGTCTCAAACATCTTGGCCGCTCCACCATGACGCGAAACCTTTGCCAGTTTGTACATGTTTCTCGGACGCTTGATCGAGACAACCGCCTTGTACTTCGGCGACCACATGAACATCCACTCTGAATTAGGCTCCCAGATGGCGTTGCCTTTGTCGTCGATCATGGCGATTTTTTCGCCGCGCTTGGGGACCCAAGACCACTCAATGATGCTGCCAAGCCATGAGCATGGTCCTGGATTTGGCATCATCTTTGGGTCACGAAGGATTTCGGGCTTCTTGGTAGAAGAGCGCTTCTTCGACGACTTTCTTTTCGACTTATTCGGTACAGGTCCGGGGTTGCCATACCGACCCTCTTTGAGGAGCCGATAAATTCTGACGTCCGCAGTCAAGCCTTCGGGCATACGAGAGATGTCAAGCTCTCGCGCGCGCTTCGCAATGGCTTCAACAGCGTACGATTGAACTAACGTGGACTTGAGATTCTTCTTCTCAATTGAATCAATAGCTCTGCGTAGCCCATTTACGCTTTGAACCTTTTCAATCTTCGGGCGCAAGAGCATGAGGAAATCCCACTCTTGCATGAGACGATCCTCGTAGGTCCCGTCTTCCCATCGAAGATGAAGCTGCTTGCCCGGGTTGCTTTTGCGTTTTAGGTCCCCGTAAACAAGGATGACCCCTGGCTCATGCGGCAAGGGGAAAGATCGAAATGACCGCTTTTTGAAGTCGCTCGGCGGTCGCTGCCTGAACCTGAAGCTGCCCTTCGTCTCCCTCGAGGTGTATATCTTGTTCGCATATTGCTTAGCAATACGCGTAGCCTTCGCTCGGCTTCTGGCCAGCTCTTTGGAGACGATAACTGTTTGTAGATTGTCGGAGGGCATGAGCTTAGGCTGAATGAGAAAAGCCCCTTTCCCCAAAGCGCGGAGAGAGGGGCATTCGCAGGAGCGACTTGGGCCAGCTTAGGCGCCGGCCTGGCTCTCTTCGATGGCGATCTTCTCGAGCGCCAGGAGGCGACACTGGTCGGGATCTGTGCGGGGATCTTTGTGAACCGGCTGCCATTCAGCTTCAGCGTTGGGGCGAACGTCGCCGAAGTAAGCCTGGGCGAACCCGGGGATCTCCTTAGCCTTGCGCACGCGCCACTGCCAACCCTCGTACTCGCCTTCGAGCACAATCTCCTCGCCGCCCTTTTCGGCGTCGTCAGCCTTTTGCTCGAGCGTCTTGGCGATGTGCTCGAGGCACACCAGCCGAGCGTTCTCGACGTTCGTGTGACCAGCATCGTCGATGGTGATGAACTTGACAGCCCCAGGAGCCTGGACCTGGGCGAGGAAGCGGTCAGCAAAGCCATCGCCGAAGTTCTTCTGGGCGACGCGCCAGCTGTAGCCCTCGTATTCGCCAGCATCGACGATCGGCAGACCGTCATCGGTCATGCCTAGATCTTCAGGCTGCTTCTTCTTCTTTTTCTTCTTGGGCTTCTTCTTGCCGCCAGCAATTGCGACGGCTGCGCCGCCAACGAGAAGGAGTGGGAGTAGATTGCTTGCCATGATGATTCTCCTGCGAGGTTGATTCTACGAGATTTCGGTCTGGATTTCGACCACTTGTTCTGGCGGCGCTTTGCCAGCCATCCAGGGCTGCTGGTAATGGAAGACCAGAGATCCATAGCCCGGCTTTGCACCCTTGAGAATGAATGTCGTCACATCTCCCCCGCCAGGCATGCCACCACTCACACCCTCCTGAGATACAACCTCAATCGAGTTGTCTGGCGGCGATGATGCCAATGTCCATGCGTAACCAGTGCCGGCTACGCCCTCAAATGATACGGAGAAAAGAATGCCGACCTGACCCTTGACGATGTCAGGTGGATCTGCACCCAGGAAACGAAGTGACGGCGGAACATCAATCGCGACCTGCTTGGGCTTCGACTCATCCTTGGCAGGGGGAAGTGCTGCAGAGCCGTTGCCCTTCGTCGACTTCTTCTTTTTCTTCTTCTTTTTGCTCATGTAAAGAAGAGCGCCGCCGACTGCGATGATAGGCAGGATATTCATGGTTCACTCCTGATCGAACAAAAGAGCTAGAGCGGCAAGGCCGCCAACGGATGCAATGGCTCCGTACTTCAATATGTCGCCACGCGACATGGGTTTTTTCTTGGCCTTGGCAATCGCCTTCGTCTCCCAAGGCCAATGCCACTTGTCGCTCACAAAATCTGCATCACCCAGATTGTCTACAACTACTGGATAATCTTCAGAGGTGACATCGGGAGCCAGGAATGTTCTCGTATCTTTCTTGGGTTCAGACCTCGTCTTTCCGATGTTGATGATGCACCCAATAAGCATCTCTGCTTCGTGTACCCATTGGAGGAGATCATGAACCGCCTTCGGGCTGGGCAAATCCTCATCGAGACCCGGGGTCTCGAGATAATCCCACCGCTCAGTGAGGTCGTTGCGCTTTCCCGAAAGCCCAGATTCAAGCACAAGCTTTGACGGGAGCTTTGCTAGCGCATCCCGAAGCTTGATCGATCTGTTCCACTGCTCCTCAAACCCCGCACGGATCTCCGCGACCTGCTCGGGGCTCAACGCAGGAGGAAGAGCCTTTTGCTCCGCCTCAGCCTTCGACGCTTCGGTCATTCGCCGCCGTCGCCGCCGCCAGAGGAGGCCGCCAGCTTGCGCTGGTCTGCTTCATACCGAAGCTGCCGCAGCTCGTCTTGATCCTTCAAGTTCTTTTGAACGAGATACACAACCAGCCCCGTCACCGCCGCACCTCCGGCAAGCCAAAGAACCTTGTTCGTGGAATCCTCTTTGCTCTTCTTCGCCATTTCTAGCTGCCTTCCTGAGGCGTAAACGCCTGGGTATTACCCTCTTGCGGCGTAAATGTTTTCACGTTGGGGGCGGGATCGAGATCAAGGGTAAGCGTGTTCCCCTGATTGAACTCATCGATGATCTTCACCGAGAGCGCCATGAGCCCAAAGAGGACCTCTTTGCCTTCATCGGAGCGAATCTCTCGACCATCATCGAAAGTGAACTCGTCTTCTAGTTCGTCATACTTCCACGAGCAAACAGGGACGAGCGCCTCGAGCGATTCCAGCACCATCTTGGGGCCGGCAATCTCTGGATCGACAGGCTTCATCATTTCGCCGAACGCCTTAACTGTCTTGTCCATAATAGGTATGACCGTCTCAGAAACGGCCACCTCATTGATTGGATACTCGTCAGGGCTGGCCGACTTGATGTGAACGGCGCGGAGAAACTCGTCACACTTCTCGTAGGGGTCTACCGCCATCGTTGGTGGCTCATCATCTTCAGGTTCAGTGCCATCGCCCTCGTCGACCTCATCGCCCTCGTCGCCCTCATCGCCCTCGTCGCCCTCTTCGGGCTCCTCGATCTCCTCGTCCTCGTCATCCCCGACGTCAAGCTCCTCGTCGCGAATATCAAAGTCGCCGGCTGCTTCGCCTTCGGGCTCGTCGTCCAGCTCGAGGTCAGCCTCGGAAACGGAAACTTGCTCGAGCACGCCGCCTTCACAAATGAATCCAGCGGGAGCAGACTCGGATACGTCGCACTTGTCACCCTCAGCAGGCGCAAGCTCCGGCGTGGGCTTCGACTTCTTTTTCTTCTTCTTGCTCGTCACAGCAATGGCAATGCCAGCGCCAACGAGTAGAGGTAGTAGACTTTTTGCCATGATGAACTCCTACTTCTTCAGCCCGAAAG
>Ga0209986_10001755_pt1 | contig 20560 bp, 16 predicted proteins | sample BlataG_FD_183168 | JGI IMG/M metagenome (GOLD analysis project Ga0209986, IMG submission 183168) | Deep subsurface microbial communities from Black Sea to uncover new lineages of life (NeLLi) - Black_00105 metaG (SPAdes) (version 2) | ecosystem: Environmental > Aquatic > Marine > Oceanic >... | reverse complement strand
CACCAGCATTCTACGAAAATCACCAGCATTCTACGAAAATCACCAGCATTCTACGAAAATCACCAGCATTCTACGAAAATCACCAGCATTCTACGAAAATCACCAGCATTCTACGAAAATCACCAGCATTCTACGAAAATCACCAGCATTCTACGAAAATCACCAGCATTCTACGAAAATCACCAGCATTCTACGAAAATCACCAGCATTCTACGAAAATCACCAGCGGCGTACGCTCGTAGCGGAAGTCGCCAGACTTCCGAACCACCTGAGCGTGGCTTTGTCGAATTTCTGCTTGCGGCGGCAGTCAACCCCTTTGGGGTTGGCGTCGGAATTCTGGTGAATTCCGCTACGGTCAGGTTGGCGTCGGAATTCTGGTGAATTCCGCTACGGTCAGGTTGGCGTCGGAATTCTGGTGAATTCCGCTACGGTGAATCCCGGCGCTTCACGCACCGCTGAATCTGTCGATCTGCTTTATCATTCTTCGCAAATGATCAGGTCATGGGCAAATCCGGCTGAGTCACTTCAATCCTGATTTGCCTTAACTGCAAGCGTGTGTGCTGTCCGCACCTGTCTACTGACATCTCCCGGGCCGCCCGTAGCGGAAGTCGCCAGACTTCCGAAAAGTCACCAGCGTTCTATGAAAATCACCAGCGGCCTACGCTCGTAGCGGAAGTCGCCAGACTTCCGAACCACCTGAGCGTGGCTTTGTCGAATTTCTGCTAGCGGCGGCAGTCAACCCCTTTGGGGTTGGCGTCGGAATTCTGGTGAATTCCGCTACGGTCAGGTTGGCGTCGGAATTCTGGTGAATTCCGCTACGGTCAGGTTGGCGTCGGAATTCTGGTGAATTCCGCTACGGTCAGGTTGGCGTCGGAATTCTGGTGAATTCCGTTACGGTGAATCCCGGCGGTTCACCGGCAGTGTCCCGTCAGCAGAGCACCGGTAGGCGGACACCGACCGGAAAAAACCATAATCAACGGTGTTTTCCGTGAAGTAGCTGCGGCAAGCTACACTACGTTTCATGAACGTCGATCTCTTCATTCCCTGCTTTGTTGATCAGATGTCGCCGCAGGTTGGCCTGGCGGTGGCCACCGTGCTGGAGCGGCTGGGGCATGCCTGCAGCTTCCGCGAGGCCCAGACCTGCTGCGGCCAGCCGAGCTTCAACGCCGGCTATTGGGATGAGGCCCGCGAGGTAGCCGCCCGGGCGGTCGGTATCTTCGCTGATGCTGAAGCAGTGGTCGGTCCTAGTGGCTCCTGTGTGGCGATGATGCGGGTCTTCTATCCGCAACTGCTGAAAGGCACACCGCACGAGACCGCCGCCCTCGATCTGGCAGCGAAGACCTTTGAGTTTGGTGAGTTCCTGGTCAAAAAGCTTGGCGTCACTGACGTCGGGGCCCGGTTTCCGCACCGGGTGACCTATCATGACGGCTGCCACGGCCTGCGAGAGCTGGGCGTGCGGGATGAGCCGCGGCAGCTGCTCGAGGCGGTCCAGGACCTGGAGCTTATCGAGTGCGACGAGCCTGAAAGCTGCTGTGGCTTCGGCGGCCTGTTCAGCGTCAAGTTTCCGATGATCTCGACGGCGATGGCCGAGGTGAAGGGCGGGTCGCTGGCCCGTACCGACTGCGACTACATCGTCTCGAGCGACCCCAGCTGTCAGTTGCAGCTTGATGGCTGGCTGTCACGGCAGGAGACAACGGCGGGTGGTCGTCGGGTTCGCACCGTGCACCTGGCCGAAGTGTTGGCCGGCACGGTCAGTAGCCCATCGGCCTGAGACGGCTCAGAGCAGCGGTCAGTCATTCCGCGGCGGCTTCACCGTTGCCACTGATGGCAGCCGCGTCTTCTGTCGCCTTGTCGGTGACGCGTTCGATATCCTCCCAGGTCGCCTCAGCCTGCCGCCAGCGTTCCCACTGGTTGCGGCGGTACCGCTCCTGGAGGCCAACGAAGAAGCCCTCCTTCACGCCGACATAGGCATGGTCGGGAAAGGTCTTGGGTCGCCAGAGGGCGGCTTTCGTGAACTGCTTGTCGGCAAAGAGATCGAGGTAGGGCTCGCCGTTGTCCCAGTCACCGTTGCCGTTGAGATCGGCGAAGGGCTCGCTCAAGATGCCAGGGGGTGGCGGAGTGAATTCCGGCGGCGGTGAGCCGTCGGCAGGTGGTTCCGGCGGCAGGGGTTTTTCCGGATACTCCCGTGCCCCTGTCTCGTCGTCAGTCGTCACCACCTTCCAGCCGTCCCCCTCCGTGCCCACTGCATCGCCCTCAAGCAGAATCGTGCGCTGGGCCGTGTCGGGGACCGCCACGCGGGCGAAGGTCCGCAGCAACCCGCCACCGACATCGAACCGCAGTGATGTCGGGTCAAGCCGCAGGCTCTCCGGCAGTGGCATGATCGACAGCGCCACCAGCACCGTTCCGGCCACAATGACCCCCGCAATGCCGCCGAGCAGCCCGCCCCCCACTTTTTCAATGATCGGCTCGAACTCCACGGCATCGGCTGGCACATAGCTGCCCATGAGCAGCCGCAATGCCACGGCGATGCCGACGGCGAGGATGCCGAAGGCAACGGGAAAGGCGAAAATCGGTGGCATGTCGAGCGAGACCAGCAGCCCGGCGAACGGCTGGGCAAAGCCAAGTGCCACCACAAAGGTGACTAGCGCATGCATGGCTGTCAGGGTGGCCACGAACAGGCCGCTGCTAAACCCGAAAAAAGCGAGCCCCAGCACGATTCCGATCACGACAAGATCGCCGAGGGTCTGCATCAGTCCCGCCAGGGGCATGGTCATTGCTTGGTTTCCTGAACTTGCTGGGTCATTTGGCGACCCGCATCACCTCGTTGAGGCTGGTGATGCCGGCGATCACCTTCTGGACCCCGGACTGTTTGAGCGTCTTCATGCCGGCCTTCCGGGCGGCGCTTCGAATGTCCTGGATGGACGGCCGGCCAACGAGCAACTCGCGAATCTCGTTGTTGACCACCAGCAGTTCGTGGATGCCGGTGCGGCCGCGATAGCCGGAGTCGTGACAGGACTGGCAGCCGACCTCTTTGTAGAGCGTCACTTCCTTGCCGGCTGGCACCCCGAGTTTGGCCAGAAAGTCGGGTGGCGGTTTGTAGGCCTCCTTGCATCGCTTGCAGAGCACTCGCACCAGCCGCTGGGCCAGCACGGCGGTCACCGCCGACTGGATCAGCGTGGTGTCGATGCCGATATCGAGCAGCCGGGTGACCGTGGTGGCTGAGTCGTTGGCATGCAGCGTGGTGAAGACGAAGTGACCGGTCAGGGCCGCCTGCATGGCGATTTCAGCAGTCTCCTTGTCGCGGATCTCACCCACCAGGATCACGTCGGGGTCCTGCCGCAGGGTCGAGCGAAGGATCTTCGCAAAGGTCAGGTCGGCCGCCACATTGACCGCGGTCTGCGAGATGTTGTCGAGCCGGTATTCGATCGGGTCTTCGATCGTGACGATGTTCCGCGAGAAGACATCGATTTCACCCAGGGCCGAATAGAGCGTGGTTGTCTTGCCCGACCCGGTCGGGCCACAGACGATCAGCATGCCGTGCGGCTGGTGGATGATCTGCCGCATCTGCTTGACGACCGACTGGCTCATGCCGATCCCCTCAAGGCCCTGCTTGACGATTTCCCCGTCGGAATCGAGCATTCGCAGGGCCATCTTTTCACCAAAGTTGGTCGGGCCCGAGGCGGCCCGGACGTCGAACTTGCGGCCCTGGTAGAGCACGGCAAAGGTGCCGTCCTGGGGCCGACGGCGTTCGGAAATGTCCATGTCGGCGAGCACTTTCAGCGACGAAATCGAGGCCCGGCCATCTGCCGCCCAGAGGGTCGCCGTGTTCTGCATCACTCCATCGACACGACAGCGGACCGTCACCTCCTCACCACTTTTGGGCTCGAAATGCATGTCGGTCGCCCCCATTTTGATCGCCTTGCTGAACAGGTCGCGGACATGCCGGATTGCCTTGGATGCCTCTCGGTTGAGACTGCCGTCCTGACCGTCGATCGGGGTGCCATCTTTTTTGAGCAGGATGATATCGCTCTGCTTCTTGCCGGCGGCCAGCAGCGGCCCGCTGGTCTTATTCAGCAGCTTCTTCACACTGTCACCGATGCCGAGCTTGTTGGCGACGGTCAGCAGCAGCTGGCGGGCGAAATAAATACTGAAAATTCGTTCCTGCGATGGCGCTTTTTTGTCGCGGACGGCGATGTAGCCGACGAGCCCGGCGGCGAAGGCCAGCCAGAATAGCGGCAGAAGGCCGAGCCCCCATTGAAAGCTGGCCAGCAGCAGCAATGCCCCAGCCGCGACGAAGCCGATCGACCAGGGCATCGATTTGCCGAGGATGCCTTCAGCATCGGTCTCAACCCACATGCAGACGGCTCCCCAGACGAGGCAGAGCACCAGCCACGCGCCACCGACCCAGACCAGTCGATCGACGGCAGCGGCGGAGAGCAGTTGTTCCATGGGGATTTTCCGTGAGCCTCACGCCGACATCGGAAGTCGCGCAAGGAAACAAGCCAAAGATTTCACCCCCCGTTTTACCGGGAAGATCTGGTCGAAGCCAAGGCTTGCCCGGAATCACCCGTTTGCATGGAGGGTTTTCGTCTCAGCGTTTGATCCGGTTGGCTCGTAAACATCTGCGGTTCCTGGGTGCCGGGGCTATGATTGAAGCATGGCAACTGTTTCTCCACCACCCGTTTCCGAGCGGCCTGACGTTCCGGCCGGACCTGCCGAACTCCCGGCCCGCACCGCCAAAAAGCGGTTCCTGACCGATGCCGCGACTCACGTTCGTGACCTCGGCCATCGGCTCTTCGTCAGTAAGGCCCTGGGGGGCTACTACGTCAACCGCGATGCCCACAAGGCCCGCTACCGCGACTGGGAGCATGCCCGCGACGCCGCCAGCCTGGCAAAGTGGTCAGCGGTCAACCGGCTGCACGAGCTGCTGCTGCAGTTCGTCGCCAACTTCGAGGCGGGGGGTGGCCAGGTTCACTGGGCCCGCGACGCTGCCGAGGCCCGGGAGATCATCCTGCGGCTGGTCCGCGAGGCCGGGGCCAAGGCGATCGTCAAAAGCAAGTGCATGACCAGTGAAGAGATCCACCTCAACGCGGCCCTCGAGGCTGAGGGCTTTGGCGTGGTGGAGAGCGACCTCGGTGAGTTCATCCAGCAGCTGCGGGGCGAACCCCCCTATCACTTTGTCTTTCCCTGCATGCATGTCCGGCGGGAGGAGATCAGTGAGCTGTTCAAGCAGCACCTTGGCAGTGAACTGACCAACAGCCCCGAAGAGCTGACGATGATTGCCCGTCGTTATATGCGGCAGCTCTACGTCGAAGCCGACGTCGGCATCACCGGGGCCAACTTCCTGGTGGCGGAGACCGGGCAGCTCTCGATTACTGAAAACGAGGGCAATGCCCGGCTGACCGCCGCCCTGCCGCGGGTGCACATCGCCATCTCGGGGATCGAAAAGGTGGTTGCCAATCTCGACGATCTGGCAGTCCTGCTGCCGATGCTGGCCACGGCCGGGGCCGGCCAGCCAATGACCTGTTACAACACGCTCTACAGCGGCCCCCGCCGCGAAGGTGAAGCCGACGGTCCAGAGGCGATGCATCTGGTGCTGCTCGACAACTCGCGGACGGCCCTGCTGGCCGATCCGGAGCAGCGGGATGCCCTTCACTGCATCCGCTGCGGGGCCTGCCTGAACGTCTGCCCGATCTTCAAGAACGTCGGCGGCTTCACCTACGGCACCACCTATCAGGGTCCAATTGGCAGCGTGATCACGCCGCACCTGCGGGGGCTGAGTGACTGGAATCATCTGTCGGGTGCCAGTTCACTCTGCGGCGCATGCACCGATGCCTGCCCGGTGCGGATCGACATTCACCATCATCTGCTCCACAACCGCCGGAATGCTGCCCGCACGGCCCCGAGCCGGCTGGAGCAGCTCGGCCACAAGCTGTTTGTGCAGGTGGCCCGCCGACCGCGGCTGTTTGCCACCGGCGGCTGGCTGTTCCGTCATACGCTGGGTCTGGTCAAACGTCTGAAGCCACCGCTTATGAAGCAGTGGCTCGATACCCGCGATCTCCCCCCTGCTCCGCCCCAGAGCTTCCGGTCCGCCTGGAAAAGCCGCGGCCGGTGAGTCGCCGGTGTTGTCGGCCGTTTGAAAATTCACCACGAAGGAAACGAAGGCTGCAACCGGATTGAGGTGAGGCAGTATCGGGTTCGCCGGCCCCGTTTGATGGCCTCTGCCGAAAGAATCAGCCGCACATGAGCCTCCTCATTCGTCCTCTTCGTCCCCTCGTGGTGCACCCAAACTGATTCGTTACCAACTTGGCTTCAATCCGCTCCCTCGACCCGTCACCTCATGCCTACACCCTCCACCGAAGCCGACCGGAATGCCGCCGCCCGGGAGACGATTCTTGCCCGGGTTCGCGAGGCCCTCCAAACCCCTGCCCCGCTGCCTCATCTGCAGACTGATCTGGCCGCTGAGATGCTGGGGCAGCCGGTGAAAGTCGCCGGCCAAGCGGCCGGCAACGGTCTGCCGTCTTTAACGGTGCTGCCCGAGACAGCGGCCCGGCCCTGGCTGCCCGACGGGGGTGAGACGCTTGCTGAGCGGCTCACGATTCTGACTGAGAATCTGGAAAAGCTGCGGGCCGAGGTCCACCGGGTGGCCGACCTTGAGGCGGCTGCCACCGTGGTGGCAGACCTCGTCCGCGGGCGGGGCTGGCAGCGGGTGGCCTGGCATCGGCATCCCGACGTTGATCCAGTGATCGCTGCCGGGGTAACGGCCGCTGGCTGCGATAGCTATGCGGTGGACGAGCCCGGCTTTGACAAGCGGCAGCTTGAGGCCTGCGACGCCGGCCTCACCGCCTGCGAGGCGGTCGTCTCGCAGACCGGCTCGATCCTGGTCTCGAGTGCCACCGGCGGTGGCCGGGGGCTGTCGATTCTGCCCCCAGTCCACATCGTGGTCGCTCCGGTTGACGCGGTGGTAGCGACGGTGGGCGACGCCTTGCATTTGGTCGCCGGGCGGTACGCCGGTCAGCTGCCGAGCTTGTTGTCGTTCATCACCGGCCCTAGCCGCACCGGCGATATCGAGCGGATTCTCGTCCTCGGGGCCCACGGCCCGAAAGAGCTGATCGTCCTGTTGGTGGGCTGAGGGGGCGGTAGCTCTCTGGAAGCCGCTCGGCGTGATTTTTTCACCCGGAGGTACGGAGGCACAGAGGAGGCAGCGGCATTCGTTCTGGGGCATGCCCTTACCAGTCGGCCCTGATTCGTTTCCCTCTCAGCGTTCTTCAATCTCCGTGTCTCTGTGTCTCTGTGAGATCATCTGCGTGAAAACAAGCCAGCGTCAGGTTCGATTGCAGCCGGCTTTCTGCGCAACAGCAGCAGCGTTCTTCGTGCCTTCGTGGAGATTTACCCTGCCCGCTCCCGCCGGCTGACCTCAAGCAGCACGCTCTCACCGTCGCTGTCGGGCAGCGGCCAGCTGGCGATGCGGCGGGCGGCGACCTGCTTGAGCAGGCCGCGGTGTCGGGCGTCGGCCTTTTCTGCTTCCCAGCGCGGACCTTTGATGATGAGCATCCGTCCGAATGATGCAGCCAGTGGCTCAAACCAGCTCAGCAGCTTGGCCAGCGGGGCCACCGCCCGCACCACAAGGGTGTCGAACGGCTTGCCGGCTGCGGCGGCATCGGCCACCACCTGCTGGGCCGCCCGGTCATGGACCGGAATCTTCAAGCCGATTTCCGCGACAATCGCCGCCACCGCCCGGGCCCGCTTGCCGACACTATCGGAAAGCTCCACCGTCAGGTCGGGCCGCAGCACCGCTAGGAGTACACCGGGCACGCCCCCGCCGGTGCCGACATCAAGCAGCCGCTCACCCACGGCCAACTGCGGGCAGACCGCAGCCGCGTCGGTGACATCCCGGGCCACGAACCGGGCCGCATCGGTGTGCCGGGTCAGGTTCAGCCGCTCGTTCCAGGCCCAAAGCCGGCTGGCATAGGCGGCCAGCCCAGGGAGGGCTGCGGCCGGCAGGTCGAGGCCCAGCCGATCAGCCTCGGCGGCAATTACTTCGGCGAGCTGTCCGGGGAAAGGGCCGTCGATGGTCAAGCTGTTTGGCACAGGCATCTGTTTGGTTTTTGGTGTGCTGAAGATTTCTGGAAGTCCCGGCCGCAAGTCTTGAGGTTCACCGTTTGTGGGTAGCAATAAAAACCCCTGCTTAGAAGCCCGAAGCGTAAGCTGAGGGGAGCCGCGTGGGTGATCTCTGCAGCGTATTCCCTCGGCCTAGGCCTCGGGCTTCCCGGAGCGTGTTGTCGGTCACTTGATGAACAGCATCTCCGCATAGGTGGGCAGGGGCCAGAGATCATCGGGCAGCAGCATCTCCATCCGGTCGGCCGTCTCCCGCAACTGCTCCATGGCGGGCACCACCTGCCGGTGGAAGTGCTCGGCCTCGGCGGTGACATTCCCCGCGGCGTCGTGGTCAACCGCGGCCTGTAGCGCATCGATCCGCTGTTCGCACTCATGCACCAGGGCGGTCAGTTTTTCCAGCGTCCCCAGATGGGCCGACTGGCCGAGCGCCGCCAGCTTGGTGGCGGTATCGACCAGCTCACCCTGATAGCGGTAGCCCGCCGGCAGAATCATCTTGCGGGCCAGTTCCAGGGCGGTATTGGCCTCGGTGTTGAGGTCCTTGCAGTACCGCTCCATATAGATCTCGTGGCGGCTTTCCATCTCCCGCCGCGACAGCACCCCGTAGGTCTCAAACAACGCAATGTTCGCGGGGGTGATCAGCGTCGCCAGGGCTTCGGGAGTAGCCCGCAGATTGGGCAGGCCACGGCGGGCGGCCTCCTCCTGCCACTCTGGCGCATAGCCGTTGCCGTTGAAAATGACCGCCTTGTGGGCGGTGATCTCGCGGTGCAGCAGCAGCTCGACCGCCGCCGGCAGCTGCTCGGGGTCACCACCGGTCGCCTTTTCCAGGTCGGTCGCATACCGGTCGAGGCTTTCGGCCACGATGGTATTAAGGGCCACCAGGGGGCCGGCAATCGACTGGCTTGAGCCGACGGCCCGGAACTCAAACTTGTTGCCAGTGAACGCAAACGGGCTGGTACGGTTGCGGTCACCGGCATGTTTTGGCAGCGGCGGCAGGGTGTCGACGCCGATCGTCAGCGTGCCGGTTGACTTGCTGCCCGTGATGCTGCCCTGTTCGATCTGCTCAAAGATGTCGGTCAGCTGATCGCCCAGAAAGATCGAGATGATCGCCGGAGGTGCCTCGTTGGCCCCCAGCCGGTGGTCATTGCCACTGGAGGCGATCACCGCCCGCAGCAGGTCGCCGTGCAGATGGACTGCCCGAATGACGGCCATGCAGAAGACCAGAAACTGCATGTTGGCATGGGGCGTCTCACCTGGCTCCAGCAGGTTGCCCAGCCGGCACCCGAGCGACCAGTTGAGGTGCTTGCCCGAGCCATTGATGGTGGCGAACGGCTTTTCGTGCAGCAGGCAGGCCATGCCGTATTTCGGTGCCACCCGGCTGAGCATCTGCATGATCAGCTGCTGGTGGTCGTTGGCGATGTTGCCGTTCTCGTAGACCGGGGCAATTTCGTACTGGCTGGGGGCGACCTCGTTGTGCCGGGTCTTCACCGGCACGCCGAGTTTGTATAGCTCGCGCTCGACCTCCAGCATGCAGGCCAGCACCCGTTCGGGAATTGCCCCGAAGTATTGATCTTCAAACTCCTGGCCCTTGGGGGGCTTGGCCCCGAACAGCGTGCGGCCGGTCAGCATCAGATCGGGCCGGGCGAAGAAGAAGTTGCGGTCGATCAGGAAGTATTCCTGTTCCGGTCCGCCCGATGAGGTCACGGGGCCGACATCGGTGTGGCCGAACAGGGCCAGCAACCGCCGGGCCTGCCGGTCGAGGGCCTGCATGCTCCGCAGCAGCGGTGTCTTCTTGTCGAGGGCCTCGCCGGTCCACGAGCAGAAGGCGGTCGGGATGCAGAGCGTGGTGCCGTTGGGGTTTTCCAGGACATAGGCGGGGCTGGTCGGATCCCAGGCGGTGTAGCCGCGGGCCTCGAAGGTGGCTCGCAGGCCGCCAGAGGGAAAGCTGGAGGCATCTGGCTCGCCCTGAATCAGTTCCTTGCCGGAGAACTCGGCCACCGCACCACCGCCGCCGGTGGGCGACAGAAAGCTGTCATGCTTCTCAGCAGTGAGCCCGGTCAGGGGATAGAAGACGTGGGCATAGTGGGTGGCCCCCTTTTCGATTGCCCAGTCTTTCATGGCCAGGGCGACTGCATCGGAAATGGCCGGGTCGATCGGCTTGCCTTGTTTGATGGTGGCCTGGATCGCCTTGTAGATGCTCTTGGGCAGTCGCTCCCGCATGACGGCGTCGTTGAAGACATTGACGCCGAAGAGTTGGCCGGTGGGGGTCTCGCGGAGATTCCAGGCGGGACCGCGTGGTTTGTAGCTGTTCAGCGCGGTGACAACGCTGCTGCGAACGGTGGTCATGAGGCGATTCCGGTAGGGGATGGATGTCGGCCGGAGCATCTGCAACCGGTCCCCCACATTATCGCCTCGCCAGCCCGACAAAAAGCACCCGGCAGCGGCTCGAGCGTCGCTTTGCTCAGTTGGGAATTCACGAGCGGATTATTTCATTCTTTGGAGAATTCGCTGGCATTCCGACGCCGAACCACTCGTCGCAGAATTCACCAGCCATCCGTAGCGGAATTCGCCAGAATTCCGACCGGCATTCCGACAGCCTCCCTCACCGCAAAATTCCCCGGCGTTCCGACAGCCTCCCTCGTAGCGGAATTCGCCAGAATTCCGAAATTCCGACAGCGATGCGTTTTGCCCTGGGGCCGGCTGGAGATGAACGGCATGTTGCCGACGATGTACTCGGAAGTCTGGCGACTTCCGCTACGTTGAGGATGCTCCACCTGTAGCGGAATTCGCCAGAATTCCGACGCCGCCCCACTTCGTCGCGGAATTCGTCAGGGCTGCGGTTCCCCTGTAGCGGAATTCGCCAGAATTCCGACGCCGAAGCGTCCGCGTCCCAACGCCGTTACCGCGGCAGAATTCGCCGGGAGACTGGCTGGGCGAGGCTGCGGCCGGCTTCGTTGCGGGCCACTTCCACCGCGGCGGCCAGCGGCGCGTCACCAGCGATCTGCTGGCCGCTGGCATCGGGCCGGGCGGTCTGCTGCACCCAAACGTCGGGCTCGACGCCGACGCAGCTGTAGGGGCGGCCGGCGGGTGAGTAGAAGCTGGCCGTGGTCAGCCGCATGCCGACGCCGGCGATCTGCAGCGGGAAGATGCCCTGGATCGAACCCTTGCCATAGCTGCGAACCCCGACGATCCGGCCCCGGCCATGGTCGCGGATGGCCCCGGCGAAGATCTCGCTCGAGCTGGCCGAGTCGCCATCGATCAGCACGGTCAGCGGCAGCCGCCAGGTGCCCTGCTGGCTGGCGGTGTAGTTAAAGTCTTCTTCGGGGCTGCGGCCGCGGGTGGCCACGACCAGGCCGCGGTCGATGAACAGATCGGCCACGTCGACGGCGGCCGATAGCAGCCCGCCGGGGTTGCCCCGCAGGTCGATCACCAGCGACCGCATGCCAGCTGAGTCGAGCCGTCGCAGGGCAGCATCAAGGTCGGCCGCAGTCGTCTTCTGAAACGAGGTGATGTGCAGATAGCCGACGCTGGCGGCCCGGTCGATCAGCTTGATGTCCTCGATGCTGGGCACCTCGACATGCTCGCGGCGGACGGTCATGGCCCGGGCCGGGCCGGCACCCCGCAGCACGGCGAGGGTCACCAGGGAGCCTTCCGGTCCTTGCAGCAGTTGAGCGGCGGCATCGACATGCATACCGCCGATGGCCCGGCCGGCAATGCCGACCAGATGGTCGCCAGCCTGCAGGCCGGAGCGTTTGGCCGGGCTGCCGGGAATCACGTGGACCACCAGCAGGCCGTCGTCGGCGCTCTTCAGCTCGACACCGAGGCCGACAAAGTTGCCCTCGATCTGGGCATAGAGGTCGTTGAGCTGGCCGGTGGTGAGGAAGGCCGAGTATTCATCCAGTCCGCCCACCGCTGCCGCCGTGAGTTCCAGCAGGGTGACCACCGGGGGAACACCAAGGGCTGAGTGGGCGGCCCGGGCGACCCAGGCGGCGATGGTCTCGGCCTCGGCCACGCTGGTGATTACCCGGCCGGCCACGATCCGTTGCAGGTGGTCGCGGAACTGGCCAATGCGGTCGGGGGTCGCCTGTCGGGCGTGCAGCCGGCAGAAGTCGGGGTCAGTTACCGCCACTTCCATCGCCAGGCAGCCCCGATCGACCAGCCGGTGGAAGTCGGGCTGTTCCACATGATGCGAGGCAATCCGTTGGAGGCACTCGGCGTAGAGCCGCCGGGCGTCGGTCTCCGAAATCCGCGCCAGTTCGGTCTGATAGGCCAGCTCAGCCGACCGCCGGGCCAGATCGCAGTGAATTTTTGCCAAGTCATAGCGGGCGAACAATTCGGGCGAGAGGGTGCCCTTCCTGGCGGCCGGCTCGCAGAGGCTGACCAGTTCGGCCCACTGGCCGGCGGCTTCGAGCTTGGTCGACCGGATGGCGAGGTCGTCGATCGACACATCGCCGGCCACCGGCAGGACTGGCGGGGCGGCGGTGACCGGGGCGGCCACGAGGCCCAGCAGCACCGCGGCAATCCAGCCACGGCAGAGCCGCTGCGACAACCGCCGGAAGTTCCAGGCGGCGGGCGGAAGCACGGTCGAGCGGGGGGCAGAGGGCACAGGCAGTCCATTCGCTTGGCCACCCGTTCGGGGCGGCGGGGCTGCGGTCCATCCCACGACCGCTTGCGATTATGGATCATGTTTAAGGGCCGGTCAAAAATCGGGCCGGCCGGCGTTCGGGGCGGACGCGGCCATCGGCCGGCATGGTCGGCGTGATCGCTACGACCTGTTTTTTCACCGGCAAAGAGACGTCCACCGCGACACGTTGGTAGGATTCGGGAAAGGTTTTCCCTCTCACCACGTGTTCCATGACCGCTTCCCGCGACAGTGCGGAATCGACTGAGGCTGCCCCGCAGACGCTTGTCCTGCTCGACCGGGCCCGGCAGGGGGATGCCGCGGCGGTCAACGGGCTGCTGGCCCGGCATCGGGCGGCGATCAGGCGGATGATCGACCACCGGCTTGACCGGGTGGTGCAGCGGCGGGTCGATGCCAGCGACATCGTGCAGGATGTGCTGCTGGAGGCGAACCGGCGGCTGGGCGACTACCTGGCCAATCCGACGATGCCGTTTCAGCTGTGGCTGCGGCACATGGCCCGCGACCGCGTGATCGACGCCCACCGGCGGCACCGGGTGGCCGCCTCCCGCAGCCTCGACCGCGAGGTGCCGCTTGAGTCACCGGCCGACGCCGATGGGTCGCAGGCCGATCTGGCCGGTGGGCTGGCCGACCGCGAGCTGACCCCGGCGGCGGTGGCCACCTGGCATGAGCTTGAGCGGCGGTTTGCTGCGGCGGTTGAGCAGTTGGAAGAGGCCGACCGGCAGATTGTGCTGCTGCGGCATTTTGAGCATCTCTCCACCGCCGAGGCGGCCGAAGTGCTGGGGCTGTCGAAGCCGGCCGTCGGCATGCGGTACCTGCGGGCCATGCGGCGGCTGCGGGTGCTGCTTGACGGCGTGGAATAGCTGCCGGGATTGAGGAGGCGTCTCCTCTGGAAGCCAGGAGCGGAAGCGACTGGACCGGCAGCACGGGTGACGCCGCGTCCACGTGCACCGCTTTCCGGCCGGCTTCCGCCGGCGGCTTCCAAAACCTCCAACGCTGCGCCCATCGGTACCACTCTCCGGGCGGCTTCCATCGCGGGCGAACTGCCGCGTCCACGTGCACCGCTTTCCGGCTGGATTTCACATCCGAACCCGCCCTGCTGCAGTCCGCTTTCCACAGGTTCTTCCCCGGTTGCACCCACCCGGCGGATCGCCGCCGGCGGCTAGTTGGCTACCATTACTGACGGGCGAAGTTCTTCGATGATGTGAGCTGCGACAATCTTGAGCACGGCACTGCGAAAAACCCGGGCGGTCGATACCGAGCTGTCGGTGGAAGCCGAAGAGCGGCTGGCCGGGCTGCTTGAGGAGCTGACCGAGCAGGTGGGCGAGCAGGCCCACGACATGCTGGAAATCCTCTGCCGGCAGCACCCCGACCTGGCTGGCCAGCTGCGGGAGCTCTTCGCCACCGTTTCGATGACCGACGCGGTGGCTTATGAGTCGACCATCATCCAGCCAGCGGGCAGCTTCGGCCGGCATGCGGGCCGTGATCTGCCGGCACCGCCGGCGGCTGGCGACAGCTTCGTCCCGGGAGTCACGTCGCTGCCGGCTCGATTTGGCGACTATGAGCTGCTCGAAGAGCTTGGCCGCGGTGGCATGGGCGTTGTCTACCGGGCGGTGCAGCGGAGCCTGGGCCGGGTGGTGGCCATCAAGATGCTGCTGCGGCGGGATCTGGCCAGCCATGCCGACCTGGCCCGGTTTCGCAGCGAGGCCGAGGCGGCTGCCCGGCTGGACCATCCTGGCATCGTGCCGATCTTTCAGGTCGGCGAGCATGACGGCCATCCCTTCTATTCGATGCGGTTCATCGAGGGGACGACGCTGGCCAAGCGGCTGCAGGCCGGGCCGATTCCGCCACGGGAGGGCGCTGAACTGCTGGCCCGGGTGGCTGAGGCGGTACAGACTGCCCATACCCGGGGGGTGCTCCACCGCGACCTGAAGCCGTCGAACATCCTGATCGACACCGCCGGCAAGCCGCACGTCTCTGACTTTGGCCTGGCCAAGCGGCTGGAAGATGATCAGACGATGACCCACACCGGGGCGATCATCGGCACGCCCTGCTACATGTCGCCCGAGCAGGCGGCGGGTAGCCGGGGTGATGTCGGCCCGGCCAGCGACATCTGGAGCCTCGGGGCGATCCTCTATCAGGTGCTGGTGCACCGCCCACCGTTTCAAGGCTCAAGCCCGATGGACACCTTGCTGGCGGTGCTCGAACTCGATCCGCCGCTGCCGCGGTCGCTTGACCGCCAGGTGGACCGCGATCTCGAACTGATTGCCCTGAAGACCCTGCAGAAGCCGCAGGATCTTCGGTATGCGACGGCGGGTGACTTGGCGGCCGACCTGCGGGCCTTTCTGGCGGGCGAGACGGTGGCGGCCCGCCGCGGGGGGCTGTTTGACGTGGCCAGCCGGCTGCTCCGCGAGACCCACCATGCGGTGGTGCTGGAAAACTGGGGCCTGCTCTGGATGTGGCACTCGGTGGTGGTGCTGATTCTGTCGGTGATCACCGACGTGCTGGCCTGGCAGGGTGTGGAGAGCCGCTGGCCCTATGTGGTGCTCTGGACCGGGGGCCTGGCGCTCTGGGCTCCGATTTTCTGGGCGCTGCGGCATCGGGCCGGGCCGGTGACGGCGGTCGAGCGGCAGGTGGCCCACATCTGGGGCGGCACCATGATTGCCAGCATGCTGCTGTTTTCGGTGGAAGAGCTACTGGGGCTGCCGGTGCTCAGGCTCTCGCCGGTGTTGGCCTTGTTGGCCGGCCTGATGTTCTTTGCCAAGGCGGGCATTCTGTCGGGCGTGTTTTACATTCAGTCAGCGGCGCTCTTTGCGACGTCGCTGGCGATGTGTGGCCTGCCGCAGTTTCAGCACATTCTATTTGGCCTGGTCAGCGGCGGCTGCTTCTTTTTGCCGGGGCTGAAGTATTACCGGCAGCGAGCCGGGGCGGGTCGGTAGCTGTGCAAAAAGGTGTCAGGACTCTTTTCCCAGTCACTGCCCCAGATGGGATCACCAACCTGGCTTCTGTGCGGAAAAGAGTCCTGACACCTTTTTCTGCTCCGACTAGCTCTTGCCCGGGCCCACCTGCTTGCGGACCAGATAGAGCGGCCGTCCGATGACCTCGGTGTGGATGTGGCCGATGTAGAGAGCAACCAGGCCGATGCAGCCCAGCACGATGCCGTTCATGATGACGTTGGTGACGATCACGAAGGCGATGTTGGAAAAGGCGAATGAGTTGCTGCCGAAGAACTTGTCGACCAGCATGAAGCCGAGCAGGCCGCCGAAGACGACGATGACAAACAGGCCGACGTAGCCGGCCAGTTTCAGTGGCAGCAGGGAAAAGGCCATGAAGCTGTTGAGGGCCAGCCGAATGAGCCGGCGATAGCTGTAGCGGGCGGTGCCGGCGTGGCGGGCGGGGGCGTCGAAGTCGATGGTGGTGCGTTTGAAGCCCATCCAGTCGATCAGGCCGCGGAACAGCCGGTTGCGTTCGGTGAACTGCTTCAGGGCGTCAATGACGATACGGTCAAGCAGCCGAAAGTCGGTGGTGCCCGGCTCCATTTTGAATTCTGAGATGCTGTTGAGCAGCAGGTAGAACAGCCGCGAGCCCGCCCGACGGGCGAAGGGCTGTTCGTCGATTTTCACCCGCCGCGTGGACACCACCTCAAAGCCCGCCTGCCACTGGGCGAGGAGTTCGGGGATGTAGCGAGGCGGGTGCTGCAGGTCGGCGTCCATGATGATGACGGCGTCGGCGTCGAGGGCCTGCAGGCCTGCGGTAAGTGCCATCTCTTTGCCGAAGTTGCGGGAAAGTTCGACGACGCCGATCCGTGGATCCGCGGCGGCGGCCTGTTCCAGCAGGGTGGCCGTGTCGTCACTGCTGCCGTCATCGACGAAGAGAACGGTGAAGGCATAGTCGGGCAGCCCGTCCAGCACGGCGGTCAGCTCGTGCAGCAGGCTGGGGATAGTGCCCGCCTCGTTGTAGGCGGGGATGAGAATGGCGATGTGAGGCTGCGGCATGAACGGGTTCTCCAAGCCAAAGTATGGCGCAGGAAGGCTGCCGCGTCAGCCACCGGGCAGCTTCGTGACGGTCACCCGATTGTTTCCAGATCAACGTCTTCGATTTTGCCCGCTCATCAACCATAGCCCGTATGCTTATGACTCACGGTCAGCGGTATCGAACGGCGGCGCAGTAATCCGCGACCATCCCTTCAGTCTCGGTTATTCGCACCATGCCCGAAGTGTCTCGTTTTTTTGGGATTGTCATCGGCATTTTTCCGCGCGAGCATCCTCCGGCCCATTTTCACGCCGTCTACGGTGATTACCAAGTCACGGTCACTATTGAGTCAGGAGAGGTCACGGGCGAATTTCCACGACGTGCCCTGCGACTTGTCGAAGAGTGGCGATCGCTTCATCAGGCAGAACTCTTAGAAAACTGGAATCTGTTGCAGGCTGGTCGCCCGGCTATCAAAATAGAACCACTGGAGTGATCTCATGATTCCAAAAGTCGTTGCAGCCCATCACGTTGCTGGGCATGTCATTCATCTTCGGTTCGCCGATGGCACGGAAGGCGATATCGATCTCGGCCCCGAACTCTATGGCGACCTTTTTGAGCCGCTTAAGGACGGTGCGCTTTTCGCCCAATTCGTGATCCATCCAGAGTTCCACACGCTCTGCTGGCCCAACGGCGCCGATCTGGCCCCCGAGTTTCTCTACGAGAAAACGCGAGTAACCGCCTAGGTTCTGTCTGAAAAGGCTACTGTTGGCCCAAGAGCGAGCTGCTTTGGCCTCTGGCAAGGGGGAGGAAAAGGTGTCAGGACTCTTTTCCCAGTCACAGCGGTTATCCGGCGACCAGCCGGATGCCCGGCAAGAAAGCGAAACCACGGTCGAACGTCATGATCGTCGAAATGCCATGCCGTTGCATGACAGCGCCGTGAATCGCGTCCCGGGCCGAGAGGCCCCGAATCTGGAGGACGATGTCGCGAGCGGCTTCGATGTCTTGCCGCGTGATCGACAGCACATCGTCAACCACGGCAAGAATTGCAGCCAAAGCGGGCTGGATCGCATCGCGGCGGTCGATCGCGGTGTAGCGATGCAGAATCTCTTGCAGCACTTCGGCATCTGTCACGAGCCGCTCGTTGCCACTGGCCGCACGTTCAAGAAGACGCTGGCTGTCGAACTTGTGGGGATGTGCCTCCCCGACCAGATACATCGGGATGTTCGAGTCAATAAAAATCACGGTGATCGCCGCCGTCGCCGGGTGGCCGGAGGGAGGGCTGGCTGCCCGGCCACGACACCGCGATCGATCTCGGCGAGCATCGTGGCGATGTCACCCGATGGAAATTCGTAATTGACGGCCGCCCGAATCGCGGCGACTTTCTGGGCAGGATCACCGCCGGGTTGTCGCCGCTTCGCCTCATCGAGAGCCCGACGCACCCATGCGGCAACTGTGAGCCGCTCGCGTTCGGCAAGCCCTTTGATCTCGGCAAACTCATGATCTGGCAAGAGCACCTGAAGCCGCTTACTCATGCGATGAGTATATGCGAAGTAAGCCATGAGTAAACGAGAAAACGGTGTCAGGAATGAATGGCACTGTCGGGCGGAAATGAGCGGGCAGATTGGCCTTGGGCTGGCGGGGACGATGGTTCACTTCCCGGTGAAAAGCCAAGGAGGGTTTTTTCATGTCGATGGAGATGGCAGGGAAAGCTGCTCGAATCAGCAGCGGTTTTCGTCGGATGGTTGTTTCCGGTGCTCCGGGGGCTGATTGACAGCGGTCGCCGGGCGGGCGAGAAGGCGTGCCAGTTTCTGCGGCTCGGGCCAGTGTCGCTCAAACTGTTGCAGCAGACTGGCTGGTTCACTCGGTCTTGATGGCAAAACCGTCCGGCGCTATCTCGATCTGCTCGAGGGCCTGTTTCTGATCCGTTCCCTGCCGGCGCGGAGCCGCAATGCCGGTAACCGGCTGGTGAAGGCGGCCAAGGTCGATTGGAGAGACAGTGGCATTCTTCATGCACTCACTGGGCTGGCTGACCTCGAGGCCCTGTTTGGGCACCCGCTTTGCGGGGCATCTTGGGAATGCTATTGCATCGAGCAGATGATCGGCCGGTTCGGGCCCGAGAGCCAGGTCAGCCACTACCGCACCCACGCGGGGGCTAAGGTAGACCTGGTTGTTGAGACCCCAGCGGGTGAGGTGACTGCCATCGAGATTAAGCGAACGCTTGCCCCCAAGCTGACTCCCGGTCTGCGGGAGAGTATGGCGACGATTCGTGCCGATCGCGGTGTGATGGTGATTCCTGCAGGAGCGGCGTTTCCGCTGTCGGAACAGGTCACGGCCATCGGGCTGCTCGAGTTTCTCGAGTCACTGCGTTGACCCCCGCGTGCCACGGCAGTCCGCCACACTCGGGCTGCCGCGTGTATGGCCGTGGAATGCGAAACGGTTAAAAGTAAACGCCTGACCTCGGTGACGACACAAGGGTTAGAAGTCACGGCCTGACCCCAATGGGCTGGAAGCCAGCGATGGTGTTGGCGGAGATGTGGGCGACAATTCTCGCCTGCAAACTGATCCGCACCAGCGTCGCCGGAGCAACGGCACTCCATCACAAGCACCCGCGGCAGATCTGCTTCATCGCGGCGTGCCATGCATCCTCTCCACATGGATGCTGCTTTCCGCCAGTCGGACGCCTGCGGCCACCTTGCGGGAACTCCGCCTCCGGCTGCTTGAACAGATTGCGTCGTGCGAGGTCGCCAAAGGGCCGGCTCGATTCGAGCCCCGCGTCAGCAAACGGTGGAGGCACCGCTACCCGCCTGATGAAACAATCCAGAGCCGATCTTCGGCGAGGCGTTGCAGCATCAAGGGCCTGAGTGAGTTACGATCACGACAGTGCCGTTCAGTCCTGACCCATTTTCCTCCTCCATGAAAGTGGTTGCATTCGATAAACCGTTTGAGGGCGTCGATCACGATCCGGTCGAGGAGGCGGAAAGGGGCGGTTCCCGGCGTACGCTGGAACCCCCCGCCGTTGACCAGCAGGCTAGCAAACAGCCGTGATCCAGGTCGGCAGACAAAGGAACTGATCGCCGAAAAGTTAAAACTCAAGACCTGACCCCAAAGTTCTCCCGCTCAATGAAAGAAGACACACTAGCAGTGGTAGGGAAGCCAACATTGTCTACACGCGGCGCCCGCCGTGGAGGAAGCTCGAAATCACCGCTGACAAATCTTTCCCAAAGATCCTGTCTACGGTTTGAAAGGCCGCACGGTACAGCGGAAGGCCAAATATCCAGAGCAGGGGATACAGAGTGGTGGCGACGGTGTTCCGTAGCCCCGCCGCTAGGCCCGGCTTTGGGGAGGGCTGATTTTGGTGATCGTGGACAAGCTGTTCTAGCAGACTTTTTGGCAACTCATAGGAATAGCGGTCAATGTGCTGCTGTTGTTTCGTAAGAGCTGTGGTAAAGGCCTTGCGGTCAGTCTCGAACATTTTTAGTTTTCTAATCAAATCCTCAAAAGTATCGAAGTTTACCGTTCCGTCTAACAGGCCTTCCATCGCAAGTTTTACCCCACGTTTTACCAGGACAAGGCAACCAAATCCATTTGCTTCGATTATCGCGTGCCCCTTGAGATACCGGATGTCATTGTGGGTAATGACGAAGTATTTCCGCTCGGTCATCGTGCTGAAGTACTGTTCGCGGTCGACGCGTGAACTTACGGGACCAAACAACTTTAGTTCTGCCAATTCTGCGGGTGAAATGAGGTCCCAGCAGTGTTTTTCAATATGGACGCCAGCTTTCGGTGCTCTTGGGGGTTGTTTGCCGGCGGCATCGGCCGTGATTCTTAACAAGT
>Ga0209986_10001754_pt1 | contig 20562 bp, 7 predicted proteins | sample BlataG_FD_183168 | JGI IMG/M metagenome (GOLD analysis project Ga0209986, IMG submission 183168) | Deep subsurface microbial communities from Black Sea to uncover new lineages of life (NeLLi) - Black_00105 metaG (SPAdes) (version 2) | ecosystem: Environmental > Aquatic > Marine > Oceanic >... | reverse complement strand
TCTCCAGCTTTGGCAACAAAGCACTTGCAATAGCAGCCCCTTCATCAGCTCCCAGCCACAAACTATCAGTGATACTGGGGAACCCTCCCACCACATCAACATACGTCTGCGTCATCTTCTCCGTCAGTAGCTGCCTCAGAGCGCCCACCTCCCCAACCAGCTCCTTCATAGCTTCTGGGTCATTCAATGACTTGCATGCTCTGCCAAAGATACCTCCAAGCAAATATTCACTCTGTGCTACACCATCATCAGAGGAGAGCCTTTCCAGTAGCCAATCTGCAATTCTCTCACCTTCTTCTGGTCTTTGCCATAATATATGTTTGAGCAGCAGACAATCGTATTCTGTTAGAGAAGACCGACCATTAGTGTATGCAGCTACTTGAAGTAGTGACACTGCTTTGACTAATCTTCTGTCTGATACATACACTGGAGGTTCACACTTCTCTTGTAGGAAAGCACGGAGGTCTGCAATCAAGTTGAGCACTGATGGTGGGACGATCACTGCATCCATTGCTCTCAGTCTTGTCTCTTGAAAGTCATTCAATTGCAGTAACAATGATGGTGCACCATGAGCATCTCCTTCATCTTCATCTTCACTCGTCATGCCTTCCATCAAATCTCCTCTCAAGGCAGCCATCTGGCGAGCTCCCACCCCTCCTCCTCTTCCTCCTCCCAACATTTCCAACAAGCCAGCAGGAGATACCTGTCCCACCTGTTTCCTTACCAAGAATCTGTCATAAAGAGCATCCAGCTCCTCGCTCTCTGGCAATTCATTTGACGCACCAACAAGACAGATGAGAGGAACTTTATACCTGTTGGATCCATTGTCAAACAGCCTTTCATTAAGAATTGTAAGCAGAGTGTTGAGAATGGCAGAATTTGCTTTGAATATTTCATCTATAAAAGCTACGGTAGCAGTGGGAAGATATCCGTCAGTTTGCCTGATGTATTGGTCTTCTTCTAGTGCTCTCATAGATAGAGGGCCAAAGAGCTCTTCTGGGACGGAGAATCTGGTGAGAAGACGTTCGAAAAACCTTCCTCCAGAAGCTAATTTAGAGAGGCGGCGGCCTAGTTCTGATTTAGCCGTGCCGGGTGGGCCTATGAAAAGGATATGCTCTCCTGCTAGTGCTGCTAAGAGGAGGAGACGGACTTCTGTGTCACGTTCTATGAGACCTTTGGAGATGGTGGCTATGGCTGATTGGAGGCGGGCGCGAAGGGAGGCGACAGAGGCGGCATCGGTGCTGTCGTCTGCCAGTCGACCACTGGTGGTAGCAGCTTCCTTGGATTGAGCTATGAGAGATTGTTGGGTTTGTAGGGCTTCTTCTTTGAGGCTGTCTAGATGGGATTTGAGTTCTTTTTCTCTTTGAGCGTAGAGGTTTTGAGATGTACCATCTATGTGATTGGAGTGGGAATAGAGGGGTGGTGTGAGGAGAATGAGTGAGGGAAGGGCGGTCGTTGTAAAAGCACCGTGGGAGATGCAGGCTAAACTTCCGACCTACCTTGATCATTAGATGCTGATACTTTCGTTCTTGTTGTAACTTGATTTTTTAAGCAGCTTTCTCTCTGTTTCCTCGTGAATTTGACGGAAAAGGGGACGTGTTCTGATCGAATTCTGATTTGGGCACCCACAAAGGGTGTTTTTTGTAGTTGATGATGTGCAAATTGCATCGTTAATACATTTTCAAATCAAATCAAATCAAATCTGCTCCCATATTGCTGAAAATCAGCCAGCTTTAGGACTATGCCATCCTCCGACCATATGCATGCCCCCGAAGAGACAAAAAAGCAGTGGAAAGAAGAATCTGAAGGAAATCACTAACTCTGGCCACGTTTCTTAGGTTCCTATCCAAACATCTCTACTTTGGAGAAGGATGCTGACTATGGCTGTATGCAATTTCATTTCTACGTATCAGTCAAGTGATACTAAAATCAACAAGCAGATGCAAGAATTCCACAGTTTGATAAACAAGTTGTTCACATGCAGGTAGCATGATTAAGTCTTAGCAAGGGCATTTTGTTTTACTTAATGCAGAAGCAATGAAAAGCAGGCAGATTGTAGTTGCACCTAGATCAGGCAGGGATGATGTAGGAGAAGAGATATTGATGTTCTTAGAAAGATCACTATTTCATCAGAAATTCACTTTGGATGATTTTATGATGGTATTTGGTGGACTGAGAGAATAGGAGAGGACATCTTCCAAGGTGCTTCGTTGAGGTTTGAGAACAAATCTGTACCATAGCAGGTGACCTCTTTAAACTGGCCACACCTTGTGTTTTCTTCAATGATGACATCAAGTGGATGTTCAATACATTCATAAAACAAGCAATGGATGTCAATTGTTGTTCTGTCTTGGGATTGCAACCCATGAAGCCCTCTGAAAGGGGGGATGCTCTCACCTTATTTAATGACACCCATATCCTCCAAGCAAACTTTACACCGGCACCTTGAAACTCTAGTAGCACATACAAATCGTTAATTATCACCATGAGCCGTGCTAGTGGTGTGATCACTAGGGTCCTCAAGCAATCCTCAATCTTTGGTAGCCAAAGCCGTGGAATAGCCACTCAAACACTCCCAGATCTTCCATATGACTATGGTTCACTTGCTCCCGTAATCATTCCAGAGATAATGGAACTGCACCACAAGAAACATCACCAAGCCTATGTCACCAATCTGAACATTGCCTTGGAACAATATGCAGAGGCAGAGGCAAAGAAGGACATCCAGAAGCTGATCAGTCTCCAGTCTGCTATCAAATTCAATGGCGGCGGTAAGTCTACAAGATAGTAGAGGTTAAGGGATCTTCATCTTTCATCTCTCTCCCACCGACACCTCTCTTTCCATGCTCTCTCACACACAAACCTCTATCCCCACCTCCCTCATCAATCAATACCAACATAGGCCATATCAACCATGCCATGTTCTGGCAAATGCTATGCCCACCCAAAGACTTCACTCCACCATCAGGCAAGATTGCCGAAGCCATCAAATCAGACTTTGGTTCCCTCGACTCCCTCATCTCCACCTTCAATGCCTCCACTGCTGCAGTTCAGGGCTCAGGTTGGGGATGGTTGGCATATAATCCAGCAGCGAAGAAGCTTGTTGTTGCTACTACTGCAAACCAAGATCCATTACAAGCTACTACTGGTTTAATCCCTGTTTTGGGAATGTGAGTATCTGTGTTGTTTTGTTCTTTCCTAAATCCAAACAAACTCTACCGCATCTTCCCTCTTTCAAACGAAGCAACTAAATAACTAATGCTAACTACCTCTTTCCCCCATACCTTTGTTATCACAACTATTTACAGAGATACTTGGGAACATGCATATTACCTACAATATAAGAATGCTCGTCCAGATTACCTGAAAGAGATGTGGAAAATCATTAATTGGAAGGATGTGGCGAGCCGTTACGATGCTGCTTTGAAATAAGCAAGCAAGTAACATCCCCATGATGATAATGGTGATATAATTACAGTCACCGATAGCTTAGAGAAATGCATGTGTAGGCAAGTTAAGGAAGAAGGGCATTGATTTGCTTTGTTTTATGTTGTTGTTGTTGTTGTTACAAGATGCAATGCAGTCTCTATAGATTGATTGATTCATTCATTCATTCATTGGTACTATTCTAATTACTACTGCTACTAGATTGTAAGACTCTTTTACACTTCGATGATTTGATTTACTAATTCCAAATCTCAGGTAGTTTGGTTTGTGGAAAGCTTAGGTTTTTTATGCCTAGGCTCTACTGGGCTATTGACAGGAATGCCAACGTTCCCAGACGTCGATGTAACGCCACCGTCTTGTTGTCTTGGTCTACTCCTCGACAGATACTCTGGTCTCCCTTTTCCTGCCAAGGTGTCCTCCACAATCCTCCGAATGTTCAGAGAACTATTCACATCCCTGTTGCTATATCATACTACTCGTCCTTCATTGTTTTCACTACTTCTGGAGGTGGAGGCAACAACGACCTCGTCACTAGAAACGTCCCCAATTTATTATCAACCTGCCATACCGACACCTTCCACATCTCCGGCTGATACATCCCATCCTGCTGCATCTGCCGCTGTTGCTGCTGCAGTGGTGGTAGCATTATTGTAGGATCATACTGCCATATGGCGGAATCAAATACCTTGGCAGAACCCGCTAAATCAGCTCTCAGGCAGACATACTGTTCTATACTGGGAATCTGGGGGCCTGGTAATGCTACTCCCCCAAGGGCCACATATCCAGGTGGTGGTACTGGCATCCACATTGTCACTGCTCTTGAGGATCCATTGAATCTCCAAATTAAAGTAAAGTCTACTGGAGGTAATGTTGCTGGGAGAGAAGAAGAAGAAGAAGAAGAAGAAGAAGCAGTAGATGTAGTAGTAGTGGTGGTGGTGGTGGTGGTGGTGGTGATTTCTCTGCTCATAGCAGTATTAGTAGTGGAGGAGAGTTTGAAGCAGGGGAGAGGAGTGGGAGGTGGCTCCAATCCCAGAGAGACAACATCACCAACTGCAGAATACCCATCCGGCGGGATCGGCTTCCAAAAGCTTATTACTGGCGATCTGTTGGGATTCGTGTGCCATGATAACTTGAAATCAACACATGGCATAGTCATTGGCAATCCGGCATCACCATCGGCTTTATTCATATTAGTAACGTTAGAAGAAGGTTCTTTGTTCCCACTAGTAGATATGATGCTCTTCTTCCTGCTACACATGCTATTATTATTATTATTATTATTATAGGATACTGCTGGAGCTACCCACGTGTTCATGATATTCTGAGCTACCAACTTAACTTGAGAAGCCTGAGGAGTATAGGGATAGCAAGATATAACATGAGCTAAACTCTCCTGCTCGACAAACCCAGGTCTCCCTCTCCTATGAACAACCAACTTATCTGGATGCTTGGCACCCCTCACACTCCATCTCAGTTCAAAAGCCAGGACGTCAGTCCATCTCACTCTCCATTCAACATCACCAGGGGCGACGTCGCTCAGTGAAAAGGGTCCTAGTTGGCCTACTTCTGCTGCTCCGTCTAGCTCGGCAAAGCCGGGAGCAAGGACCAGCATGATTGATACGTTGGTCAATAGTAAGACACGATGGTCAGGGCAGACAAAATGTTCTTCATACCCTTCTGATGTTGCAGCTGCTAGTGCTCCAGCTGGTCCACCACTGGTACCAGCAGTACCTTTACCTCCAGCTCCAGCTCCTTTGGCCAATTGATTGCTGTATTCCAGTAATAGAGTGTTTCTCAGCAGTGCTTGGCCAATAGATTCAATCCATGTCGCCTGCGTTGACTCTCCACCTCCAATGGCACCACCACCACCATCTTCTCTCATAATAGGCTGAATACGTCCATCAGTACCAACAACTCTAGCCAACCTATGCCTATTAACAACCAAACCCTCTATATTCTTATCCTTACTGCCAAACTGTGCATCAAAGCCTTCAGCAGCTGCACTCAATGCATCCAAAGCTCCACTGACTGGGTTGGCAACCGCTCCCATCATGCCCTTGGCTAGTCCCTTGAATGCTCCTTCCATGCCTCCTTGCTTGGCACCTTGCACTGGTTTGGATACCAGACCCTTCATGCCTTTCAAGAAACCTTTACCAATTGCACTGGCACCTTCCAAGATGCCATCACCCACATCAGTGATGTTTCTCTGACCTGCAGCAGCAGCTGATGGTGATGAGGTGCTTGGATCATCATCTCCCTGCCCACCTCCTCCTCTTCCTTCTTCTTTTTCTCCCCCGGCGGACTTCTTTCCAGCAGCCCACTTGGCAACACCAGCAGACAACACTCCCAACACCCTACTAGCACCTCCAACAACTCCAAAATTTCGCACTAAAGATAGTGCCACTCCAAATGCCTGACTTTTTATGACTTGATACACATAGTCAACAAATGCAGACTTCAACATGGATATGTCACTGACATCCAGTCCTCTGATGGCTACAGGAGCAGCATGGAAATTAGCCATGTCCATCACGGTTGCCCAGACGCCTCCTGAGATGATTCTGGGTCGGGAGAGGGGGTCTCCTTGGAAGCTGACTCTGCATCTGAGGGCGCCTACTGTCAAGAGACGGATGCGAACAGGTACGTCTACTACTGCAGAAGAAGATGCAGATGATGATGACATAGATGATAGGTCAACTGCATTGTTGACTCTTCCTCCCATGTGAGAATCCAGACGGCTATATATGTCGACCAACTTCCACACCAACCTCTCACTGACTGCTATTTGCACCGTCTGAGGCCACCTAACCACCACTGCAGGATAGAACGTAGTGCCTCTATGTCCAGGAGCAGCTTGACTTATGATAGTACTGCTCAGTATAGGAACATTCACCATTGCAGTACCACCACTACCAACACTCAACTTTTCTTGTTGTTCCTGTCTATCAACCACTGCTGCTAGTACTACTGGAAACTTTGTACCTGGCATCTGATCATCAAGTTGCAGTCTTTGTAATGATCCCCGTACAAGATGGTACATGTTGCCAGTGGAAGATATGCCACTGGACACTGTGAGGTTGACTCCAGTCAATGTAATAGTAGCTACTTCCATGGGTTTGAAATCAATTATAGAGATTTCTAGTGTCCCCAGATCAAATACAACCGTCATTGGCTGATTCGCAGTAAGCCTATTAGTTGCAGTTGTAGTGGTAGATGCAGAGGAAGAAGAGGAGGGATGGCCTGCTGCTCCCTTGCTACCAAAAGAAGCTTGCAATATTGCCTCAGCATCAAACAAGGGATCCTTCCCAGGAGCAATGCTCATCACTCTATCCAATCCTCCTCTCCCCAACTGAGCCAGAGAAGAACCACCACCACCATCAACTCCAATTCCTAACACTCCTTCTCTTCCCATCACACTTTGTTCCCAATAACCTACATGTACTGTGCAATGGTATGGTGCTGACGTCAGCATTAACTGACTCTGTTGTTGACTATGACTAATGAGATCAGCATCGTCACCACCCAAGAATGATGATGGAGCTGGCAGTCCATCTACACCTGACAAAGAAAATGTCTGATGTTTGGAACTGGCAGTACTAGCAGATGATAGACCACCACCACTGCCATCTTCTTCCACCTGGACTTCAAGGGGAACACCTTGTACGGTATATTGCCATACCCATCCAGCTGCCGTCCACGGTGGTAGAGGGTGGAAGGGAGCACCCGCCACATGTGCCTGTCTGTACATGAGAGGTATGTTGGTCCTGTTTTGAATAAGATAAGGAGGATCACTGTGGACCGTGGAGAGAATGATGTGGACGCCAGCACCTGGACCTCGTCTTTGGACGGACATTCGCATCATTGCAACTGCTCCTTGAGCTTCTGAACCAGTAGAAGGGGAAGCAGGAGGAGACCTGCTACCACCACTATCATCATGATGATGATGATATTCAACAGGCAACATGAGATGCTCTTCTTCCTCCGTCAGCTTCTGAATTGCAACAGGTCTACTCCACAATGGTGTTCCACCGATATCAGCAGTGCCACATCTAAAACACAGCGTATACTGCTCACTAGCAGCAGTGACCAAATGAAGTGGCACAGCACACACACCAGCTGGTAGCTCAAACACCATCCCAGCAGCTGCAGATTGGTGCTCAATGTCGGGTGGTAATGCTACCAACGGAACGCTTGGATGATGGGACATTGATGGAGTGCGATCCCACTTGGTAAGGCTCATAGCTTTGCTGGACCTAGCTGATGCAATTTGACCTAATTGAAGGCCCCAGGAAGATTCGTCCCAGTGAGAAGTTTCCAAATTACGACTACTCAGTGATCTGATGGATGGTCTGATCACTGAAGATTCGCACAAGATGGAAGATTCCTTGTTGCTTTTATCACCATCACTTACCACTTCCCCGGCAATGTGGCCTACCATTTGTGTGAAACTCATACCATTCTCTGGCATGAGTGACCCTTTTAGGGGTGATGATGGTGGCAATACAGGTTTTGATGCCCCACCCATGAATGATGTCTTCCTCTTCAACGTTGCTGACGACATTCCTCCTCCTCCCATCCCACCACCACCACCACCACCAACAGCAGCAGCACTGAGAGGAATACCTCCAACTGACGGTCTACACAACATCAATTGCAAGGGCACTGATGTTCTATTACTCAACACTACATGCGGTTCCAATCTTAATACTTGACAACCACCTACAGTAGTATCCAGTTGTACTCTTGCTAGCACTTCGTGTATCAGTCCTTCTGATTTGACTACTGCTTGGATCAACACTGGTTCTGTCACCTGCAAACTATCCCCTCCACCATTACTAGTAGTACTGTTGCCACTTAGATTTGTTGCATCTAGTAACATTGGAGGTGTCCATGATGACCCAGCAATTCTCACTCTCACTCCATATCTCTTCATCTTTTGTTGATGATGCTTTCGTTGTTTTTGCTGCTGTTGTTGAGAAAATGAAGCTCTTGCAGATGATGCCCCACCACTACTGCTGCCACTGGTATTGTGGGAAGATGTATCTAAAGAGGAGGAGGACTGGTTGACTGCCAAGAGATGAGGCAGGGGGTACGACATAATTTCAAGAGAAGAAGGTGCTACAGACCTCCCTCTGAGCCTCTCTCCAGCCAAGGACATGCCTCCGCTATCTGTACTGCCAAAGTCGCCAGTTCTTACTACATGTACATCCTCCATATTACCTACTCCATTAGCGCTCATAACATAACCCCCATCAACAGTACCACCAATAGCAGCACCAGTAGTAGCAGTATCTTGTATAGGTACTACAACGGCATCAATAACAAGATGAGTCGCATTTACTACCCACAAAGGAGCCAATAAAGCAACATTCATTGGAATACCTCTAGCTAAAACTGATCCGGGATCTAATTCCTGAGTAACTCCCATCAACCAAGGTCCAAAAGTGAAATCTCTCTGAATGAAAACGTCAACTGGAGTATTGCTTCCTGGTCTTGTCAATCTAAATCTATCAGGAAGGGCCATTGAATTACAACTACGAGTGGCAGTGCCACCAAGTACTGTAGGACCTCTTTGCAAGGGCACGTCACCTTTAGCTAGAATTGCAGGTGAAGGTTCAGCCCAATCATATCCCTCTGGGTAGAAAGTAAAACTAATTGGCTGTCTGACATCGGCAGTATGCACCGCCACCTTGTCTCCAATGCCTACCTCACTGGCTTGTCTGTCTACTAGGCTCCTCCCCCCAGGCTGTTGTTCCCATACCATCAAGCTACCAGGCATAGGGAGTCTGTTTTGAAGTACAATAGGTGGTTGGATTATTATCTTCCAATCAGTTAAATGCTCGGCATTACCATTACCCATCATCATTGCTGTTGACACTCTTCTGCTAGTACTAGTAGTTGTAGATCCTCTGCTTTCGGTAAAGCCAGACATATTTCCAGCTGCTGGAGTAGATGCAGTAATCGAGTCTGCTTCAATAGATAGACTAAACCACAAAGTACATGCAGCTAAAATAGACTGATCATCATTGTGAGTTGTTGCAATCTTCTCTGTTTCTTCTCCTATGTTAAGAGGAGCACACATCAGCAAGGCAGTGATGCTCTCGTCAAGAGATTCCAACTGTAAGCTGCTCATATCTGTGTTTGACACTCCAAGACTCCAATCATGAGATGATGATGTTTTGGTAGTGGTAGAAGTGCCAGTGCTGCCTTTGCTCGTCATCATTCTAGTACAAGGCCGTACTTGTAACTGAACTCCACTCTTTTGCCAATCAAGAGGCAACGGTAACAGCTTACCTGGAGCAGCAACACCAACCACTATTCTCCTCTTCAACACAGTCGTCTCAGGAGCAACCATAGTAGATCTACCCGTATTGGCCCTGCCTCGACCGCCAATGACATGAGGAAGTGCATCAGCATCTGGACGCACCGCTCTCTTCTTACGTAACCATCTCCTCTGTCTCACCACCACATCATCAGCCCCACTGCTGCTGTTGCTCCTATCAAGTGATCCCCAATCAGCACCATACCGCCATCCTTCTTTATCAGCAGGCTCTTCACCACCACCACCACCAGGATGAGGATGAGGATGATGTGATCTATCAAGGTACCAACCTCCATCCCACTCCCACCCAGAAGGTAGAGGATCTAGATCAGGGAAGAGTTCAAATACTTCTCCAGTTTGTTGATGGAGAAACCTGCCAGGATCAGTAGGGATGAGGTTGGTGGGAGACCAGCCTCTTTGGGCCAGCCATCTCTCGTTTTCCAAAACAATCACCATCTCTTCCCATTGATGATGAGGATCAGAAACTGGAGGAATTGTGGTGTCCCACTCCTCCTCTCCTTGTTGTTCTCCTTTAAAAGAGGAAGAAGGAGGAGCAGCGTTGTTGACAGATGTGGTCTCTACCTCAATCAGACAGACTTCCAGATTAAAGTCGGTAGAATTGACAACTTGACACAGAGATCTCAACACTTCTCTGCTCATACCGTAACTAGCAGCCAGTACACCAGTACTTTCTTCCAAGGCAATACCATGACAACCAATACGTAGTGGTGTTATACATGAAGAGGAAGATTCATATTGGTGTCCTGCTGATGGAATGTTCACCCACTGGCCTTCATACTGATCTTGTAGGGAGAGTGCTCTGCATCCTGCATCATTCATTAGTGATTGAGCTGCTGCTGTTTTACTGGCAGTAGGAGTGCTATCTTGATCCCATTGTCTTTGCACCAAGTATGAGCCTTGTAACTGTAGTATTTCACCACTACCAGTATTTATCTTATTGACAAATGGTTGCTGCTCTGCCATGCTGTGTCTCTTTGATATGGTAAGAACTGTAGATCCGAGGCAATGTGGTTGATTGATATCGACTGTAGTGGCATCCCACACTTGAACTACAACCTCTACAACTTCATCATCAGTTGTATCACTGCTATTGTTAGTTAGTAGAGAGATAGGGAGTACCAGCCTTTCATGAATATCACTCTTGCATGTATCAGTGCATACATATTCTACTGTTCTTGTCCTCACAACATTCACAGCAGCAGTAGGAGTAGTGATACTTGTAGTGCCTTTTTCTACTATGGCAGCACTACAATACCCCCTTCTCTTCTTCTTACTACTACCACCACCACCACCACCACCACCACCACTACTACTACTAATGCTTATAGTGACATCAGCAATATCCAGTAAAACCAAATCATGTGGCAATGCATCTCTTCTGCACATCTCAATACTTGGACCAGATAACGGCAATGATGATGGTGAGGATGGAGACAAAGGCTGAAGGGTCTTCATATCGTTGTTATAGTGCAATGGATGCTGAGGAATGGGCTTTAGCAGTTTCACTTCCTGTCCAGCTGGGATAGTAACAACATCAATGTGATCACCGTAATCTAATTCCATTGCAGCATCAGTACCCAATGTATTAATGACTATTGTTGGAATAGAGGTGCCATCACTTGCTCTTGATAAAGGCAGCAATCCATTGCCATTGTTATTATCACTATAATTATTTGCCAACACAGCCTTCCAATCTTCAAAAGATTCCAACAAAGAAGAAGCAGCTCCAGCAGCTACCGTTGCATACACCACTTCCCCAGATGCCTTGATAGTAGCATGTACACCAGGGTCAATACCATTACGGGGGAGCTCTCCTCTATTGGCATCACATTTGAAAATCACATCCCAAGGTTCTACTGCTGGCTCCCAGTGTCGAATGGTGTTGTTATATGCCCAAACTCCCATACGAAGACCCACGTATGCCTGTACAACGTTTCTACTCGGTCCATGGATACCAGCTGCTATTGATCCAAAGTCTACCTGGAGGAGAGGAATTTGTTGTGCTCCAAATAACAAGAGGGAGCTGGGGCCAGTTCTGACGACGATGTTGACTCCGCCAAGTGAGGAAGGAGATGGAGTCTTTCTTCTTTGTTTGAATGATGAAGAAATACCAGCTTCTGTGCTAGTAGTACTGCTGATACCGGGTGTAGGCTCACCACCACCAACGTGTTCCAACAAATGGAAATTGGGTTTCAATCTCCAAGCTTCCTGAGGAGGCAATGTCCCAGGCTTATCAGAAGCCACAACTACAAACGTCTTCAATTTATCATCAGTCGTCCAAGCAGTCATTGGAGGGAACATTCGCCTCTCACTACGAGTATACATCAAAGGGGCATTCAACCTCGCTGGCACAGCAACATCTGCACGGACGCATCTCACTACATTCTTTGATGGTTTCCCTCCAACAGTCGCAACAAACCCAACAGACACATAGCCAGGGAAGGGTATTGGTTTCCAGACATTGAGTCTACTGACTTCTAGGCTTGTGTGATCTGTCCACACTAATTCGTAAGCCCTTGGAGGACTGCACAGTGGCAACGTAGCCCCACTGCTAATGCTGCCACCACCAGTTGATGAGGAGGAAAACTGACGATGATCACGGGGTATTTCTTTAATTGCTACCACACCAGGTGGCGGTTCTATACCTCTCACTAAACAATCACCCATTGAACAAAACCCAGGAGGAACTATGGGTCTCCAAACAGTAAGACCCTCCCCATCACTAGCTCTACCAAACTCTGTCCATATCCTTTGAAAATCATAGACAGTAGTGAGAACAGTAGCTTGGGTTGCAGTGATGGTTCTCTCTCTTCTTACCTGTTGGAAGTTTTGGTACAGTTGCTTTGGTTGTTTGATCAGTTTCAACTTGGCTTTGGTGGTGCTTTCCAGTTGTGATGCCGGATCCATCTTTCCTCCTCCTCCTTCTTGTTTTTCTCCCTCTTGACCAATAGTACCACTGCCACCGCCAAGCTTGTCAGTGACAGTTTCGTACTCAACAATACCACCTTCTAGTAATGACGCAGGAGAAACTCCTAGTGGGGATCGTAAATCAAACGCACGAATAACAATATCCTCTTGTTGATGTTGATCCCTTGTATTCACATCATCATCTCCTTCTTTTCCTTCAACACAAGGACACGCCCAGAACGTTCCAACTGCATTATCCAAAGTCCACAATTCTACTGGAGGCATAGATCTGTACAACTGTCTGGTAGTGGTAGCAGATCCAGGGCGTACCATTAGGGGAGGAAGTCTCAGGCACTCTCCTACCGTACATTCCACCACGACATCACTACGGACACACACCACACGATCTAATCCAGGTGGAGATGGAGGTAGTCGACCAGTACCATCAATACCATCAGTAGTACTAGGAGAAGGGAAAGGTTCACCACTATCCATCACTATAGTGACAACATCACCAAGTGCTGTGTAGCCAGGTGGAGGAATAGGTCTCCATATCACTGCCCTTCCTGCAATACCACCACCAGTACCACAAGTACCAGCAGTAGTACCATCAGTAGTACCTTGAGACCATATCATAGTATAGCCAGATGGATAGACAGCAAGACCACTATTCAAAGCCACAGCCAGCACCTCAAAAGAAGGCTGTGAAGTGCCTGCTGTTATAATATCCCCAACTGGATAATACCCAACTGGAGCCTTGGCCCTCCAAGCAGTGATACCCCCTTCTGCTCCAGCACCGGTGACAGACACGCTGAGTGCAACACGCTGCTCTTGCTGGATGAAAGATGCTGGGTCAAAGCACCAGATTCGTTCAAATTGGTTGCAGTGGATGATGGGACGGTTGGGGAGAGGCTGGAGGAGAGGTTGGATGGCGCTGGCTGTCATGGCGATCATCATGGAGAGGGTGTCGGGGGACATGTTGAGTCGGAGTGAGGTTGTTGTTAGACTCAGGTCAATAGAATCCTCTTCCTTATCAATATCACCATTATCTAAATATGATAAGATATCATACTTGAATGAAATCTTGCATGGTTTCAGCACCGTTCTATGCCTCTTCCCCTTATTCTTCTTATGCTGCTCATGCTCTTTGTATTGCCTCGATGGATCAGTTATAATCCTAGTCTCTACTCGTAATCCTTGTAGTTCAATAGAGCCATGTTGATGACTGCTAATGGCTTCTTGTTCTGAGTGGTAGCTGGCTTCAAGGTCCATCTTGGCTGAGATCAGTTCTATAAACTTGATAGGGGAAGAAGATAATGATGATGATGAGATTTTCCTTGGAGACTGAGTTGGCTGATCCTTCCCTTTACCAGTATGCCTCTCCTCACCACTGGTACTTCTTCCGTATTCATAATGCATGACTTGCAATTCCATTCCCACACTTCTCACAACAAGATCTAAAGTAGTTATTGCAGAAACAGGAGGAAGACCAGTAGATAGTGGGGATGCCAACGGAGATAGGGATTTCAATGCAGCAGTAGCCTTCATAGTAGGAGAAAGAGAAGGGGCTTCCCCTCGTCCTTTACCATCATCATGTAATGACAACCTATGTAATCCAAGATGCCCAACGTCTTTACTCGTAACACTTTCTCCTTCTCCATCATGATGATCATGATCATGATGATGATCAATCATTACTACATCATCTGAAGGTTCAGCATGCATCCTTGCTCCTGGTCCTAACTGTAAACAAGCAGGCAGAGCACTACTATTCACTATCGTAACATTCTTCAACCTCAGTTGCTTCCCTCCGCCTATTACTATCAAGGGAATCTGTTCTCCTAGGTGAGCTTTGCTAGGGAGGACGATACGTCTACCTTGACCATCATAGGTGAAGGATGAGGCACCTGGTCGGTCTGCCAGCAATCTGACCGAGGGTGACAACCATAAATCTTCAGTTGCCTTGTATATACCATTATTGCCAGTACCAGCATCTCCTTGTAGTAAAATGTCACCAGTAATATAAGGCACCGCATTGGTCGTCCCGACTGACAATCCAGGATAGACGAATTTAGTCAAAGCCAGAAGAAAGCTGAGCTCGGCAACAAACAATGGCTTTTGCAAATTGACAGATAAGCTCTGTTCCACCATTCCTGGTGTAGCACTCCAATCAAGCATTAAGAATGAAGCTTTACTCGCACTAGAGATAACCAGACTCTGTTCGGGCGGGATCTCAGGTCGCAAATCACAAACTTCTACTCTGGGCAAACACAGTGCTATCTTCATTGCCCCTGATTCATCGTTGGCAAAGGTGACGTTGAGGTTGGCTATCAAAAACCTGGCCAGTGGCTGGGTGTCAGGGAGGCCAGCAATGTGTCGGTGAACTTCTAGCTCTGCTCCTGCCATGTCTATTGAAACGCATACAAATGGAAGACTACTGCCCTTGGTAGTGGTAGGAGAAGGGCTGGTAGCATCAATCGTGGTTGGAGTTTGTTTTGATGGTGAAGAAGCAAGCGCCATAGATGTGCTGGCTCTCATGGTACTACTAGTAGCTGTTGCCCAGTGATCCAACTCTATTTCAGTCTCCCTTTCTGTATCACTACCACTACTCCCATTATTAGTAGCGGTAATAGGAGTTATATGGTGTTGTTGCACCCATAGAGCACCCTTTGGTAACACCACTTCTTCAGAAGTATTAGTCACAGCAACTGAAATGAGTGACATGTACTCCAAATCACTCATTCTGGCAGTTATCTGGGGAATATTCACTGCTAGATCAAATGCAGGGAGAGTGCTGCCTCTCTGTTCCTTAACAAGGGGTCTTTGCCATTGAAGCTTCCATCCATCTGCATCGTTTTGTATCACGTTCTTTCCCCGTTGACCTCCGTTGATAAATACACATTCCATTCCTGAGAAGGTCACATCGCTCTGGTCTATCAGTGCAGCGTCACTGGTGTTCTTAAGAATGGTGTTGCGGAGCTGTAGGGTGCCGAGATCGTATTCTATGCTGTCCATGCTGTGAGAATGTTTTGGCATTTTAATAACCGGTGCATTCATTTCCACATCCAACAGTAATACAAATGGCTCTAATGGTGTTGTTGCTGCTTCTGCAGATTCAGGGGAAGCATCAGTAGCAGTAGCAACAACACTAACCACATCAACATCAGCATCAGCATCCCCAGCTTGATATAGAGGAGGAAGGAGCATTGCCAGGAACACTTCAATGTACTGCATCACTTCTTGAACAAATCTATACAGAAACACTACTTGGAGCTCCGACAGGCATGCTTTCAATGCATAATGACCCTGGCCACTTGGTACCCTTTCATGGTAAGTAGTACTGCCAGATGATGATGATGCCAAGCATTGGTCAAATTGAAAAGACACAAGAGAGGTGGTACTACCAGGTCTCAATCCACATATCTGATGATACGGATGTCCTTCTTCTAAAGATCCATTAAATGCCTGAATGTTCCCTAGTGATGATTTGATGTGATAACTTGTATCTGGATGCACATCTAGCAGGAAGTCAAAATCTTGGACACATGCTCTTCCTAGTGTGGTGCATTGGCTGCCTTCGTAGTTGAGCACTGCATGGAGGGAGCCTAGACTGAGACGCAATGAAAATACTCTTCTCCTTTTCATACCAGCAGCAGTAGTAATAGAAGATGTATCATCAACATCTTTTGCAGGTGATAGAAGGCCAAACCCTTCAGCACTTTCCACCACCTCTTCATCTTCTCCTCCCTCCTGCTGCTGCTCTTGCTCAGTAGCACTAATACCCTCACCACCGTCAACTGGGGGAGGAGGAAATACAGTCAAATAAGACCCATATATATCAAGACCAAAGCTAATCAATGCAGCCAAGGTAGGTCTGTTGCAATAGAAGTATATTGAATCCAAAGACACCTCCATTGCAGCATCACAATCGTCATATTCTGGGGTACCTGGCTGCCTTAATTTAAATGATATGAGAGCCACTCCTCTTCTTCCTGCCTCATGCTTGATTCGCTGTGAGTAACCTGGACCTAATACAACATCCTCGTCGTCGTCGTCGTCGTCGTCGTCGTCGTCGTCGTCTTCTTCTTCTTTTCCTTGTTCTTCAGTAGAGAGGAGTCTGCATGTGCTCAGGGCTCTAGACATGTATACACTGACTCTTGGTGATAAGGTCATATCCCCAAAATCATCATCATCGTTAGGAGCAGTGGGAGTAGTAGTGATAGGGGGACATGTGCCACTGCTAGTACTACCTGGAGGATCATAAAACAGATCTTCATCAACCTCTACTACATCAATATCATCATCTACACTCTGCAACAAATACCTACGTTCTTGACATTTAGGACCCACCAAGAGATCTTCTATTTCCAAGGCACCAAGGGCTGTCTTGACAGTCATACCAATGTCACTGTAGTCGAATGAGAGTGCTCCTCCTGAGGCTCTTAGGAGTATCAGTGACACCTCTTTGTCTACATTTATCACTTCAGTATTTTCATCAATAGCAGCAGCAGCAGCAGCAGCAGGAGTACTATCACCACCACTATTGCCATCATTCTCATTAGGAGGCCACCAATCAGAGGGAGCCCTCCCAGATGCATATAAGGCCACCTCCCCCATCTGAACTTCTATCTGCACCAACCTCTTCTTTCTAAATACATCTTCAGTAGTAGCAGTATCAGATAGCATTGTCATATGAGAAGGGAGCGACGCTTGCCTATCTAATGATGATAATGATGACGATGACATGACTGATGAAGTTTCATCAGTAGCAGCTATGCTTGCAGTAGCTGCAGTAATTGTCTCATCATCCAATATTTCTTGTCTCATTAATTGTTGAGATACAAGCAGCTTTCTGTACCACACACCTGCTTCTACCTCATCAGTCAATCGCAGTAATAAAGGAGGATTTCTGCTGTATATCATTTCTTTACTCAGTTCCTCCATCTTGACATGCTCCCCAGCTAAAGCTACGACTCTCTTACTACTACTATCAGCTGCGGTAGTAGTAGTAGTAGGAGGAGGAGTACTGGCAGCATTAGGAAGCTGCATAATCTTGAGACCATCGGACCATAATGTCCTGTCATCAGTCAACCTATTATCACTATCATACAACAACAACCTTCCTTGATATATGTAGGCATGTCTTGAGGACCATACTGCAGATGATCTTCCTAGACCTGTCCATGTGAGTACTTGAACTGCTCCTTCCAAATCAGTATGAAGCTTCCATGCAGCAGGAAGAGTTGTCATCCCAGCAGCAGCAGCAGTAGTAGTAGTAGTAGTAGTATCAGTTGATGTCGATAAACTATTATCGGTAGATGCAGGAGGGAAGGCTCCTTTGAGAACTCTGAGCAATCGTTGAATACGGCCAGGACTGATGTGAAAGTGAAGGACAGGAACGGAAGGCTGTAGTTTGAGTAGTGGTTGAGCTGGGTCTGCAAATCTAGCAACTTGTAATCTTACTCTCATTCCACACTTTCCCAATAATGGGATGCCCCTACTGCTGGTGGTGGTGGTAGTAACAGAACTGCTTTCTTCTTTTCCTTCCCTTCTTGCTTCTTGATGTTGAGTCCAGTCAAAGGGGCCATCCACAAGGTATGCTGACACATCCCTCCCGCACATCTTCAAACACTCATACAAAGCAGATTCCTCCTTACTAAGCCTAGCAGGCATTTCTTCGTCAGTTTGAATAACAAAGTAACCTAAATCCAACGCAAGAGCTGCTCTTCCGTGAGCATCTTCTATTGGAATAGCAATCTTGGGTGCATGCAGAGCCAGCTTCAGCTTCAAATGAGGTCTGCTTCTCAGTGCAGAAGCTGCATACGCAGCAGCTAATCTACGTGCTTTTTCTAACTGAGTGGTTGCTGTGGCGCTGAGGGAGGAGAAGTCAAAGTCTGTTCCCTCAGCTGGGGATGCGTGGAAGAAGTCTGTTACTCTTTGGACTGTAGAGGAGGAATAATAGACATAAGAGGGGGTGAGTTCTCCTTCTACAATGGCGTCTGCACTGCCATCTTGGGGGCTTTTGATCACATTCACTGATAAAGCTCTCAGTGGCCGACTAGTTGTAGTGGTACTATCAAAGGTGGCGCCTGCCTTGAGAAAAACACCATCTGGGCAATCAATACCCATAGCTGTCACTTCCAACTTTACTTTGAGTGTTTCAGGAAAGTGCTCTGTTGCTAGATGAATGCCTTCCAACCCGCCATGTAATACTACCGTTGTTGTTGCAGTCGTATTTGAGGTCGAAATGAGGGATGCAGTGGCGGATCCAATACGGGCCTTCACCCTTGTGAGGAGAGTAAAGGGAGTGTGATCTGAGGTAGATAGCAAGCCATGTTTCTGCTCCTCTACCAGCTCAACCAGCTTGCTGTACTCTTCGGCATTGAGCTCAGCACGCTCAGCATTGAGATTACTACTACTACTACTTGTTGTAGTTGTTGTTTTGTTTCTTGATGGTGCAGTCGTACTGCTAGCACCAGTCAACCAGGCAATCCAACCTTGATCTTGCTGCTGCTGCTGTTGAATTGTACCTTGCAGTTGCTGCTGCTCAATAGCAGCCTTCTTCCTCTCTCTTTGAACTTGCTTATGCGCCATTCTTCTGAACATCACAATAGTACATTCCGGCAGTACAGCATCCATATTCGTAATTTCGGAGTAGCCACCTCCACTGGTTAAATGGTGTACATAGAGCTTGATATATTTGGATCTCATTTGAGCATATTTGATAGACTGTTGCCATGTCAGCGTCCTTCTTGATTTATTCAACACAGCATGCACAGCATACTTCCACCATAACTTTGGAGCTACACTTGGTCTCACTGTCGGTCTGTACCCTTGGTGCGGTCTTCTAGCAGTGTACAGTGATACTTCAGACAGCAGCTTTTGATAACTTTGGTACTGAGCGTCTGTAAGTTTGACGGCTACAACGTCCAAAGAGAGCTCTACCTCTGTCACTGGCTCTTCCTCGCTGTGTTTCACTCCTTTCCCCATCCTTGTGTACAGTGCTCCACCATCTACAGGCTCCAGTACGTACGTCCTTCCCTGGAAATTACTAAGAATAGTACTACTAGTTGGTGAAGAAGAAGAAGAAGAGTCAACTCCAGGCAAGAACCAGGCATCCCATTCCGCAGGAGGCAGCTTCCTCCAACTAGAAGCTGGGGGAACCCACCCTGCACTCGATTCATTATCAACATCATAATACACTGCTATTCTAGACAATTTGGTAGCCTTCCTCAGTATACCTAGTGGATTATTAGTAATAAAGGCCTTCTGTCCTAGCTCATCTACTGTATGTGCAGCTAGGCTATGTAGTGTGAGACCACAAGCAAAAGGATGGCCAGGATTTGTTGCTGAGTCTTCATATCGGATGTGAATGTTGGTTATCGATAGCTGGAGGTTGCCTATTACTGTATCTATCACTGCTTTTAACATTCCTCCTCCTCCGCCGCCATCATCTGTACCAGCAGCAGCAGCTGTCTCTAGTAGTTTGCCCATTTCTTCCACCCATTGACTTTCTTGACTCTGAACATTTGACATTTTAGCTGATTGAAATGCCTTGGCTATATCCTCCTCTGTAACCACCCTTCTCTTAGGTGCAGATGGAGATGGAGTAGCAGTAGTATCTGCATCACTACTCTTCTTCTTGGGTGATGCAAGGATGAAGAGACGATCCATAGTGACCTCTACTGGAGACCTGCCTAATGCGTTCCAGGGTACTTTGAGAGTGAGACTGCCTAGGAGACCAGCTTTAACTTTGATGGGTAGGTTGAGATGCTCTAGAGCCTCTGGTTTGAGTTGCAGATTGTGGAGGACTACATTGCCGGCAAAGACGGAGATCCTGTTTGTTGTGTTGTGGGGGGGGAAGG
>Ga0209986_10001752_pt1 | contig 20569 bp, 14 predicted proteins | sample BlataG_FD_183168 | JGI IMG/M metagenome (GOLD analysis project Ga0209986, IMG submission 183168) | Deep subsurface microbial communities from Black Sea to uncover new lineages of life (NeLLi) - Black_00105 metaG (SPAdes) (version 2) | ecosystem: Environmental > Aquatic > Marine > Oceanic >... | reverse complement strand
TCCTTTCGCAGTTTTATTGAAAAATATCATCCTAAAAAAGCATATATTATCAATTTAGGGCTTGATAAGGACTTAACTTTAGGGAGTACTAAAATTTACTTTATTCCTTTTTTTAAAATATACGAAGGGTTTTGAGTGAAAAAAGGGATAATTATAAACTCTATCAGCAATTTTGGGTATTGTTTAATCCCCTCCCTCGATGGGAGGGAAAAGATCGTATTCATTCTCATGAAGTTAAAAAAAATTGTTAAATTTAATTGAGTTAGGATATAATTAAAAAACTTTGAACAAAGTTTAAGATTTAATAATAAAAGAAAAGAGAAAGAGGAAATTTAAATGGCAGAAAAAGAAATTGAACTCATCGATTATCTGAAAGTCATATGGAAGAGAAAATGGATTATTATTATCGGGACAGTTTTATGCATGATTGTTGCAGGCGCTGTCAGCTTTCTTGTAAAGCCTGTCTATGAGATTGACGCCATTATTCAGCCTGGAAAGTTTCTTGTCCAGAATCAAGCTGGAGATTTTGAGGAATTTGTTGTTGAAGCTCCCAAGCAGATTGCTGATAAGGTGCGACATAGGTCATATGATGCTCTAATCAAGGCAAAGTTAAATCTAAATATAGCAAGACTTCCAGGGATAAATGCAGAGAACATAAAAGAGACATTACTGACCAGAATCTGGATCAGAAATCATGATGTGGAGCTCAGCAAAAGAGTTTTAAATTCACTTATTGTTTTATTAAAAAGCGACATTGATAAAAAGATTGATATTGAAATCAATGATATAGACTCAGCCATAAAGGCAAAAGAAATTGAAAAAGAAAGAAGAATAAATCAGATAGAAATATTGAAAAAGAAACTAAGAATAATAGATCAGAGGAAAAAAGACATAATAAAAGAAATGGACTCAGTTAAAAGTAAAATTAATGAATTGGAAAAAGAGCAACTGAAAGTTTTGAAGAAGGAAAATAGAACCGAAATAGAGAGTTTAGGTATGTTACTTTATTCTAATGAAATTCAGCAAAGCTTGAGATACTATGATATTTTAAACGAGAAATTAAGTGATGAAAGGCTAAAAGAGGAAGAAGTTAATTCAGCTTTACAAATAGAGAGCGCTTTAATCAATAAGATCGATAATACAATCATAAACCTGACAGAGAAAAAAGGTAGGATAGATTATACAAAAGTTATTAAAGAGCCAACCTCTTTACTTGATCCTGTGTTTCCCAAAAAGAAATTGACTTTTTTATTTGCATGCATATTTGGATTTATGATATCTACTCTATTTGCTTTTTTTATCGAATATCTCAAAAAGCAAAATGTAAGAGGAGAATAGGTATCTTTTCCGATCTTCATTTCTTTGGAAGTTGGAATTTTTTATTGACATTTGCGAATAAATATTATTAAATCTCGAAGCGGGAAAACCTTATAGAGGGAGGTGATACATGATTTAAATCACAAAGGCCAAGGAAGCTTTGCCTTTCAAAATAATTAAGAAGGAGGGAAGATGAAAAAATCAATCCTAACGATTACACTAACCTTTTTTGTATTAGTCTTTTTGACCCCATCCATCAATTTTTCTCAGACTTATCCTAACCTCGAAGAAGTAAAGGACCTTTATCCCAAAACCTCTGAGGACTACAAGGGTATGGTTGCCTGCAATATAGGTGATGGAGATGATCATGACGAGCTTATTGTGGATTTTGGTAGCAATGGTTTATGGATACATAATGCTGCAGCATATACTTCATGGGCCCAAATAAGTGGAAACGATCCAGATTACATAATAGCTGCCAAGCTTGCAGGCATTGATTACGAAATCGTCGCGGATTTTGGTAGCTTAGGGCTTTGGCATTGGAATTATACCACCTTTCCCGGTCTATGGACAAAGATCAGTAATGGAAATGCACAGTCAATACTGGCCGTAGATGATGATTGGGATGGCTATGATGAAATATATGCGGATTTTGGTACTTCTGGAACCTGGAGATGGGATTGGACAGATGGCTGGACAAAAGTCAGTAATGGAAACCCGTCGGCCTCATTTAAATCAGATTTTTGGACGATTGGTTACGAGGAAGCTGCTTTTGATTACGGTTCAAGTGGTATTTGGATTGTCTATTTCGATAATATTACGCCAGGAGTATATTATTGGGATCGGTTAAATAAGAGTGATGTAGATGACGACATTGCTTCGGCCGATTTAGGCATTACTGGTGGTTCAGCAGAGGATTTTGTTGTAGATTTTGGCTCCAGTGGACTATGGATTAAGGAGAGTGATTGGGGATCTTGGGGTCGGATTAATAAACATTCAGCCTATGATATAAAACGGGTTAGAAACGAGGGCGCTTCCGATTACGAGTTGCTGGTGATGTTTGATGTAGGCGGCCTCTGGTGGTGGAATTGGAATGGAAGTTATCCAGGAGAATGGGTCCAGATTAGCCATAATCGACCGGAACATGATGGTTGGGGCGGAGGGTTCTGCGAGCCATTCGATCCAAATGGCAAGACAGAAGCGAATAATGACGAAGAAGTCGCAGTAGATTTTGGCTCGAATGGGCTCTGGCTTTGGGACTGGACAACTGATAATTGGACAAAACTCCATACATGGGATCCCAAGCATATGTTAAGAGCTGATTATTATAATGATGGAAAGGATGTTACTCTGATTGTTGATTTTGAGGCATACGGTCTCTATATGTATGATGGCTATATGGATGCCTGGGCAAAGCTCCATGACTTGTCGCCAGACAATTAACTAGCAGACTTCTAATAGAAGTAGTGATAAAAAGAGGCAAGAGCAAAGTAAATATTTGCAATAAAGTTCAATTCCTTTACGCTTCTAGATGTGTACAGGATAATGAATAAGGAGGTGTAATCACGGTTTAAAGAAAAAAATTCGACACTACGAAAAGATAATTACCCCTAAAAAAAGAGGGATGTAGACAATCTTCAGAGGTAATGGAGCACACATTCTCCCCTCCATACGCTGGATCTAGCTGCAATTTTTACGGTTTAGAGCCTAAATTCACCATAAAAATTAATTCATAAAATAATTGTCAACTCACAAAGTTAAAAGTAGTAATGGTCTAATTTGCAGGAGATTATCTGATTCTTTATTATGAACTTTCTTTTCAAACTTCTTCATCTGAATAAACCTTCCAATTTTCTTTTAAGTAAATTAATTAAAGACGCGAGCTGGCTTTTTAATGCTCAAGTTGTAACTTCTGTTGTAAGTCTCATTCAGGTTGTTATTCTTGCACGAATTCTTGGCGTTAAAAATTTCGGCATTTTAGGATTGATAATCATATATGTCGAGATAGTAAATCAGCTAGTAGATTTTAGGGTATGGGAAACAGCCACCAAATATATTTCACAATACTGGATAAAGGAAGAAAGGGAGAGAGCCTTAGCTACAGTAAAGCTTTGCTATCTTACAGATTTTTCGACCGGTATCTTATCTTTTATAATTGTAGTTCTAAGCGCTGCAATGGCTTCAAATTACATTCTCCATGAGCCTGAAATCGGATCATTAATTAAAATATTTGCCATTAGTTTGCTTTTAAAAACGACTGATAACACCTCCATCGCCATACTCAGAGTTTTCGATAAGTTCCGGTGGCTATCTTTTTATGAAATTTTCATTGCAATAATGAGATTTGCCTTCATCATTCTATTCCTCTTTTTAGGTTTTGGACTAAAAGGAGTTATCTTTGGTTATATCTGCGCGAGTGGTTTAGGTGGCATAATGGCAGGAACAAGTGCCTTATTAGAGATAAAAAGAAGGTTTAAAAAAACGTGGTGGTTAGTTAGAACAAATCTCATAAAAGATAAATGGAAAGAAATGGCTTGGTTTCTAGCAAATACAAATTTGCATGCATTTCTAAGGTTATTCAGTTCCAAGAGTGATGTGATTCTCCTGGGTTATTATACCAATCCGATTGCAGTAGGTTATTATAAACTTGCTCGGGATATTTTTTTAGCTGTGAGTCGGATAGGTGAGCCGATCAATAAAGCGATCTACCCGTTAATCGCCAAACTCATTGCAGCTGGAGAGGAAACTCAAGTAAAAGGTCTCATTAAAAAAATAAGTTTTTTGATAGGAATTTTTGTTGTTTTTGCTGGAATATTCGTCTCTCTTTTTGGCGAGAAAATAGTAGTGATAGTTGCAGGGGCCGATTTTAGGCCGGCAGGAAAGGCATTGTCCATTATAATATGGTCTATTACATGGTTAATTTTTATATGGATTCCATCAGTGCTCCTTAGTTTTAATAAATCAGGTCTTCTAACAATCATTAATTTATTGTCCACAGTTTCACTAATTGCAGGATTATTTATTGTAATTCCTTTATATGGATTTATAGGGACATCAGTTGTGGTGTTGTTGTATTATATCTTGTGGACAATTCTAAGTTTAATGTGCTACTTTCTGTTTATAAGTAAAGCACATGAATGAGTCCGCATCTCATAAGGAATCACTGGATAAATATTATCAAAGTTACGAAATAAACAGCTTCTGGGAAGAAAAATATCCAAAGCATCTTAGATTGTATGCCAGAAAATATCAAATCCGAAATAAATTTATTGATAAATATCTTATTGGAGGAAAAATCTTAGATATCGGTTGTGGTTTAGGAGATTTGTTGAAGTTGGCTTCAAAAAAAGCGGATATTTCGGTAGGCATTGAATTGTCAGAGTCTCAGATCAAGCAGGCAAAAGCAAATCTCATAACAAGTGGAATTCAAAATGTTGAATTAGTCCTGTCATTAGCTGAAAAATTGCCTTTTAAAGACAAAATATTTGATTGCATTATTCTTGCTGATGTCATTGAGCATCTCCTCGATACAGAAGCGTGTTTATCTGAGATAAAAAGAGTTTCGAAAAAGAACTTGAGGTTGATATTAACGACTCCAAGAAAGTCAATCGAAAGTACTTGGAAATTAATAGATTCTTTTCTATTATTTCCTTTTGAAGTTTTGAAAAAGATATTAAGAAAAAACCAAAGGTTTCCCTTGATACGCGAGATAAAAGATGAGCATTTATCCCCAAGCGAATTAAAAAAGATTTTGATTGATAATGGTTTCGAAATTGAAAAACATTATTTCATAGAGTTTTACCCTGGATCAGAGGGAGGAGGATTTTTTGGACGCATTGTGTTAAAAGGAATATATAAAATACCTTTAGCAGACAAAATGACCGATCTCTTTTTCGAAACTGTTTTTTCAGCAATAGAAAAAATTAAAATCTTTAATACCAGGCAAATTGTTGTTGCAAGAGGTGAATATGAAATCAGATAATCAGGATGAACGAAATTTTAGGAAACGTTATTTTCTTCCTATTCATTGGGTTATTGATGAGTATAGCCATTTTGGAATAGATTATGATGGGTATATTTCTGCTTCGTTATCGCTGCTGCCAAAAAAGCCTGTTGAAGTTCTCGATGTGGGTTGTGGTCCTGGATATTTGACCGATAAAATAATGAAGTTAGGACATAATGTTATCGGTATAGATTATTCAGAAAGAGCTATTGCTTTTGCTAAAATTTTTGTTCCTAAAGCGCAATTTTATATGATTGATATTAGAGAATTAGATGATCACAAAGAATTTTTTTATTGTTTTGACCTGGTAGTTTTTGTAGAAGTTTTAGAACACATTCCTGTAGAATATCACAAAAAAGTCTTAATGAGTTTGAATAAATGCTTAAAGAAAGATGGAAGAATGATAATTACTGTTCCCTCTAATAAATTTTCCTTAAAAATAAGTAAGTGGCATTATAAACATTTTGCTCTTGAGGAGATTTTAACTTTATTAAATCAAACAGGTTTTCAAAAGGAGAAGGTTATTTTCCAAAATAAGAAGAGTTGGCTTTACTCATTAAAATTCTGGAAACTTATTGAAAATTCTATCTATGATTTGGTCTTTATAAGGAAAATATTAAAAAGAATTTTTATGAGATTTTATAATATTACTTCCTCTGAGAATAGGGGCACAAGATATATAATCCTTTGTAAAAAGAAGAATAGAGGCTCACCGGATTAGAGGAAATTTAATAATGAGACTATCTCTTTTAGAAAAGCTGGTATGTCCTGATTGTACTACGGCGTTTACTATAGAAATTTTTGAACATGGAGACAAAGAAATAAAAGATGGAGTACTTATTTGTCCACGATGCAACTCTTTTTATTTTATCGATAGTTATATTCCGAGAATACTACCTCCAAATTTGTACTTTAACAAGAAATTTATTGATAAATATAAAGATCAAATCCAATCCTTTAATTTGAGCATTGAAAAGAAATATTGCGATGATCAAGATTCTTTGTTTGAGTTAAAAAAAGATACTATCAAGTACTTCGGTTATGAGTGGTTGGAATATAAAAAATTCGGCTGGGATGATCTTATTTATAATATAAAAAGAGAAGAATCTTCCTTCAGAAGGAAATCCTTGCTTAATCCAGAGGATTTACAGGGGAAATTAGTTTTAGATGCTGGATGTGGAAATGGGAGGTATAGCTTTTGGGCTGCCGAATATGGAGCTGAAGTGTTTAGCATAGATTTGGGGGGTGGAGTTGAATCTGCTTGGGAAAATCTCAGGCACCTCGATAACGTACATATTATTCAAGCAGATATATTTAAACTACCTTTTAATAATGAGAGTTTTGATATCATTTTTTCTATTGGTGTCTTGATGCATACAGGCAATACGAAATTGGCAACAAAATCATTAGTTCAATATTTGAAAAGAAATGGATCTATTTCAATCCATGTCTATCATAAAGGCAATCCCTTTTATGAGATTAATGATTTTATGATTAGAAAAGTAACAACAAGACTTTCAATTAAAAATTTAGTTTATCTCACGAACGTACTATATAGACTGTCAAAGGTACTTGAAAAGCTAAGATTATTAAAAATAACTAATCTTATATTCCGACTAGAACCGCATCCACATTGTATCTTCGATTGGTATTCAGCGCCAATAGCTACTCATCACAGATATACAGAAATTTATAGATGGTTTGATGAATTTGGCTTAAATATGATCAACAACAACAAAGATTTCCGCCCTATATTAGATAGATATATTTCTTCTTGGGCTAAAAATATCTCATATATACTTTTTCCTCCCACAGCCCTTACTGTGCATGGAATCAAATCAAAATAGTGTAAAATCTTATGTGTGGAATAGTTGGTATTGTAAGTAATAAGAAGATTAATAGGCAAGTCTTGGTTCAGTGTAGAGATACATTGACCCATCGTGGGCCAGATGATGCTGGAATCTATATTTCTCCTGATAACATGGTGGGATTAGCTCACACACGGCTATCTATAATTGATCTATCCTCTGCCGGTCATCAGCCGATAAGCAACGAAAATAAATCAATATGGACTGTTTACAACGGTGAAATTTATAACTTTTTAGATTTAAGAAGAGAACTAATAAAACTTGGACATGTTTTTAAATCGGATACTGATTCAGAAGTAATTATTCATTCCTACGAAGAATGGGGTGAGCAATGTGTTAATAAATTCAGAGGGATGTTTGCCTTTGGATTGTGGGATGAGACAAAGAAAAAACTCTTTTTAGCAAGAGATAGAATAGGAATCAAACCACTTTATTATTTTTTTAATGAAGAAAAGATAATCTTTGCCTCTGAGCTAAAGGCGATTTTCGAAGATCGAAACATTCCTAGAGAAATTGATTTGCAATCCTTAAATGACTATCTGACCTACGGTTATATTCCTTTAGACCGAAGCATTTATAAAAATACAAAAAAGTTATCAGCAGGTCATATTTTAATATACAAAGATGGACTAGTCAAAATAAAGCAATATTGGGATGTCAATTGCGATAAGAAATATACTAACGAAAATGATCTTTTAGAAAGAATCGAAGAGACTCTTGAAGAATCAATAAAAATCCGCCTTATAAGTGATGTTCCACTAGGCGTGTTCCTGAGTGGAGGGATTGATTCAAGTTCTGTAACAGCCGTAATGAGCAAATTAATCGAAGAACCTGTTAAAACTTTTTCTATTGGTTTTGATATATCTGAGCATAACGAGACGCAATTCGCTCAAATAGTTGCTGATAGATATAAAACAGAACATTATGAAAGGACAGTTACGGTTAAGCAGGGGGAGGTTCTTCTTCCTCGGTTATCATGGATATATGATGAACCATTTTATGATTCCTCAAGTGTTCCAACATATTACGTTTCAAAATTTGCGCGAGAGAATGTGAAGGTAGTTCTTTCTGGTGATGGCGGAGACGAGATCTTTGGAGGCTATAATTGGTATGAGGATTTCTTGGCAAATCAGAACAGGAGGAATGGGCTGGGATTTTCCGCAGCTCTTCTTGATTATATTTATAGGATCAGTTTTCCCTTTATTAGAAGAATACCTTATTTAACAAGGTTAGCTTCTCTCTCCAGGATCATTTCAGGAGATCCTGTTGAAAGGTATTTTCGACTCATAGGGTTTCTGGATGATTGGGAAAAGCAGAAACTGCTGGGGCAGGATTTACAAAAAGAGCTAAGCGTGAGCGATTCTTTGTGGCTATTTCGAAAATTTTTTAAACCAAAGTTGCCTTCTATTACCGCTCTCCAATATCTTGATCAAAAAACATACCTGGTGGATGACATTCTTGTGAAAGTAGACAGAGCCAGCATGGCTAATTCTTTGGAAGTCCGTGTCCCTCTTCTCGATCATCAACTTATTGAACTTTTGATGCAGGCTCCTGCAGATATAGTTTTTAAAAATTCCCAAAAGAAGTATCTTTTGAAAACTTTGATGAAGAAGTATCTCCCTCAAGAAATCTTATACAGAGGAAAGAAAGGGTTTAGTATCCCTGTGAAAAAATGGTTTAAAGGAGGACTTCTCGGTTACGCAGAAAAACGCTTGTTCGAAGGAGAGGCAGTAAAAGATGGAATTTTCAATAGCAAATTTATTCAATGGTTTGTTAATAATAAAGTTGAGAACAGGTGGGCAAAATTGTGGCTTTTGATAGTTTTCGAGGAATGGTATAGAAGATGGATCGTTCGAAAAACCTGAGGTTGTACTATCTTGCCTTTGCACGCATTCCCTCTAGAAGAGCCAATTCCATTCAAGTCATGCGAATGTGTGAGGCCTTCAAGAAGCAGGGTTTTGAAGTCACTTTAATTCATCCTTTTTATTTCCTTCCGAAGTATGAAAAAGTAAATGATATTTGGTCCTATTACGGTATCAAGAATAGGTTCAAAGTAGTTACCTTGCCAACTATACTTTCTAATTGGACCGAAAGAATTCCAGGTATGATACCTCTTTCAAAGATAATCCCCTACCTTTTTTACGGCGTGAGCTTGTGGCTCCATCGAAAAATCAGTCAACGAGATATTATTTATGCCCGCTGTTCATTAGGTGCTACCTTTTTTACATTTTTAAGGAGAATTTCTAGATCCCAGCATCGTCCGTATATAGCCTTTGAGGTACATGAGTATCCTCGAGGAATATCCCGGTTTTCTGTTTTAAGAAAAGTTGATAAAATTATCGCCATTAATCATAATCTGAAGAAAGACCTTATGATAAAAGCGACGTTACCAGAGGAGAAAATATTGATTGAACCGGACGGGGTAGATATAGAATTTTTTAATAATAATAGGATATCAAAAGAAGAGGCTAGAAAAAAATTAGGATTGCCTTCAGAAAAGAAATTTGCATGTTATATTGGTCACTTTTATGGAGGGAGAGGAATAGAAGACATCATTGAAAGTTCAGTTTATTTTAACAAAGATGTCGTTTTTTTAATGGTTGGTGGATATGAATCTGATATCGCGAGATACAGAAACAGCCGAGCAAAAGAGAAATTCGATAACGTAAAATTTATTGGATTTGTAGATCCATCTCTGGTTCCCAATTATTTATTTGCTTCTGATGTCTTGATAGCACCTTATACTCAGAAGATTTCTACTTCAGATTGGATGTCTCCTTTAAAGATTTTTGAATATATGGCTGCAAAAAGACCTATTGTCTCGTCTAATCTTCCTGCTATTAGGGAAATATTGACAAATAATCACAACGCTGTACTTGTGACTCCCGAAAATCCGAGAGAACTAGCTCAAGCTATTAATAAACTTCTTGAAGATAAAGCATTTGCATCAGGAATTGCTGAGCAAGCATATGTGGATGTTCAAAAATATAGTTGGAAGAACCGATGTGAGAGGATACTTAATTTTATAGGAAAAGTTTGATTAGAGAAATGAGAAATTGGCTGTTATTTGGATTTTTAGTTGTTATAATCACTATAAGAGTATTTACTGAAACATTCTCGGTTTTGCCTCGATATTTTAATTTTATCGATCTTTTTTTCCTCTTAGTCTTCTCGTTTTTGTTTATTTTCTATTATGGAACGAAAGGTAAGAGAAAATTTAATACATTTGGCATTGGTAAATATATTATTATCTTTGTTTTAGTTTGGTTATCTTCAATCCTTTTCAACCTAAGCGATATATATTTACCTGGTGGCTTGCTCTTTCTCTTCTTATACTTAGAGCCTTTAATCTTTGCTTTGATAATACTGAATTTAGATTATAACGAAAAAACTTTTTATACCATTTTGTATTTGTTTCTAGCTCTAGGTGCCATTCAGATCTTTATTGCTATTCCTTTCCAACTTCCTCGATTTGCTGGCGGGGCCTCGCCAGATGTTGTGGCTGGAACGTTCGGGACAAATAATATGCAAATGTGCTTTTTCTTGGTTATAATCACATTTTTGCTTATTGGAATGTACTTAATCACAAAGCAGAAGAGATATTCACTTTCATTATTACCTGTGTTCATTGTTTTTTATGCAGCAGGCTTTCGTTCAATCTGGCTTTCTTATTTTTTGACTATTATTTTAGTTTTATTTTTATATTTTCCTTTCAACATTAAACAAAAGATTGTGGCTTTTATGGGAATTATTATTTTTAGTTTCTTTGCAGTTCTCTATACTAGTAAGATTGGTGTGCTCAGCAAGACGGATAGATTTTCTGAGGTTATTGAAAAGCCAAGCCTTCTATTTAGGACGCAGAAAATTAAAGCCTTTACAAATCTTTATTATGTCTTTGACAAAAAAATTCATTATGCACTCCTTGGAGTGGGCCCTGGTTCTTATTCGAGTAGAGCTTTTATGACTTTTGCGAATATTGAGGAAAGGCCAGGAGCTCCCACAAATGTAACTGGTCAATATATTAAAAAGCCCTATATCTCCCTACTAGCAAATGAATACATAATTCCGGCTTTTTACAAGAAGACTCATTTATTTGGTTCATCAACAATCGATGGGCCCTTTTCTAGTTACATTGCTTTGATTTCAGAAGTAGGTCTATTAGGGTTATTTGCTTATCTTGCAATTTATTTTAAAATTCTCATGTCAATACTGCGGGGTAGGAATAAATTCATTCAAAAAGATAAATTTTATTACTTGATTTCTTTTGTTGTTGTTGGTTCTATGATAATGCTACTTCAAATGAGCTTTTTTTATGACTGGCTGGCTGTAAGCAGAGTCACTATACCGCTTTGGGTTTTAATAGCCATAGCATTGGAGCAGAAGCGTAAATTGTTAATGAAGGAAGATAAAAACAATGAAATTATTAATTATTCATAATTTCTATAAGGAGTATGGGGGAGAGGATCAGAGTGTAGTTAGATTGAGATCTCTCTTTAAAAAAAAAGGTTACTCAGTCGTCTGGTATTTTTCCTATAATAAGGAGATTGATGATTACAAAATTAGGGATTGGTTACTGTTACCTTTTAAAACCATTTTTTCCTTTAAAACATATAGAAATATAATAAATTTAATAAAGAAAGAAAATCCAGAACTTGCTCATATTCAAAATGTTTTCCCTCTCATTTCTCCTTCAGTTTATTATGCATTGAAGAAGATGAATATACCAGTCGTTCAAAGATTATCGAATTATCGACTTCTTTGTCCTAATGGCCTTTTTTTTAATAATTCAAATGAAATCTGCGAACTCTGTAATAATGGAAATTATCTTCACGGAATTCTGAGAAAATGTTATAGAAATAGTTTTCTTCAAACACTTATCTTGTCTGCATCGCTTTATCTTCATTGGAAATTGCATACTTTTCAGAAAAAAATAGATGTTTTTATAACTCCGAGTCAATTTTTTAGAAAAAAATTAATTGCAAGAGGGATACCTGAAGAAAAAATATTTGTGAAGGAGAGTTTTATCGATCTTGATAATTTAAAGCCCAATTACAATTTTGAGAACTATGCTGTTTATATAGGACGTATTTCAAGAGAGAAGGGCCTTTTCACTTTATTGCAGGCTTTTAAAGAAATTCCTCACCTTATGCTTAAGGTTATTGGCAACGGTCCACTTTATCCTGAACTAGTGGATTTTGCAAATGCAAATAAAATATTAAACGTAGAATTTATTGGATTTTTAGAAGGAATGGAAAAGTATGAAATCTTAAAAAAAGCAATGTTTATGATTATTCCTTCAGAATGTTTTGATTGTTTTCCAAATGTTTTACTAGAAAGCTTTGCAGTTGGGACACCAGTTATTGCCTCTGATGTTAGTAGCTTATCCGAAGGGATAGAAAATGGCAAGAATGGTTTGTTGTTTCGTACCGGAGACTATTTGGATTTAAAGCAAAAAATCTTGGACTTGGCTCAAGATTCTGATTTGAACATTTCCATGAGATATTATTCTAGAAAATGTGCTGAGGAGAAACATAGCGAACGAGTAGTTTTCCAGACTCTCAAGAAGCTCTATGAAGACGTTTTGGGAAAATATAATTCGATGAGAAGAAATGAATAACGAAAAACAGATTTATAACATTAAAAGAGAACGAGAAACAGATTTGTCGATTTGTATTGTCAGCAATAATCATAGAAATTATTTAGAACCATGTTTAAGGAGTATTTATGAGAATCCAAGCAGTATAAAACTTGAAACTTATTTGGTTGATAATAAATCAACAGATGGTAGCGCAGAATTTGTAGAATCGAATTTTCCAAATGTACATGTTATTAAAAATGAGAAAAAATTCGGTTTTGCGAAAAATAACAACATAGCTATTAAGAAAAGCAGAGGAAAATATGTTTTGCTTCTGAATCCAGATACAATTGTTTTAAATAATGCTTTCGAGCGCATGGTCGAATTTATGGATATACATCCAGATGCAGGCGCTTGTGGAGCAAAACTTCTGAATCCTGATGGCAGCTTACAATATTCATGTCGAGCGATTCCAAGTATAAGCACGCTGTTGATACGGAGAACGCCACTTCGAATAATCTTTCCTGATAAAAAGATCAGCAAAAAATATTTATTGTTAGATTGGGACCATAATTATATAAGAGAAGTTGATTGGGTTCTCGGCGCATGCTTGCTTGTTAGAAGAGAAGTTATAGAGCAAGTGGGATTGCTTGATGAGAAATATCCCCTATATGTGGAAGATGCTGATTGGTGTTATAGAATAAAGAAAGCAGGTTGGAAAATCTATTATCTTCCTGATGCAAAGATTATACATCATTTTTCTCAGTTCACTTATAAAAAGTTTTTTCATAAAAGAACATTAATTCACTATAATGGATTGTTTCGTTTTTTCCGAAAGCACTGGAAAAGTCTTCTCACTGACAGCTTATCTGCTAGAAGAAGGAGAGGCTGGTTATAAAGATCCTTTATCTTTAAAGTCTCTTACAAGAAAATGCCTATATTTAGTTAATGCTTTTTTTACTGAAGCTTGCTCCATGAGCTGTTATTATAATAAGACCATATGCCTAGGCTAGATCCAAAATCTATAACGATGTCTTGGTTTCCATTTCCATCCAAATCTGAGCTTGCCATTGATACACAAGTGCGTTTGTGAAACTTACTCCAGTAGCTGTTATTATAATACGTCCAGATTCCACAGCTTGGGCCGAAATCGACTATCACTTCATCCTGGCCATTACCATCCATATCTCCACTTATCAACCTTTCACAATTTTTTTTATGAAACTTACTCCAGTAACTGTTATTATAATACGTCCAGATTCCACAGCTTGGGCCGAAATCGACTATCACTTCATCCTGGCCATTACCATCCATATCTGCCCTAATAATAGATAGAGAGGATTTGTTGTGAAGCTTACTCCAAGAACTGTTGTTATAATATATCCAGATTCCACAGCTTGGGCCGAAATCGACTATCACTTCATCCTGGCCATTATTATCCATATCCGCACTTGCTAATAAGATGCAGTCTGTGTTATGAAGCTTAACCCAGGTGCTGTTATTATAGTAAACCCAAATACCATCACCTCCATAGTCGATAATCAAATCATCAAATCCATTGCCATCCATGTCTGCGGTGGCCATACACTCGGGATCTTTGGTTCCAAGCTTACTCCAGGAACTGTCATTGTAGAAAATCCAAATAGCATTGAGTCCAAAATCACCTATCACCTCATGTTGACCATTATTATCCAGGTCTCCACAAACCAATTGTTCAGGATTGTTGGAACCAAACTTTTTCCAATAACTGTTATTATTGTATTTCCAGATACCATGTACTGTACCAAAATCAACTATTGCCTCACTCTGCTCATTTCCATTCATGTCACTACTGACTATTGCTTCAGAGTCATCGGAGATTCTGATAACTAAATCAACAGAAGTATTATGAGATTTTCCTCCTCCGCTTCCATTTATTGTGATTGTATATATACCAAGAGTTGTTTCGGATGAAACGTTTACGGTTAGCACAGTCGAAGCTGTTGGGGTCACAGGATTAGGGACAAATGTAGGTGTAATGGTGCCTTCTGATGGTGAAGGAGATATTATTGTGCCCAGTGTTACTGGCGAACTGAATCCATCAATTGATTCTAAATATATGGTATAAGATGTTGAGTTCCCGGGAGCGACCTCATCTGTAAGAGGCGAAGGGTCTGGGATAAATGCAAAGTCAGGTACTAATAAAGTAGTAAAATGCCATTGAGGACCAGATGTATTTCCGCAGGCGTTTTTAGCAACGATTTTCCAGTAATAATTTGTGCCGGTAGTTAATGTTGGCAGGTCGTAGAAACTTGCAGTTGTACTCGCATAATAAGGTGGAGGGGTAGTAGTTCCAAAATAGACATCGTACGCTAATGCACCGCCACTATCGTCCCAATCTAGATCCGTAGCTGTAGATACATCTGAGTTTCCAGCCGCGGGAGAGGGATTGCTGGGGGTAGCAGGGAGGGAACATCCTCCAGAAAAGGCTTTTATACAGACATTCGTATCTGAATAACTGCTAGTGATATCACTCCAACTTGTACCGTTAGAACTTACAAAACTTTCACCTGAGTTTGCAGTCGCACTTGAAGAATAGCCTGGGTATGGATATTCTAGTGCAACAGGATAAATGTAGCTGCTGTTTTCAAATTTGATCACAACTGAAAATTGTTCCCCGATAGATATAGCTACAGGTGAATCTAATGTGACGGAATGATACCCAGGATATGAAAAAAATGCCGTTTTTATAGCAGTTGGTGTTCCGTTTGTTGGATCGGTGCTTCCACTGACACTTGTGAAAATATAAATCGTGACATTCACATTCGCGTCGGTTGTATAGAAATTCACAGCTTGTAACGGTTGATTGTCCGCAGCCGTAAAAAGATTTGCTCCCCAATAGACGGTACTCACACCACCATAATTAAAGACCCAGCCTAACGGATCATACTGATAGATTCTGCTATAATTAATTACCGATTCCGCGTTATTAAAAGCTGCCACAGGAGATAATTTAGTATCATAATAAGATATATAAAAATAACCGCTTTCACCAAAGCTCGTCCCCCAGCTATTTCTTACTATGAAGGCGCCGTTTCCAGGGGGGGCAATATTGAAATTATTCTTATCATAATTGTCATTCCATCCCACAATACAGACTCCGTGATTTTGACTACTTATGCCATTGTAGTAATAACTGGCTGTAGAAGGATTGTAGTAAGAATCGTCCCATCTCATACTCATATAAATTGCGCCGTAAGTTGCAACGAAATACTTAACCGTGACATTATCCAAAGAATCTGCCCGAGTTGGGAGGAACTCAACATTTTGGACATGCTTCTGAGGAGAGAATCCAGCATTGCAAAAAAATGAATAGGGATAGGGAACATCTGATTCATCTATTGGACCAGCCCATCTTGCTAAATAGGCAGTAGAAATTAAGGCATTTCCTCCTGCACATTCTGCCCAGTCAAACCCATGATTTGCATTGAGGTCTTGTTCGGAAAAATCCCACATTACAGGCATGAGACATGATTCAAGGGAGCCATATGTGGCAAATGTCCAGCATGACCCACACGTCCCTTGATCTTTTACAGGGGTAAGTTTGTTTTGGTCCCTTAGGTCGTATGTGGGAGGATTGCTCATTTCTCTTCTTTTATATGTTGTTCCTTTAACATGAGACAAATCAACAGGTGAGGGGATCTCTCCCAGAGGATACCCATATATTGAATAAAGGCGCACTACTTCTTTTTTCATATCTTCGAGATATTCTAAAAAAGTAGGATTGATTGGGGCAATCTTTGGGTTGTCTTTCGAGGCTCCAATGAAAAAAGATGTAAAGAAGATTAATATTAGAGCAAATAACAGGCTCACGGATATATTTCTTTTCACCGTAATCTCCTTCCTTTTATTAAAAATGTATCAAAATATTCAATTTTTTTCCTTGCTAATCGATCTACACTAAGCGAAAGGAATTTATCTCCTATTTGTGTTAGTCTCATGTAAGGTAGAAACATTCCTCCCGCCGCGAACCGATTTCAGATTATATTTTATAAAGTTAATAATAATAAATAAACAAGTAAATAGCCTTAAGAGGTGATTTTCATATCACTTCCAGCTTTGCTGATAGATGAAAGGGGGCCTTGTAGAGCTTATAATATTACAAAAAGCAAAATGCGGACAATTATTGATAGGGGATTTTTAGTTAAATTGTCTAAATTAGAAAGTTGAAAATAACCAAGAATTTTAATTTTAGCTTTTATTATTTTATATAACCTAAGGTGCGTAAAAACTCTAGATTTTCGCTTGAAAGCAAATTTTTCCCTTTTTGAATGTAATCGTTCATTCTATAGATTAAAATATAGGGATTTTGTTCCGTTGGAAATGATATGTTGTCACAATGAGATAAGTTTTTCATATTTCCTCTTTCTAGGGTAAATGGGTTTGAAGGGGGGTTATTTTTCTTGCTGCCTAAAAGAATTATTGATTGCCCATCTGCTATTTGTTTATTTAAAAAGAGCGTGAATTTTATTTCTCTTCCAAACCAATTTTGGAAATTTAACATAATTCTTTCGTAAGATAACCTGACTTTAAATTTTAACTTACTTCTTTTTTTATTTATATCTAATATTACTTCCCTATCTCCACCTGTCCATTCCTTTTTTAGTGAGATATCATCATGAATATATCTTATATTTGGATTAAATATTATTCCATCAGTCTCAATTTCTCCGTCAACTTCAACGCCATTTTGAGGGATATGAATGAGGATATTCCATCCTTTTTGATAAATAAGCAGATTGTTTTCGATCAGCTTCATGAATTTATTACTGGTGTGAGGTTTTGTAAAGAATAAATTCTTTTTTTCATAAGGATCATTTTTCAAGTCAAACAGCAAGGGATAATTTATGGAATCTTTAAAAAATTTTTGAGGTTGCGGGGAGAACATATTTTCATAATAATTAATGAATTTATAATTTTCTTTTACGATTGCTTTAAAAGCATTGTATGATCCTTCAGAAAAAACGAAATTATCAATTTTTTCTTGAGAAAATATTTCTTTTTTGAAACTTTTTCCTAACCATTGTTTAGGTTTTTTAATAGTCAATAGATCTAAAAGAGTTGGAGCAATGTCTATAGAGCTAAAGGGCGTATGAACTGTTTTTTGGGGAATTCTATTGGAATACAATATAAAAGGAATTTTTACAATTTCATTATACGGAAGTGATATTGGATCATGAGAATGAGAAAATGGATGCTCAAGAAATCCCTCTCCATGATCAGCGGTTATAATAAAAAGTATCTTCTCTTCTGGAAAACTATTAGAGACCTGTTTCCATAATTTCTTTATCAAATCATCTACAAAGAGCAAGTTTGTATCATACTGAGATATTATATAATCTCTAAAATTTGAGTCTGATTTAAATGATTCTTGATCCCAATTATTGCTGTGCTTAAAGTCAGGGAATTTGGCGATAATCTCTTTGACTTTATTCTGCTGGATGAATTTGAATCGATAAGAAGAAAAATTTTCATGAGGTGCATGACCTCCTCCCAAGTGCAGATACACAAAAATTTTTTTTCTCTTCTTATTCTTTTCTAGCCATTTGAGTAAATTATTTAATATATTTCTATCAGTCTCTCTAACAAAAGTTGGATGCTTTGTGAATGTACTTTCTTTAGTTCTTTTAGTGAAACCATACTTTGAAAGAATATTACCGTTATTATCTATATAATCAAAACCTCTATCAAGACCATATTCATCCCCAAAAAAACCTTTATGACCACCATAAAAAAAACAGGATGTGAAAAAACCCTCTTTTCTCAGGATTTCAGGCATGCTTGGGGTTTCTTTGGGGATTTTCTGGATTAGAACTTGTTTATGAAATGTTAAGTCGTACAGGCCATGAATTGCTACAGGCAGAGAGATGAATATCGAAGGAAGAGAAAGCCTGGTATGATTCCCACTAGCAAATGCATTATTAAAAAATATCCCCTTTTTGCCTAAGGAATCAATAAAAGGAGTTGTGTCTCGATGATATCCATACAAGCCCATATGATCCGATCGACATGAATCGATCAAAATAAAAAATATGTATTTATATTCAATTTTATGGCGTTCATTTTTCTTTGCACAGGAACAAAGTAAGATACAAAGGAGGATGATAAAGGCTACTTCTTTTTTCTTATTGATCATTTAATATTCTTACTATATGAAAATGCCCTCTTAAGAATTCGTTTTGTAATTGTTTTATTCTGATTCTTCTAAAGCCCGAAGGGCAGAGCTCCACGGGCTTGCCCGTGGGTGAATGTGTAGGCGGCGATATGCTATGATAGAAAGTTGTAAATGTCAAGTACTTTTCCCCACTAGTGTTAGCTAAAATTCAAAAGTGCACAGTTTAAGAATCAAAAGTGCACACCTTTGAGATCGGTATTTTTGATTTTCTGGATATCGACTAACTTCCCATTGGACCAGAATCTGATTTCAGAAAGTCCATTATTGAGCGGATAGATCCTCAAGTTTACATTATCACGGGGATTAACATTATTGATCCTGAACTTCACGGTGTTTAATGATATTTTTCTATAGGCATCAGCGACCCTATCGATTCTGAGGCAGAAGATATCTTTAATTGATTTAAAAGGAGGCGTTACTTCAAATTTTCTGAAAAGAGATTTGTTTTCCTCTAAAGCATGCTTGAATCTGAAGTAAGGGACTTCTTGGGTGGTTGAATGGATCTGACGATAATTATATCTCTGAACTTCTCTGCTAAGAACGATTTGAGCTTGTTTAATATCATTGACATCTTCCCTGACACAAGTTCTGACGATTCTGTCCTGTAACCAGCCATAAGGACGCTCAATCTTTCCTTTGGCTTGAGGGGAGAGAGCATATGTGACTTTAACATTACAATCATTTAGAACCTGTTTCCATTGCGTCTCTTGAGGTAGAAACCATTCTTTTTGGCTCTGCTAATAATGGTGGGCAATGATACTTTCTGATTATATTTGCTCTCTAACATATCCTTGATATAGCTGTAATTATAACTGTTGAGAGGAACATCTCTATCTTCAATGATCTTTTTTTCCACACATAACTCTTTGAGGATATTGTTTTCAATTTCCCGAGAGATTCTGATCGGCTCTCTTCTTTTGTATTGGATAGAAAAATTTGAAGGATCTTCTCTGTATCTTTTGAGTAATGCAAAAAGCCTTCTCTTCTTTATCTCCAGAATTTCCTGAATGTATCTCCTTTCAATCTCCTTGTTAAGATATCTTGCCAAAAGTCCTTTCACCTGATTGTCTGTAAATCTCTTATGCATCTGTGACATAATCTAAAACCCCCTTTGGCTTCAGATTATATCGATATACAAGATACCTTATGAAAAAGATGGCTCAAAATTTAGGTGTGCACTTTTGATTTTTAAATGACAGTACTTTTCCCACTAGTTCGGTAAAGACATTTGAACTAAACCGCTTCGCGGTATACGGATAAACGTCTGACTTTTTAATCCTGGATAGACTTTCATCTCACTCGTAAACCTTCTTCGAAGAGTCTAAGATTATTACCCTAAAATCTAAAACTTAACGAAGGAGGTTTCATGAATACTTTACGTCAACGAATGCTGGAAGACATGCGGATTCGCAATCTTGCTGCCACTACCAGGAAGCGTTATTTGGATAGGGTCGCAGTATTTGCTAATCATTTCAACAAGTCCCCTGCATTACTGGGAGCTGAGGATATCCGTGTTTTCTTACTCTATCTTGTCCGGGAGAAAAAGTTATCATCAAGTTCCATCAATGTAACCGTATCCGCTTTAAGGTTTC